>JADMIO011863567.1_pt1 | contig 17088 bp, 18 predicted proteins | sample 8958161 | NCBI WGS metagenome assembly JADMIO01 (sample SAMN16585339, study PRJNA669376) | soil metagenome | isolation source: Crop rotation soil | place: USA: Cullars Rotation, Alabama | collected 2011
CTTTCCCCTAGGTGACTCCGATGCCGTAGTTGCCGGACAGATGGAAGAGGCACTGGGCTTTCCCCTCGGCGCCAAGCTGGAGATCGGGAGGGACAATCCAAGCGGCGACGTTGTCCCAGGAATTACGCAAACCTCCGGCACCGTATCCGCTCTCCGGATGGGTTGCGGGACTGGCGCTACGCGGGGGACCTGTGTCAGCGCTGCGGACCGCGAGAGTCAGAGGCGTTTTCTGCAGATCAGCAACGCCATCAATCCCGGGAATAGTGGCGGGCCCGTCGTCGATCGTCACGGTTTCGCCATCGGAGTCGTTCAGAGCAAAATCGTCGACAAGGACAACCCGGTCGAAGGACTTGGTTTCGCCATTCCGATCAACGTCGCGAAGACGTTTCTTGAGGAACGAGGTCTTGATGCGGTGCTGCCCGTGCGCCGTGTGCGCCCCGGCCCAATCCAGGCACTTGAGTCGAAACGCCTCCGCATTGCCTTGCCTGAGGGGTTCGTTGATACCGCGCCGTTCGCGTCTCGTGTCGAAACCGAATCTCAGGAGACCGCTATCTCGTTTCGTGTTGACCGCGTGCTCTCGCCCTGGACGTCTCAACGAGTCGAAGAGGAGCTGATCGGGACCCCGATCTTCGAGCGCGGTTCGTGGGCATCGCACGAAACCCGAACGCCGAATGGCCGCGTTCCCGTGCGGACAGGAATGGCATTCGGCGAGTTCGCCGCCGGTGGCGACGACGTCTGGATGTTGTACGGAATTGCGGACCTCGGTGGCGAGAAACTCGTGGCACGCTACACCGGCGCTGCCGAGAGGCTTGCTTTTAGCGAAAGCATCCTTCTGAATTCACTCGCCAGCATTGAGGGACAGCGTTTCCCAGCGCCTGATATCGCATCGATCGACCGCCTCCGGTGGTCGTCGTCCACTGACGCGCAGGGGCAACCGGCCGTGCCGATTCCGCTCGGATGGACGATCATGGCCGATGGGCCGACGAAATGTTCCGCTCTCCCACCTGCATCGACAGCTGGTAGTGCTACCAGCGCCGACGACTACACCGTGTTTCTCCGCGCGGCCGTCTGGGCCGAACGGCAACTCGATCCGGTGGCGGCCGCGGCGTCCTGCGGTGACCTGCGAGGCGCTCAATCGGCGTCTTCGTACAGGACTCAGTTCGATTACTTGGGCGTCCGGTACGCGGTGGACGGCGTCCTTGTACGCCCGAGTGCCGAGCGCCTAGTGCAATTAGAAGTGGTTGCACCGGAGGCGCGCGGTGCCTTCGCGCGCGCGTTGCTTGCCGCGTGGATCAAACGCATCGTGCCATGATGCTGCCGGCCGGAGGCAACAAGAAGCCATCGACCATGAAATCGACAGCATCATTAAGCCTCTTTGGCGAGTCGTCGCCGCGTTACTTCTTTGCGCTCTGTTTCCGCCGTTCTGCCCAATACTTGCGCATCCGCTCGCCCACAGCCTTGCGCTGCGCGGCTGACATGCCACGGCGTTTACGAGCTCCTCTGGGGGCAGGAGCAGTGGCGTGATACCGCAGGGACTCGTCGGCGCGCTTACCGCGGCGTCCAGGCACCAGGGAACCCACTAAGGGTAGTCCCAAAGCGCCGATTGCAGAAGTCAGTCGCCGCTCGAGGTCCTCGCGTTCCCTATTAAGTTGCGCGAGCCTTGCCACCATCCCGTCTATTGATGCCTGTCGTCCGCGTCGTTTCGCCAAAAAGCCTCCGAATGGGGTGAGAGGTACGTATTGTAGGACATCTTAGGACACTGGGAAGGCGACTGCGATCTGAGAATGATGGCTGATGCTCAAGGTCATCGTAGCGTGGCGGTGACAGGAATCTCGCCTCGTTACGCGTACCGAGAAGTTCGTGCCAGCGCGCCGATCGATTCATTAAATACATGTTAAGTGGTAGTGCTCCTGGCCGCGCGTCGCACGACGGCGAGCGGAGCTGTACTTTTTGTCGCGAAAGTACTAGACTCGATTCGAGAGCGGGAACTGGGCGCGTTGGAGCGCGCCGCAGTTCCCTGAACGTCAACTAGGGTGAGTAGCTGACGTCTATGAGCGATCCTACCGGATCTAAGGACGTCGGCCTCCCGGAGGAGGTCCGAAGTGCCAACCAATGTTTCCTCCGGCAGCTCGTACGCGGAGATCTGCCGTCTCGCGATGAAAACCACGAACAATCCATCGAAGCGTCCCTTGTCGCTGCGCGACCTCGAGAAGGCGACGGGATATAGCTATGAGCAGTGCCGCAAAGTCATCGCCGGGCAGCCAGTGTTGTCGTCGAGACTCAACAAAGCGCTGTGTCGAGTGTTAGGTCTTGATGCACGCAAGATGTGGGCGTTGGCCATCCGCGAGAAAAAGCGGCGCACCTTGAAGCGCCTTGGCTCATCGCCGCTGGCCGATACTGATGTGCGTCTCGCATCCGTCTGGCGGGACCTGTCGACCACCGAACGCGACGCGATTTGTGCGATGGCGGCGGACCTCGTCCGAAAGAATGACGTGCGGGAGCCGAGCTGCTATGTCGTCACCGTCAGGCGAGATCTGCTCGTCGTTGCGGAATCTGACGGCGCTGCACGACAGAAGGTCCGTGAACTCGCAGTCGGGGGTCGTATTTCCTCTGTATCAAAACTTGCGGACGCAGTCGTCGCCGGACACTCGCAGCTCGCGACGGAAGGAGCGTCTCGTTGAGCCTGGCAGGCCAGTCACTTGCAGCTGCTCGGTGATCTGAGGGCTCGACGATCGGCGACATTAGGCGCGCTAAGGGCTCGATGCGGAAAGCCCGAGTGCTGACGAAGCGACTGAGCGCCAAAAGCCGCAATGATCCGGTGATCTCGATAAATCGCCGTCACCACTTGACCAGTTCGAAATCGCGCCGAGTTGCGCCGGGCCGACCGTTACGAGAGTGAAGCGACATTTTGCACAGTGTGCAATGAAAGCCGCGTCTACCTGCGCCCGCCTGCCATTGGCCATGGGCGGGCAGTCCCCGGTCTTGCTGATCAAGCGAGAGCCCGGTCGCGGAGCGCGTGTACGGCAGGGGCGCAGGTTCCAATTACGGCGTCGAGAAGAAGACGCCGTCCAAAGGCTCGTGAAGACGAACCATAATTTGAAGCCGCCGGACAGCTTCCCGCGCAGGCCCTGTGGCCAGCCCGCTGTGCCGATATCAAACAAACGGGGCGGCGCATCTTCGCCGGCCCCCGTCGCTAAACCAGCTCGTCGGTCGTTCCAGCAGCTTTGCCGCGTCTCGGAATGCCGACATCCTTGGCCGGTCGCGCGGCAGGACGGTCGGTGCGGGCAGGCTAGAGGCGCTGCAAGCCGAGATTTCGGACCACGACTATGAGACGAAGGTGGCAGGTTTGCTCGAGAGGGCGTGGAGGCGCGACGTCGACGCTGATAGCGCCGCGGCTGACACTTACCGCGAAGCCTTCAGGGCTCTGAATCAAGGCGATCACTACATCCTGATAATGATCGCGCGCGCGCTTGGAGGGCATCTACATCCATGGTGGGCGTTCTGGCGCTAGAAACCCGGATACGCCACCTTTAACCGGCCCCTTCGACAGCGTTGCTCACGGACTGCCGCGGCTGCTAGCCATCGCTTCTACGCGTGACTGGATCGAGTTGGTTGGCAGCGAGCCCTTCGATCGCGCCTACGTTACGGGCGAAGACGTGTGCGCTGCGCGATGCCTGATTGCACATGGTGCAATCGGTCTACGTGGCAGATGAATGCGATCTAGCGGGTCTGCGCGCACCCGGCCGTCGAGCGTGACCGGTTGTTGATTGCCGTCGCCAGAAACATGACAGGGCTGCGCGCCGGTGCACGCCATGCCTGCGCTCAGCGATGCCCCGACCCACCGGACGGATGCCTGAAGGACCGCCTGCGTCTCCTGCCGGCGCTTCGCGAAAAACGCAAACACGCGGAAATTTATATGGGTGCTATCGTGAAAATGGTTCACACATGCAGACGGCATGGTGTTTGGCGTTTTCTTTGGTATTTTCGCGTTTTTCGAGGCGAATATGGGAAAGAATATGGGAGACTCTAAGGTGTTTGTATGGGAGGGGTACGAAGGTACGCACTGAGGGCCCCGGCAGCGCCAAATTCGCGGCTGCCATCCGCTGCTGGGACGCTTGCGGTCGGTTCCTCTGCACCGCGTTCATCGGAGCCTAAAACCCACCTGCCGGACGCGCGCAGCGGTTCGTGAGCGCGAGCACCGTTCTCCAAATCGTTTGGTTGGGCCGGATCGGAAGGCTCGGTGCGAATAAATCGAAGAACAACCCATTGCATTCGTGGCGTCAGCACTCCCAACTGCACTACGTGGCCGCCGCCGACGCGCTACTCAACCACTGCCAGGTTGCAGGCGAGACTGTCTTGATACGGTAAGCGGGTACGTTCACGGAACAACTTGAATCGTCACCGGCGGCGCAGCGACGCCGTAGTAGGTCATTGTGATCGTCGCGGAGCCGATAGACAGCGCCTGTAGCTCCGAATATCCGCCGTCGAATCCTCCATCGGGAATCGCCGTCCCCATCCTGTGGTTCCAGCGCACCACCGCGGGGTTACTAGACACGATCGCCGTGCCATCGCTTTGTCCCAGCATGGGATTAGGTCTCACAGCGTCGTCGAAGTGAACTTCGGGATAGGCGGATAAGCGCTGGCCGAGAGCGATCGTCATGTTGCCTGGATAGCCGATTTCCGCAACGACGCTGGCGATTTTCCTCGTCATGATCTCGGTGCGCGGGGTGGTGTTGCCGTCTCGTGGCACCTTCACGGGCACGGCGTAGCTTGGATACGCGGCTTCGTACCCCGACGGGGGCGTGGCGAGAAGCCGCAATTCGGCCACAGCTGCGGTGAAGCTCCAGGTTCCGTCCGGCCCGGTGGTAACGTTCCTTGGCGATGCGGTGTCCAGCGGCTGCACGACGGCGCCGGGGATAGGTGTGTGCCGGCCGTCGCGCACCCAGCCGCTGAATGTATACACGGGTGGTGGAGGCGGAGCGGCGAGCAGTAGCGTGAAGTCCAGGGATTGATTGCCGGCGAGTACCACTTCGCGTGTCTGAGGGATCAATCCTTCAGCGGTTGCTTGCACCGTCATCGAGCCTTGCACAAGCGAGTCAATCCGATAGCTGCCGTTACTATCGGTCTTGGCACCGCGCCCAACGTTGACCCCTCGAACACTCTCGACTTCAACACCAGAAATAGCCTGCCCGGTCCTGGCGTCCGTCACTCTTCCACTCAGAGTAAAGGTTGCAGCCGGCGAAGGCGATTCCGGCGGCACCGGCGTCGGAGTGGGCTCAGCTGTTGGAACCGGGTTAGGGATTGGGTCGCTCTTCACTTCGACGACGGCGGCGCCGGTGATGGTGACCGCTTGGTCGACTGGTTGATGCCCGGTCGCGACAACGTGCAGGGACACCGGACCAAGCGGCAGCTGCAAGGCCGCTTGATCGGAAGTTGTAGACACGGAGTAGCCTGCACGGGGGCCGTCGTTGACGGTGACGTGCAGACCAGGCACCGATGCGTGCGTGTCGGTGCTCACCAATCGCACAATGACCAGGTAGTCAGTGGGTGTGGGCGAGATAGAGAGCGCGTTCGTGGATTGAGACCCGCACGCGGCCACGAACAAGAGATTGGCAGCGACTGCGCCGCCGATGAACATCGACCGCATCCAACGCACCTCGGGGATAAGGTGATCAACACGCCAAGAGCAATTGGTATGCCTCGTCGTGGAACAGCCGTTTTCTTCGAAATCGCTTCGGACGCCGGCCAAACGTATTGCCGGAGCCACACGGCCACTGTGTCACTCTGACCACGGTTGGCTGTCCCGCCGGAACCGATCGCCTCTAAGTCGTTCGCGCGCCACTGCGACGCGCGGTCCTCTCAAGGCTCTGCTCGCTGGAATTCCGCGCTGGCGTGGAGCGACACCAGGTTGTTCTCGTCCGCGGGCTAGCGGTAACGCGGCAGCGATCATCCAAGCACCAGCGGCGCCCGCCTTCCAGTACCCCCAAATCCTTGCGAGGTTGACCGTGGTGACGATTTCTCGTTGCCACCCTTGCCCCGCCATTGCCGGCGCGCATGCGTTGTCCTAAAAGCCTCTAAACCGCCTTGCCGACGGCTTGTAGTGAAATACACATAAAAACGTGTGAATCGATCGGCCGTGGCAAATCTGTGCTCGAGCAACAGAGACGTCCTTTGCTAGATGTTTCGGAGATCTTGGGTGCCAGATATTGTGGGTTCGGAATATGGGGCAGACAGAGCCGTGGGGCGGGGCGGGCAAGTACTAGAGTTTTTGTTCTGCGAGGTTGAAAATCTTCCGGTCTCCCATACTTTACGTCGTCAAAAAATCGCTGCGAGGTACTCTTACGTTTCTATTACAGCTAGTACTTAACAAATAGCTAAGTTGTTAAAATGGCAGCTCGACAACTCGCTAACGCCTACATTGGCATAGTTTCAGGGCTGCGTAAACAGAAACCTGCGGAAAATATCCCGCGCGGTTCACACATATGCACATTGTATTATGTGTCTATGAGCACCGGACTTGAAGCCTTTGAAGGCCCGCCTGAACCTGACTATGTTCCGCCGCAGCGTCGTCCGCTCACCCGGAGCTGTGTAGTCTGCTCGTCCGCGATCGAGCTCCCAGCTGTCGGCAGCGCGAACCAGGTCTATTGCGGTTCGCATTGCCGGCAGATGGGGAGCTGGGCGCGTCGGTACGGCTTGCCGCCGCGGCGAATCCCCAAGATCTACGACGAGCAAGGCGGTGCCTGCGCAATTTGCCAGCGCGCTGCTCCGCTGGCCAAGATGAAGGTCGATCAATGCGGTGAGACGAGCCGCGTTCGCGGCCTCTTGTGCGACGCGTGTAGTCGCGGTTTGGGGAACTTCAACGACGTCGGCAGGTTGCAGCGCGCAATTGAGTACCTTCAGGCGGATCGCGCCTAGACCTGAGACCATTGCACAGTGTGCAAAAGCCCGGCGACCCGACGGCCGCTGCAGGTAACCCGACAGCGCGGAGCTGGGCCAACGCGACGAACGCGCGTCGGTGGACTCGTCGCTACAACGACGCGGTGAGATGCTGCGACGCTGGTTCGAGCTAAGAGTCGTCGGTCCTGTTGAGCGCCGTAACCCTCACCAAGTCGCGGACCAATCGCGAGGCCTGTCGCTCAAGGTATAACGAACGCGAACGCGGATGACCAGGGGCTATATCCGCTGGGATTCCACGCCAGCACCTGCCAGTTGCCGGCACCGCCCGCTAGCGTAGACGCGACGTTCAACGTGCAGGTGCTGGTCCCAGTAGAGCAACTCGCCTGCGCCGGCGTGAGCCATCGATCCACGCGAAGACCAGCGGAGTCGTACACCCGAACGTAATACAGCGTCGCACCGGCAGAGGCCGTCCAAGTGAAAGACGGCGACGCACTTGTCGACCCTTTGGGAGCAATCAATCTAGGCGCCGGCGGGGCCGGAATGCTGACCGTCAGCGAAATCGGAGCGCTCCACTCACCGTGGCCGTTCGCCGTCCAAGCCTGGATCTGCCATTCGGCAATGCCGTTCTGCAACCCGACAGGCGGCGTCACCGCGCATTCAGGACCGGCGCTACAGACAGCGTCGGCCGGCGTGAACCACCAATATGCCGATGGCCATCCGTTGTTGCGCACGGACAGACGGTAGAAGAGCGCGCCGCTCACTGCGCTCCAGCGATACGTCGCGTTCGAAGCGGAGATCGAGGATGCGGGGCTCAGTGGTGTCGGGGTGACTGCCAATGGATCGGCGATCTCGACGCTGAAGTCACGCTGATCACTCCAAGGGCCATAGCCGGAACCATTCCACGTCAGCACCAGGAACGCGGCGGGGCCCGGCTTGACGCTTGCGCCGGGCGACACGCTGCACGTTCCCGTTCCGGTGGCGCACGAGGCGTCGGCCGGACGGTACCATCGATCGACAGCAGTGTTGTCCCTGTCGATGACGCGCAGCAGGTAGTAGCTCGTCCCGAGGACCGCATTCCATGCGTAGGTCGGCGCAGTCGACACGGCGGCCGTCGCGGGCGAGACGAGCGTCGCCTTGCCGGGGGCTGCATCGGCGGGTTCGAAGCCTCGAGAGGCGCTCCATACGCCGGCGCCCGTGGCTCGCCACGCCCGCACCATCCATGTGGCCGGTCCGATTGGGAGCCGGACGTTCGGCGTGACGCCACACGACGCAGCCGGGCACACGTCTGCCGGCGCATACCAAGACTCACGAACGACGCCGCTCGCGTCGGTGACCGACAGCTCGTACCATGTCGCGCCTTGCACCGCGTCCCATGCGTAGGTCGGCGTCCGCGTCGCGATCGGACCCACGGGTCCGGACTGAGCGGGCGTCGGGACCGACGGATCATCGACTCCCACGACCGCGCTGACGACTGGCGACCAATGGCCATAGCCGTATGGATTCCACGTCAGCACCTGCCAGCTGACCAGGCCCGGCATCAGGGCGCGGGGCGCGGTAACGGCACACGCACCGGCAGCGCTGACGCAATTCGCTTGCGCGGGCGTGTACCACACGTCAGTCGACGCACCGCCGTACCCGTCGGTGATGCGCACGAGGTAATAGCTCGCGAGCGGAGCGGCTGACCACGAGAATCCCGGCGTCGACGTGGCGACTGGTCCCGACGGGGTGAGTGGAACCGCATCACCGGGCAGCGGCGACACGATCGTCCAGGCGAACGACGTCTCGCCGGAGGCGCTGAGGTCGGACGCCGTGATTACGGGCGTGAATACGCCAATCGCCGTTGGGACGCCAGAGAGGAGTCCACTCGTCGCGTCGATGCTGACGCCGGGGGGCAGGTTCACGGCGCTCCACACCAACGGATCGCCGTCGGCATCCGCAGCCGACATCACGCGCGTGAGCGACACTCCCTGAAATCCACTTTGCGGGCCCGGGTTCGTGACGACGGGTGCCCGGTTTGGTTGGCTACGCGTCGTGTCGAGCTTGATGACGAATGCATCGTGCGACGCGTTATAGGTCCGGTCATAGCCGGCCGCCAACGTCGGTTGGTCGGCGTTCGGGAAGGTGGGTGACTCGGTTTCGCCGGTGACGTAGGCTGCCGCGCCAGTGGCATCGACGGCGATGCCGTACCCGTAGGCGTTATTGGCGCAGCACCCTCCCAAAAAGCTCCAGTACGAGAGTGTCTCGCCGAGTGGATCGAGCTTGACCACGAATGCATCGCCGTTCGTCGTGTCGCCGTTCGTGGTGTCACCGTTCCCGTTATAGGTCTGATCGTACCCGGCGGCGACCTTCGGCTGATCGGCGCTCGGAAAGTCAGGCGAGCGGGTAAACCCGGTGACGTAGGCGGCCCCGGCAGCGTCGACGGCGATGCCGTCGGCTTGGTCGTCCCCGGTTCCACCGAGGAACGTCCAGTACCCGATGCTCGTCCCAAGCGGATCGAGCTTGACGACGAAGGCCTCGAAACGCCCGTTGTAGGTCTGGTCGTAGCCTGGGGCGGTTGTGGGGTGGTCGACGCTCGGCACACAGCCGGGGCCGGCGTACGTTTCGCCGGTTACGTAGGCGGCACCGGCGGCATCAACCGCGATGCCACGCCCATAAGTGTCGCCGCAGCCCGCGAATAGCACGGTCCAATATGCCAGCGTCTCCCCAAGCGGATCGAGCTTGAGAACGAACGGGTGGCGTCCACCCGCCGTGTGCGTGTGATCGTAGCCTGGAGCCACCTGATCGGCGTTTGGGAAATCGGGCGACCCCGTGTAGCCCGTGACATACGCTGCGCCCGCGGCATCGACGGCGACGCCTTGCGCAATCTCGAGGTTCGTCCCGCCCAAGAAAGTCCAGTACGCGAGAGTGTCGCCCGTGGGATCGAGCTTGACGACGAACCCGTCGCTCTGACCGTTGTAGGTGTGATCGTAGCCGGCAGCAACCGTGGTCCGATCGGCGCTCGGGAAGTCAGGCGAGTCTGTGAGCCCGCTGACGTAGGCCGCGCCTGTGGCATCTACGGCCAGCGTGCCCAAGGCGGCGTCGTTGCCGGTCCCCCCTAAGAATGTCCAGTAGAGGAGCCTCTCGCCACGCGGATCGAGCTTGACGACGAAGCCATCGCCTTGCCCGTTGTAGGTCTGGTCATAGCCTGGGGCGACCCGAGTCTGGTCCGCGCTCGGGAAATCAGGCGAGGAGGTTTGGCCTATCACGTAGGCCGCGCCGGTGGCGTCGACAGCGATGCCAGAGGCGTCCTCGGAGCCGGCGCCACCTAAGAAGGTCCAGTAGACGAGCGTCTCTCCGCGCGGATCGAGTTTGACGACGAACACATCGGAATGCCCGTTGTGGGTGTGGTCGTAGCCGGGAGCAACCTTCGGCTGATCGGCGCTCGGGAAATCGGGCGACGCGGTGGACCCGGTCACGTATACGGCGCCGGCGGCATCCACGGCGACGCCATAGCCCGTATCGCCGAATCCGCCGCCCAGGAACGTCCAATATGCGAGACCGGGGTCGATCACCAGCGGGCGGTCGCGATCGTAGGTTCCAACCTTGAACGTGAACCGATCGCCGCGCTCGAGCACGTAGCGCGTCGGCACCTGCTGACTGCCCTGGAAGCTGGTGGGCGCCGCATCCGTCAGCGGCGCACGATCGGTCATCAGTCGCAGGGTCCCATCGCGCGCGAGCGTCAGCGATTTGGCTCCCTCCCACGCAAGGTGAATCTGTCCAACGTCGGCACCGCGACTGACGAGGAACTCGTACTTCAAGATGCCGCGCTGCACGCGGAAGCGGACGTCGATGCCGGGCCAGACTGCCTCGTAGGTTAAGACCGCGAACCGCTCGAGTCCTATCTGCGACTCCGGGCCACGTAGCACGTTGACAGTTCCGGTCAGCGGTTCCGACGTCGTGATGTGCGGATGCGGATTCGCTCGGCCCACGAAGCGAAGCGTCAAGACTTCGCTCGCCGTGTCGGTGCCGAGCGCGACAGTCATGCCGCCGTCAGTTGCGTAGAAGCCCGCGCGCGGGGCCGCGCCCAGGAAACGAATCGAGTGATCAGCCTGCCCTGCGTTGGCCACGAATCCAACGGGCGCAGAGCCGAGCCTTTCTATGATGTGATTTCGCTCGGAAGGGGTGATCGATCCACGGTTCCTGGGAGCGTCCGACTCTCCGTGCTGGCTGACGGTAACGCTGCTGCGACGGAGTGCGGGGCCGGGCGACCGGCTCGTGGCGTGTACAGCTTCTTCACCAACGCCCGATACGACACAGATGCACGCGGCACTGATCGCGACGACGGTCGCAGCTATTAGTCGCAAGGGAATGTGCGGGCTCGCGCCATGTTCGCGGAGGGCGCCTTCCCAGTGGTGCAAGATGGGTGCTGGTCGGGGGACGTCTTTTCGTGTGGATTTACGGAACCCTCGCCACAGAATACATGTGAACGGCGACTTTCGTCCGCGGTCTCGGTGACTACCGCAATCGCCGACAGACACCGCCTAGCAGCCCGTGGTGAAAGCCGTTTCTCTCGCACCGACGTGCGCGATGGCAGATCTCGCCATCGAAGAGACGTTGAGTCGTGAAAAGAGTCGTACCCGCGACCGATGAAGCGTTATCGACGCACAGAGCGACCGAATTAGCGTCGGAAGCCGAGCGAGAACCACGCGGAGCCGCACTTGGAGTGCGCGCGGCGCGCCAACGCCGAATCAAGTGATGCATGAGAAGGCGAGATTGAAGCCGCTCGCATGGATCAGCAACCGCTTACGGATGTTCGTGTGTCCCCGGAGATGCACGCGAACACATGCCACCGGTTTCGTAGAGAAGCGCGAACGGACGTTCCCAACGCTCGCCGCGGAGCCGCAGCAGACGCAGGCCGCGTGCGCCGCGAATGCGCCGACGATTGCGGTACACCGCGTCGCGGGCGTCCGGATGCTTCTTCCAGTTGCGTCGCCCCGATCGGGCTCGGAGATGTAACTGCGGACACCGACCGTAGAGTCGTTCGACGTGCCAGTCGAAGTCAGGCTGGTCGAGGATCTGGAATGCCGGGCGCGTCGGGGCGGTGCCGGATCGTCGAAGCATAATCAGCCGAATGCGCGGTGCCACCCTCTTCATCGTCGCCGCTGCCTTTCCGATGGTGCTCGCCGGGGCGGGGCAAACTGGCGAGCTGGACCGTGTGATTGGAACGAACGTTTACGGCGCGACAATCACGGGAGCCATTGCGACAGGAGACTTCGCGGTTCGATTGGCCGAAGCGACAGGCGTCCCGATTGTGTGCGAGGCATCAAGGGACGCGACGCAGCACGTTCCGGCGGTAGTCACGCTCACAAGTCTGACGGGACGTGAGGCGCTGAACCTGCTCACACCTGATTACATCTGGCGCCAGGACAACGGCGTCATCGTCGTTCGGTCCATGCGGGAGTGGAGCGATCCTCGCGACCCGTTGAACCAGCAGTCGCCGCCGATTGACTGGAAGAACGTGAACGCGCAGCACGTCTTGGAGTTCATCGGCCACGTGCTCTATCGGGAACCGACGACGCAGCCCACGTTTCAGCCATCGGGCGTGGACCGACGATTCGACCTGAAGGTCAGCGGGACCGTAATCGATGTCCTCGTCGCTTCCGCGCGGGCTGATGGCGATGTCGTATGGACGATCCCGTGGCCGCCACCTGATGGCAACGTTGACCATTTCGCGGTCAGTGTAAGGGGCGTCAGTTCGGCGCGCGGCATGAGTTTCGTGCGTCCGATTGTGCCGCCAATCCCCTAAGTGCAGTGCCGATGGTCGAAACGAATGAACGACGCCGCGAGACGACCTCGGGCGCGTCGGGGCTGCGGGCGGGTTGGGGCGGCAGAAGTGCCCGGCTAAGGCGCGCCGAAAGCCAGATGCACCAGAACTCGCGCGGCAAACGCTGACAATGCCGCCAACGAGGCGACGAACACCCACGCAGACGTTGGGACGCGTTCATGTGCGCGTCGATAGCATCGGGATATCAGCCATATACTCGTGCCCGTCGCGAGCAGAGTTGGTCCGATCTCGACAAACGTCAAGCCGCCTACCGCATACAAACCACGCACAAGCGGGTGTAACAGCGAGTCCGCGACGGGAACACCGCCAACCATCCCAACCAGTGGCGCAACGCTGCTGCCTAGAAACAGTGCCAGAACTGGAATCGACACGACGGCGCGTTGCAAGAACGTCACTGGCTCTATGCTACGCGGCGTCACCCACATCGGATCACCGTCTTGACGGGTGCGCCGTTGATCTGACCGCTGATTCTCGAACAGCTACGCGGGCGGCATCAACGCGATGTTTTCCTCAGCGATCTGACCGCGGGGTTCGCCACCATTTCCAAACACCCGTAGCCGCTCGCTGTGGACGCGTGACGCGGGCACCCCGAGAACCCTCGCCGCTTCCCTGACCGACAGCCCTGCGACCCGCTGAAGGTCGCTGGCGGGGATGCGCTGGCGCTCCCGACCGAGCTTCTGACCCTGACGACGGACGCGCGCTAGACCGGCGTGGATGCGCTCCCGAATGCGCTCCCGCTCAAACTCCGCGAAGCTGCCCATGATGCCGAGCAGCAGCCGACCCGTGGGGCTGGCCGGGTCGATGTTCTCGCCCATGCTGACGAAGGACGCGCCCGCCGCGTTCAGTTCCTCGATGGCTGTGATCAGGTGCCGCAGGTTGCGGCCGAAGCGGTCCAGCCGCCACACAACGACCGTATCCACCTTCCGGCGTCGAGCATCGGCCATGAGTGCGTTGAGCGCGGGGCGACGATCTTTGGGAAAGCTGACGCCCGTGTCGACGTATTCGCTCGCGTCCCATCCACGGGCCATGCATTAGCGCCGCAGGTCGATCAGTTGGTTCTCGCAGGTTTGGTCGACCGTGCTCACCCGCGCGTAGATCACCGCCCTCATGCTCGTCTCCCTCGCGTTGTAGACGTGTGCCGCCGAGTGACCTTCGGAGTCACGCCCTTCTGATCGAGCCACAACCGGATACCGCGTCGGATCTGCTCCGACACGGGTATGCCGTCGCGGTCCTTGATCGCGTTCATCGCATCGACCAGGTGAGGGTCAACGCGGACGTTCATCGGTTGTTTGCTGTCGTCTGGCATGTAACGAGTGTATCTACACGCGAATACGAGATGCAAGCGGGAGAGCAATGGTGGCGGCGATTCTGCATCGGTTCTTGGGTGCGCTAGTTCTGGCCCCGAGTTTCGGTTTCGGGGGCCGGGCGTGGAATGCACGCGCCTGATTGCACGCGCGTAGCGTCAGAATGCTACTCAAGCCCCTCGATTCGCGGCTCACGCGCTCTTGGCGGGCCAGGAACAACGCGATGACAGTTCACATTGCGGGCAGCTTGCCCACGGTCGTCCGACCCACGGTGACATCCTTGCCGTTCCGCGTTTGAACGCGGGCTGGCCGCAACGTGGGCATCGGACCCTTAGCGATGCGGTCCCAACCACAAGAAGAAGCATCACGAGTCCAATCGCGAATCTCGCATCGAGTCTTATCGTCACCATGAGGAGCGGACAGCCGACGACGAGCCAAGCGACTCCGAGTAGTCGCAACCGCGTCCTTACGCTCAGGCCGAACATCCGTTTGCCTTCGCGAAGTCTACTGTGCGCCCGCGTTCGCCCGTTCTGGCCCGCGTTTCCCTTCCGGGCCGGGGGGTGTGGAATGCACGCGGCTGGACGCGGAAGCATTGCCGAGGCGGTTCAACATGGTTCGGAACGCGGTGGTCTGGTGACGGTCGAGGGGGAGGGGCACCGTAGCGGTGATCCGCCAACGCGCCGATTGTTGCGCCAACGGCAGCGAGACTGAAGATCAACGGCATGTCATTGCACCCCCCACAATCGCCCCCCGCCTGCGTCAGCCACCAACCAAGCCCGGCTCCGATGGCCGCGCCTATGATGGCTCCCTTCGTGTTGCAGCAGTGAATCCTCCGAGGCTGGAGCCCTCCGGTCTGGCGGAACTGCGGCTGCGCTGATTCAATCGAGGCGGACGGTAAAACCAAGCGCCCTTCGTCGTTCGACGGGATGGCGCGGTCTTGGGCAAATAGGTGCGAAGTCGCGGCAACGACCAAGAGGGTCGTTACCGTGGCAGTTAGTGCATGAGACATCGACATGGCAATTCTCCTTGCCGGGTAATGTGCGAACGGCGAGGAAAGCGGCTCACAGGGCCGGTCACAATGCACGGCACGGGCGGGAACATTCTGGCCCCCGTTTCCGTTTGGGGCGGGGTTGGAATGCACGCGGCTGCTGAGAAGCGCACACAGGCAATCTACGCTGCTTGCGGACGCGCCAATCCAGTGGAACGATCAGATTGGTGACGAGAGCGATCCTGCTGGCGTGCGCCGCAGCTTGCTTCACGACTGCGTGTTCCGTCTACGTTCCACCTCGGGTGACGACGGACGGCCTGCTGGCTATCCGTCCCGGCATGACGTACGGCGAAGTCGAAACGATCATCGGGCCGCCCGTCTGTATCGCGTCTGTGAGTGACGACGCATTCAGTCCTGCGGATCGCAAACGCGTGGATGATCTGGTTCGCGGGTGCCACCGCATGTCGTATTGGACGACGCCGCGGTCCCTGGTGCCAGCGCACTTTGTTGACGCCGACTCGTTAGACCTTTCCTATGCAGAACCGCGAGAGAGTTTGATGGACCCGAACATTTACGTCTCGTTTCGACGTGGGCGCGTCGTTAGCGTTTACGTCAAGGACGGCGACGAAGGCATCTGCTGCATGGACGGGCAACCGAACAGTCCGTTCTACTGGATTGGATCTCGCAGACTGCTGCGCGACCTGATCGGAAGGTAGCACGGCATCGCGCGGTTGTGCCCGCGTTCCCTTTCGGGGGCCGGGGCGTGGAATGCACGCGACTGCTGAGAAACGCACCGTCAAACGTGCCGCATCTTCGTTCAGCCGATACGTGTGGGTAGCGAGCATGCAAGTGGTTTCATCACGCCCGTGGGGCTTCGTTGCGTGGGTATTGGTCGTGCTGATCGGGGGTTCGTCCGTCGTAGCAAGTCAGACGCGGCGGTCACCAACCCGCGTCGCTGCGCCGGACTGCACCGGCCGCGACAGGTATCAGGCCGTGACGGCATTCGTCCACCTGAAAAACGCCGGTCTCACCGATAACGCGAAGATCGACTTCACGAAGACGAAGGTGACGCGATTGGCATCGGAGAAGGTCAGCGCCCGACTATTCCGGCAGGTTCACCGCGTTGTGTTTACGGAGCACTCAGGCAAGCAGATCGAAGTGATCACCGTTAACGACGTCTCGTTCGAGGAGTGCTCGGAAACCAGCTTCGACGTGTTCGTTGTCTCGCAGCACTTCAGTCCTGTTGCGCCGTAGCTCGATCAGCCCGCGTTTCCCTTTCGGGGGGCCGGGGTCGAGCACGCGGCTGCTGAGACGTGCCCGGTCACGAACTTCCGATGTAGCCTTTGTCGTGAGGAGAGCGAAATGGTTCCTATCGAACAGGTCTCACACGGAACGCTGATCTTCTTAGCCTGTGGATGTGCCGCGAGGCGGGGGATTACACATCCAACCGGAGCGGCTGCGTTGATCGAGATCGTTCAGCCGTGTGCCGAGCATCGTCAGGACCACGCAAGGTTTCGAGCCGTTGCACGCGGTGAAGAGGTGCATCTGTGGGTTCGGCACCCCGCGCAATTAGAACCCTTGAGAGCGCGGTAGGCAGCGCGATGATCGTCATGCCGACCGGTATGTGACGGACGACGCTGCGGGATCTGAATTAATTGACCGTGCGTCAACGCTGGCCCACGTTTTCCGGTTGGGGCCGGTGACCTGCCCCCAAAATCCGCTACACGGATAGTGAGAGGTCCTCGGGTTTAAGACCCTCATCAGGGCGAGCCGGCGAGCCCCCCACCTTGATCGCGGCAAACTGGCTCGGCGTACGACCAGCCAGCGAGCTGTGCGGCCGCACGGTGTTGTAATCGACGCGCCAAGTTCGATGGCAGCCTTCGCGTCGGCCAAGCTCAGAAACCAATGCTCGTTGAGACTTTCATCACGAAACTTGCCATTGAAGCTTTCGACGTACGCGTTCTCGATCGGTCGGTTTGCCCGGTCGAATGAAGCGCAGTGTGACCGCGCGCGCATATGCCCACGCGTCGAGCGTGCGGCCCGCAAACTCAGGTCCGTCGTCGACGACGGGAAAG
>JADMIO010866716.1_pt1 | contig 17087 bp, 13 predicted proteins | sample 8958161 | NCBI WGS metagenome assembly JADMIO01 (sample SAMN16585339, study PRJNA669376) | soil metagenome | isolation source: Crop rotation soil | place: USA: Cullars Rotation, Alabama | collected 2011
CGGGGAAGCGGGAGGAGATGAGAGGGGGGATGCGCTTGGGGCCAGGGGGGATCGGGAAGTGGAAGCAGTGGAAGCAGTGGAAGCGCTTGAGGTGAGGGGAGTCGGGGAGATGGGAGAGGAAGGAGTGGATAAAAGCGGGGTAGACGAGGATGAGGGGGGCGAGCAGGGGGCGGAGGCAGGGATAGATACAGGGGTCGAGAGAGAAGGCGAAACTGAATCCGCGCGGGAAGTCCTGACCGAGAGCGAAGCCGAAGTCGAATCCGGCTCCGGGAGTGGAGGCAAAGCGGCGGGCGAAGACGGCTTCTGTAGCGAGGACGACCCGGGAGACAAGAGCAGCAACCTGAAGGTCCCATCCGGGAGAATAGCGCCGAACCAGACCGCGCAGTTCCGGTGGCGGATCAGAAAGGGGGGAAGGGGGTCCATCCCCAAGGAGGTCCCGAAGAAGGGGGCCTTCACCGGGGAATCGGGCGCGCGCTGATCCCAGAGCAGGGCGAAGCATCCGTTCCGGTCGAGGTGCCGGAGGGCGCTTCGGGAAATGTCCGACTCTACGGTTCGGCTGGAAAGTCGGGACCGGAAACGGGAGAGCAGGGACTGGGCCCAAGGTTGCGCCATGGGGCGGGCCGCACTCAGCAAGGGAACGCCTTGCCGGACCAGCCAGCCGCCCATGAGCTCCCAATGATGGAAGTGGGCGGTCAGGAAGAGTCCCGGGGAGGATTTGAGCTTTTTGAGTTTATCTTTGTCCCGCCCTCGCATGCGGATGGGGGTTCCATAGCTCCCGTGGACAAAACGCAAAAAGTCCAAGGCGACATGATTGTACCAGCGAAAGCGGAAAAAGGGGACGGAGAGGCCGCAGCGATGCGCGTTCGCGAGAAGAACGGCTCTTTTCCATCCTACTATATATAGGGGGAGCGCGAGGGTAAGCGCCCCAAGGCCCAGGTAAATCCGATAGAAGAAGAGGAGAAATCGCATCCGGCGGTACCTAACCCTTGAATCCCCAAGGGGATGAAAGCTAAATTGATCCCCTCAAACCAAAATCGGACTTCCTACCATGAAAAGAACCTTCCAGCCCCGCAATCGCAAACGCGTCAACAAGCACGGCTTCCGTTCCCGTATGGCTTCGAAAGACGGCCGCGCGGTGTTGTCGCGCCGCCGCGCCAAAGGTCGCCATCGCCTGACGGTGAGCGACGAAATGGCGTATAAGGACATCTAATCCAACAGACCCGGAAGCGGGGGAGTTCGCACGTGCCTGCACGCCCAACCCCGATTCCGGAACCGGACCGGCAGGAGGGCATGCCCCTCCGCCCGGAGCGCCTGGCGCTCCGTGAACGCCGGCTCGGCACGCCCCAGATGTATAAAAAGGTTTTTGAATCCGGGAGGGCGCTGCGAAGCGCCCCTTTGACTTTGCGCTTCGCGCATGTCGTTCCGGATCGCACGCGCGTCGGATTCATCATCCGCAAGAAGATCGGCAACGCCCCGCTGCGCAACGCCATCCGCCGGATGCTCCGGGCCTGCTTCGTCGAAGCCCTCCCGAAACTTCCCGAAGGCACCTGGGTGATCTTCGATGTGCCCGATAAGGCCGCCGGTTGCCGGCGCGAAGAGTTGCGGGCCCAGGCGATGACCCTGCTGGCCGCCATCGGGAAGGCCGCGTGACGCCGACGGGCCCGGGAATCCTGCCTCCCTTCGGCAGCCTCGCGCGCTGGCCGATCCTCTTCCTCATCCGCGTTTACCAGGCCGTGCATGCATCCTTCTTCCACGGCGTTTGCCGCTTCCATCCCACCTGTTCCCATTACGCCTTGGAGGCCATCGAAACGCGCGGCCTCGGCTTAGGCATTTTGCTTTCGGCCTGGCGCATCCTGCGCTGCCAACCTTTCGCGACGGGCGGATACGATCCCGTTCCCGAGCCCCGGACCCCGGCCCCCTTCCGGGCGTGGCCGGCGCGCCGACCTCGCATTTCACTCAGGAGATTCCCTTGAATAGAAACAGCATCATGGCCTTCATCCTCATGATGGGCCTCATGTTCCTCTGGACCGGTTACAAGCAGAAGCAGGCCACCAAGGAGCAGGCGAAGAAGACCGAGCAGTTGAAGGCCGACAGCCTTGCGAACGCGAAGGGGGCGGCGGCGACCGCTTCCGATTCGGCCGCGGTGGCGGCGCAGGTCCCGGCGAAGTTGGGCGAGGCCCCCGTCGATTCCGCCAAGCCGGCGCCGATCACCCATTCGCGAGTGACGGTTGCGACCAACCGCTTCACGGTGACGTTGGACAACCAGGGCGCGCGCATCGCCCAGGTGACCTTGCGCGATCTGGCCGGGCACGAGCCCGTGAATCCGGACATCATCCGCGGCGAGGGCGGGGCCCTGACCCTGACGGTGGACAATCAGGATCTGTCGAAGCAGCTCTGGGAGACGGATGCGAAGGACAGCCTGGTCGAAGCGCGCACCGAACCCGTGACCGTGCATTTCAAGACGACCTCGCCGGACGGGAAGCGGTCCTTCGATCGCAGCTTCACCTTCTACCCGGACAGCGCCAAGATCGAACAGCACCTGGAGTCCTCGGCTCCTCTCGGTTCCTACTCCCTGGGTTGGAAATCGGGTTTGACCGAAACCGAGAAGATCGTCCACGGCAAGGGCGTGGGGCTGATGAGCGGCTACTTCAGCGAGCTCATCTACGATAACGGCGTGAACGTGGAACGCACCGCCTTCCTCGACGACAAGACCATCAACGCCGAAAGCGGGGTGCTCAAATGGGCAGGCCTGCGCCGCAAGTACGTGGCCGGCCTCATCAACTTCAACCGCGAAACCGCCAACAAGGTGGTGGCCAAGGGCAAGCTTTCCGATCCCGAGGACAAGAGCTTCCCGCATGATTACGAGCTGCTCATCTCGGCCAGCAACGTGGACGAGAAGACCCTGGATTTCGATTTCCTGATCCTGCCCTTGTCGTACGACAAGCTGCTGGCCTACCACCAGAACTACGAGAAGATCATCTTCTCGGGCTATGAGTCCTTCTTCCGCGCCGACATCTGGTATCCGGCCTTGTGCGGCGTAGTGCTGCATACCCTGAATTTCTTCAACCGCTTCGTGCACAATTACGGGATCGCCATCATCCTCCTGACCCTGCTGGTCAGGACGGTGACCTTCCCCCTCACCATCGCCCAGACCAAGCAGGGCGTGAAGATGCAGCAGCATATGCCCGCGGTCCAGAAGATCCGGGAGAAGCACAAAGGCAATCCCCAGAAGGCCAATCTGGAGATCATGGAATACTACAAGAAGGAAGGCGTGAACCCCCTGTCCGGCGTGATGGGCTGCTTCCCCGTGTTCCTGCAAATGCCCATCTTCATCTCCCTCTTCAACGTGCTCGGCCGTTCGGTGGAATTGAAGGGCGCGCCCTTCTTCGCCTGGGTCCATGATCTGTCCCACCCCGACGTGGTCTTCGAAGGGCTGAAGATCCCCTACGTGTTCCCGCTGGGCGTGACCATCCTGCCCTTCTTCATGGCCGCCACCATGTTCTTCCAGATGAAGATGTCGGTCAAGGACCCGAACCAGAAGTTCATGGTCTGGATGATGCCGGTCATGATGTTCATCTTCTCCTGCTCCTTCCCCTCGGGCCTGGTGCTGTACTGGACGGTCTCCAACCTTTTCACCATCGGTCAGACCTATTTCTACACCAACCGCCTGAAGCCGTCCACCGCCACGGCCACGGGCGTCGCGACCGTCCCTTCGGCCAAGCCGCCCCGGAACAAGCCGGCCAAGACCTAGGCCGTTCGTCGCGACGAGCATGGAGTTCGCCCAAGCGGACTCCAATGCCGGGAGCCGGCGGATTTATAATGCGACGAGCGTGGAGTTCGCCCGAGCGAACTCCAAAGCAAGGAGCCTAACCTGAGTACGATAGTCGCGCCATCCACCCCCTCCGGCACCTCCGGCCTCGCCGTCATCCGGCTCTCCGGACCCGCCTCCCGCTCGGTCGCGGAACTTTGCCTGGGCCGCCGCGACCCGGTCGCCCGCCATGTCTACCACGGGATCTTCCGCGCCCCCGCCCCCGGGCCGAACGCCGCCGCCGGATCCGGGGAGCCCCTCGATCGCCTCAACTACGTATTCTTCCCCGCCCCGGCCAGCGCCACGGGCGAAGACGTTCTCGAAATCTATCCGCATGGCAATCCCCTCCTGATCGGCAAGATCCTGGGGGCCCTATGCGCCTTGCCCGAGGTACGGCCGGCCGCCCCGGGAGAATTCACCCGTCGGGCCTTCGAGAACGGCAAAATCGATTTGCTTCAGGCCGAAGCGGTGGGCCAGCTCATCCATGCCGAAACCGTGGACGCCTTGCGCAACGCGAGGCGCGTGGCCGAAGGCGCCTTGAGCGCCCCGCTCAAGGCCCTGCGAGACGGCCTGATGGATCTTTCCGTCCGCCTGGAGCTGGACGTGGATTTCGCCGAAGAGGAGGCCGATCCCGATTATGCCTCCTGGGCCCCGCGGCTTATGGCCATCCGGGAAAAGTTAGACGCCTTGGCGGCCGGGTTCGATCAGGGCCGCGGGCTGGGCCGGGCCCCGCGGGTGGCCATCCTGGGCGCGCCCAACGCGGGCAAATCCAGCCTGGTCAACGCCCTGGTCCGGGAAGACCGGCTGATGGTCTCGGACGTGCCCGGGACCACGCGCGATTGGGTCGAGGTAACTTTAACGTTACCTAGCGGCCGCATCCTGCTGGTGGATACGGCCGGACTCGGGCGGCCGGTGGACGCATTGGACGCCCTCGCGATGGATCGCACGCGGCGGCAATGGGGCGAAGCCGACGTGCGGGTATGGGTGGAAGACGGGACCCGGGAAGCGGGGGAAGCGGGCGAGGCGCCCCTCCCGGCCATGGAATCGATCGGAGGGGAAGCGTCCGAATCACCCGCCCGGAACGCGGTGGATCTGCGCGTGCGCACCAAAGCCGATCTCAGGGAATTCCGCGCCGCCGCCGACGCGCTGTCCGTGGCCAGCCCGACCGGCGCGGGTCTGGAGGCCTTGCGGGAACGGTTGGATGCGGCCGCCTTCCGCCAGCGTACCCTGGGAGAGGATCCGGTTTTGACCACGGAACGCCAGTTCCGATCGGTGGCGGCCGCCCGGGATCGGGTGGATGCGGCCTTGGCCGGGATGCGCGGCAAGCCGGCCATCGAAATCCTCGCCTTCGAGATCCGCGAAGCGGCGGGTCATCTGCGCGAATTGCTGGGGGAGATCGCGCCGGACGAAGTTCTGGGCCGCATCTTCGCCGGCTTCTGCATCGGGAAGTAGGCGGCCGGCAACCGGATCATTCCAGCTCCAACGTGTATCCGTCCAATCCCAAGTCTGTCGGGATAGCGTCGAGGAAAGGGGCCAGGCGTTTCGCATCGTAACGGCCGAAGGCGGAGGACTTGCCGTGCAGCTTCATGTGGTGCAGCCAATGTTGCATAACGTAATGCCCTCCCCCGTGCACGGACCATTCCGGCGATAGGATGCGGCAGCCCGTCGAGGATGCCGATTCCACCCGGCCCCGGCCTTCTTGCTGCAGGTATTGGTAGACGATATTGGCGTGGTAAGGCGTGAACGCCATCGGCGAAAGCACCAAATGGGTTTCGCCGGCGCGGGAAAGGATGACGAACTTGCCCGATTCCTCATCGCCGCGCTTCGGGCCGTCCGGGGATCCGGCCCCGGATTCCGGGAGCGAGGGGAATTCCCGGTAGAAGCGGACGAAGAACGCGGGCCGGGATGGGCCGCCTTCCGGCGACGGGCCCCCGCCTGAAAGGCCGCTCATGCCTGCGCGCGGATGCGCGCGAGCAGGGCCGAGGTCGACAGGCCCGGGATCTTGGAGACGATATGCAGGCGGCCGCCGTTGGCTTTCACCATAGGCGCTTCGATGCAGTCGGGCCCGTATTCGGATCCGTTCACGTGCACGTGCGGCTTGATCTCGGCGAGGAAGGGCATGGGCTCGGTCTCGTCGAAAATATGCACGTAGTCGACGGCGCGCAAGGCCAGCAGCATGCGCGCCCGTTCCGCCTCGGGCACGATGGGGCGGTTCTCCCCCTTATAGGCCTTGACCGAAGCGTCGCTGTTGAGGCCCACCAGCAGCACGTCGCCCTGGGCCTTCGCCTCTTCCAGGATATGCACATGTCCCGCATGCAGCAGATCGAACGATCCGTTGATGGTGACCACGCGCTTGCCCTGGGCCTTGAGGGATTGGGACAGCGGAGCCAGTCCCGCCCGCCCGATCAGGCGGGTCTCGCCGGGTTCGGCCTCGAGCAACTCTTCGCGCGCCACGGTGGCCGTACCGAATTTTCCCACCACGATCCCCGCCGCCTTGTTGGCGATGCGCACCGCATCTTCGAGGCCGGCGCCGGCCGTGCGCGCCAAGGCGAAGGCCGCCACGACGGTATCGCCGGCGCCGCTCACGTCGAACACCTCGCGCGCCTGGGTCGGCAGGTTGAAATGCGCGCCCGTCTCGCGATCCAGGCAGGTGATGCCGCGCGCGCCCAGGGTGAGGATAACGTGGCAGCCCAGGCGTTCGCGCAAGGCCAGGCCGTTCTGGACGATGAGCGCGTCGGTGGGATCGCTTTCCTGCTGGCCGAGCAGGCCTTGCGACTCTTTCCAATTGGGGGTGATGTAATCGCAGCCCACGTAATGCTTCGCATGCTGCGGGCGCGGATCGACGAGCACTTCCTTGCCGGCCGCATGCGTCTCGCGCAGGATCGCCTGGGTGGTTTCCAGGCCCAGGAAGCCCTTGGCATAATCGGAGAGCACTACCATGCCGGCCGCGGGCAAATGCTTGCGGAAGGCCGCCAGGATGGCCGCCGAGGTGGCGGGACCGGCCGCGGGCGTTTCTTCGTAATCCAATCGGAGCAGTTGTTGGCCTTGCCCCACCAGCCGTGTCTTGCGCATGGTGGGCCGCCCGTCGCTCACGCGCTCATAGACGATGCCCGACCCGGCCACCAATTCCTCGAAGCGGCGTCCATGCCAATCGTCCGCCGAAATCCCGATGAGAACGGCCTTGGCCCCGAGCGAGGCCACGTTGGCGGCGGTATTGGCGGCGCCGCCCGGCACCCGCTTGGTCTTTCCGTCGTCCACCTTGAGGACAGGCACCGGCGCCTCGGGGGAAAGGCGGGAGCAATCGCCATTGATGTATTCGTCCAGGAACACGTCCCCCAGAACCAGAATGGTCTGGGAGGGGAAACGGGACAAGAGTTGGGAGGTATCCATGGCGATCTGTTCCCCGCTGCCCGGACGAAAGCCCCAGGCTCCCGTAATTGTAGATTGCCCGCGGCTTAGGATCACTCCCTTCCGGCCTAAAGGTCCCGGCTAAAGGTCCGCCGAAGACGGCGCCTCACAGAGGGATAAATATGTTGCAACATATATCGTTTTGACGTATATTATGACCATGAAAACCAAACCGATCGAAGCCGTCATCGCGCCGCCTCCGCCGCATATGGTAGGGGACGGTTTCAAAGTGCATAACTTCTTTCCCGGCCGCCTGGGCATGCAGCGGATGAGCCCGTTCTTCCTGTTGGATTACGGGCCTAAGACCCGCATCCCCCCGAGCGAAACCCCTAAAGGCGTGGGCGCGCATCCCCATCGCGGCTTCGAAACCGTTACCGTCGCGTTCCAGGGCAGCGTGGCCCATCATGATAGCGCCGGCAATAGCGGCATCATCGGCGAGGGCGACGTGCAATGGATGACGGCGGGATCGGGTATCCTGCACAAGGAATACCACGAGAAGGAATTCTCCCGCGCGGGCGGCTTCATGCAGATGGCGCAGTTGTGGGTGAATCTGCCTGCGCGCCACAAGATGACGCCGCCGCGCTACCAGGAGATCAAGCACGCCGATATGGGCGCGTACGATTTGCCCGGAGGCAAAGGCCGGGTGGAAGTGGTGGCGGGAGAATACCGGGGCGTAAAGGGCCCGGCCATGACCTTCTCTCCGGTCCAGGTATACAAGGCCCGCTTGGCGCCGGGCGCGGATCTGGAATTGGAATTCCCCGCCGCCTGGAATACGGCCTTGCTGGTGATCGAAGGGGCCGTGGAAGCCAACGGGCGCGCGGTGCCGGCCGATCATTTCGCCCTCTTCGCCAACGAAGGCGAGGCGATTTCCGTAAAGGCCGCGGCCGAAAGCCAGGTGCTGATCCTGAGCGGCGAACCGATCGATGAACCGATCTCCGCCTACGGGCCCTTCGTGATGAATACCCAGCAGGAAATCATGCAGGCCGTGGAGGATTTCCAGTCGGGCAAGTTCGGGCGACTGGACTGAGCCGGTTCCCCTACCTCGCCAATCTCGCCGATCACCTCAAGGTTGAGGCCGGGGGGTTAAGGAAACCGCATATAGATCGTATCCTCCCTTCCCGCCCGGACGATCCGAACTGAAGAATAGGCCTTCCTCTGTCGGAGAAACGGTGAAAGCCAGCGGACGGTACTCGTTGGAGGCCGAGTTGATGCGAGGTCCCAGGTTTTCCGGGGCCGTCCAGCCGTTCCCGTTCCGGTAGCTCCGGTACAGGTCGAATCCCCCTTGGCCCCCCGTGCGATCGGAAATGAAATAGAGCGCGTTCCCGTGCAGGAAAGGGCATCGTTCCTGGCCGTTCGAGGCTAGTTCGGGAACCTTGGAAATCCGCACGCCGGCGATGTCGGGGTGCCTGAGCCACACGGCGATACCGCCTTCGGGCAAGGAAATGGCCGCCTGGTAGATCCCGTAGCGTCCGTCCCGGTTGGAATGGAAATAGAGCGTTCCCGATTCCCGGCTCCAGGTCGCATAGCCCTCGTCGGCCGGAGTGTTCAAGGGCGAGAGCGCGACCTCGACGAGGCTTTCCGGATGCAGCCACAGGGAGGCATACGCATCCATGGGATTATCCGGGGATAAGGCGATGAGATCGTGCTTTCCGTCGTTACCGCGCGAGAACACGAGCGATTTCGCGTCCCGTCTTTCCTCGTCTTGCGTCGCTTCGAAAACGAAGGTCGGCCCCAATTCGTCCTCGGCGGTATTGATCCGGTCGACAATCCCCTGGATCCCGTACGGCGGGGCCGCGGTATCGGCCGCGAAACCGTTTTCGTTGTCGAAATGGACCGAGGTGGGGTTGATGTCGAACGTCCCGCCCGACGTTTTGCGGTTCGTAGAGAACAGGAATCCCCTGCCGCTTTCCCACGTTTCCCAAGGCGCGCCGCAGTTCCAATCGTCGAAGGGGCTGTTCATCTTTTGCAGGTTGACCGGGGTATCCGGGAGGATGAGCGGACTGGGATCGTCGCAATCGACCTTCCAGCACCCCGTTAAGATCAACAAAAGTAATAATGCGCGCATGGCCGGGTAACGAACGGGAAAACCGATATCGCTACTCCCCTTCTCATTAGTCAAAAAAAAAGAGGCTCCCGGGAGAAGGGTAGAGTGGCTCCTCGCTCCTGAGTTTGCCTGCGGCAAACTCAACGCTCGTCGCATTTTAAAGGGCCCCCTTCTCCTCAGTCAAAAAAAAGAGGCCCCGGGAGAAGGGGGCCTCTTTCTGCCGTTTCCCGGGGGCGATCCCGGGGCGCGACATTCTGTGATTTTGGCTTTGCGGCGGGGTTCGCCTGGCGGCGAACCCCTATCGCAACGCTTTATCCGGCGATGGACAGCTCCGCGGCTTCTTCCATGTTGCGCAGGTTGGCCAGGCCCTTTTCCTTGATCTGGCGTACGCGTTCCTTCGACAGCCCGATGATCTCGCCGATCTCCTCGAGGTTGAGGGCCTCGTGGTAGTTGATCCCGAAGTACATCGAAAGGACGGTGCGTTCCTGATCGTTCAGCTTATGCAGCATGCGGGAGACGAACTGCTTGCGCGAGGTCTCCGTGGTCCGCACATCGGGGGCCTCGGTATGGACATCCTCGATGACGTCCATGATGGTCGAGCCCTCTTCGCCGTTGATCTGCTCGTCCAGCGAAGCGTGGCGCAGGCCCATTTCCATGATCTTCTCGATCTGGCGGCCGGTGTAGCCCATCTTGCCGCCCAAGGCGTCGACGTCGATCTGGCTGCCGCCGCCGACCACTTGGCGCATGGGCACGTTGTATTTGCTGAACCGGCGCAGGATCAATTCCTTTTCGGCCGAGATGCGGACCATACGGGCGCGCTCCGCGATGGCGCGGGTGATGGCCTGGCGGATCCACCAAACGGCGTAGGAAATGAACTTCAGCTTGCGGTTCACGTCGAAGCGCTTGGCGGCTTCGATCAGGCCGATGTTGCCTTCATTGATGAGCTCGGGCAGGGAGAAGCCCTGGTTCTTGTACATGAAGGCCACATTGATGACGAATTTCAGGTTGGAGCACACCAATTTGTTGATGGCGCGCTGATCCCCCGATTGGATCCGCTTCAAGATCTCCAACTCCTCATCCTTCTTGAGGAGTGGGTACTTCGAGATGTCCTTGATATATTGGTAATAGAGCGAGGCTCCGTCCCAAGATTCCACCGTCTGGTGAGTCATGGCATCATTCCTTAGTTGAGTTCCTGAATCAATAATACCCCCGCCAGGACGTCCGTTTGTCACGGTTATGTCATACGCCGGTACCTGTTTAAACACCCATTTTTCTGCGAAATCCGCTCAAATTCGACGCTTTCCAGGGGGAAACCGCGAACCCGGCGGGCTTCGGTGAATGGGTGTCGGGCCGCTTATCGAAGGCCTTAGACAAGGACGACGATTCGCCCCCATCATGTGGTTTCCTTGCGGTCTCCTGGCGGTACGGAAAGCCTTGGCGCCCTTGTATCCTTAGGACGTTTTGAGGTATTGGCTTGAATTAAGGCCAACGATTCCTCCGTCCCCTTCCAAAACGTATGGTCGATACGGCGGCGCGCCCCTACATTCCCGCACGGTGTGAGGGTTGAGGGTTGAAGAACCCGCATTGATCCGATGCGGGGAAAGGGGTGGGCGATGAATCGCGAAGGGAATCGGATGGTGAAAACGGCTACCCGTCCCGGGATTGCGCCGATGGTTTTGGCGGCGGCGCTCGCGGCGTATGGGCAGCCCGCCAAGGGCGCCAATAAATTCCTGGGCAATATCACTTCGCGGGGCCAGGTCCGCTCCGACTTCGGAACCTACTGGAACCAGATCACTCCCGAAAACGAGACCAAATGGGGATCGGTAGAGGGCACCCGCGACCAAATGAGTTGGTCGGGGGCCGATCGCGTCGCCAACTACGCGAAATCGGCCGGCATCCTCTGGAAGTTCCATACCTTGGCGTGGGGCGGCCAGGCCCCGGGCTGGATTTCGGGCCTGTCGGCGGCCGATCAGTTGGCCGAAGTCACCGAGTGGCTCGACGAGGCCAAGAAGAAATATCCCGACGTTCCCATGATCGACGTCGTGAACGAAGCGCATCCGAACCATGCCCCCGCGCCTTTCCGCAATGCCCTCGGAGGCAACGGCACCTCGGGCTACGATTGGATCTTCAAGATGTTCCAGATGGCGCGGGAACGTTGGCCGAAGGCGATCCTGATCTACAACGACTACAACAATATCGAATACAACAACGAGGTGGATTGGACCGTCGGCTTGGCCAAGGCGGCCGTCCAGGCGAAGGTGCCGATCGACGCCATCGGCTGCCAATCGCACGACGCCTACAAGATCAACACGGCCACGGTCAAAAGCAACCTGGACAAGCTGGCCGCGACCGGGCTGCCGCTATTCATCACCGAGTACGACATCGGCTATAGCGACGATGCCCAGCAATTGGCCAGCATCAAGGATCAATTCACCGTCTTCTGGAACCATCCTTCGGTCATGGGCGTCACCTATTGGGGCTATGTCGTGGGGCAAACCTGGCGCACGGGCACCGGCCTCATCACCGACGCGGGCGCGGAGCGTCCGGCGTTGACCTGGCTCAAGGGTTACGTGAAAGACAATCCCAAGCCCCAGAACAAGTATCCCGAACTTTTGGCCCGGGTCACGGGCATCAATCCGCATCGCGCCTTAAGGGCGGTGGAGAACCGGCAGGCGATAAAGAACGGAATGCGGATTTTCGATCTGAACGGCAGGGAGATCCCGAACGATTTCCGGATGGGCCTGGAGGGGCCGAAAGCGGCGATCGCGCATTTCCCCATGCCCTGAATAAGGCCGCCCGGCCTGATCCGCTCGGCCTCGCCCGGCAAAGCGCGGAAATGCCGCCGGGACGGTTCCGAACACCCGGTAAATCGGACCAAAAAAGCCATATCCCCGGGGGAGATTGGGCTTTTGCCTTTTCTGGCGGACCTGGCGGGCGCCATTCGCGACCGGTGGGTAAATTCCTACTTTTCCCATCCTCTTTTGGAAGGCTCCCACGGGAATTCCCGAGGTCCTTCTCCGCTTTTTCCAGGAGTGCCACGTGTCCTTTGTCGAATTGATCGCGAATGAAACCAAAATCCGGCCCGAACAGGTCCGCAACACCCTGGCCTTGTTCGATCAAGGGTCCACGGTGCCCTTCATCACCCGCTATCGCAAGGAAGTGACCGGCTCCCTCGACGAGAACCAGTTGCGCCTGATCGAAGAGCGTTACGCCTACTTCAAGGAATTGTCCGACCGCCGCGCGGCCATCCTGAAGAGCATCGAAACGCAGGGCAAGCTCACCCCCGAGCTGAAGGCGAAAATCGAGACCACGATTTCCAAGACCGAGCTCGAGGATCTGTACCTGCCGTACAAGCCCAAGCGCCGCACGCGCGCCATGGCCGCCAAGGAAGCGGGCCTGGAGCCCCTGGCCCGCATCATCCAGGCGCAGGAAGCGCCCGCCGCCGGCCAGACGCCGGAAATGCTGGCCCAGGCCTACGTGAATCCCGAAATGCACGTGGCCGACGCGGCCGCGGCCTTGCAGGGCGCGCTGGACATCCTGGCCGAAGAGGTTTCCGAAGACGCCGCCATCCGCGGGCAGATCCGCGAAATGGCCCTGAAGACCGGGCTGTACGTGAGCAAGGTGCGCAAGGAGCACGAAGGCAAGCGCACCAAGTTCGAGATGTATTACAACTTCAGCGAGAAGGTCGCCGTCCTGCCTTCGCATCGCATCCTGGCCATGCGCCGGGGCGAAAAAGAGGAAGTGCTCAAGACCGAGCTGGTGCTCGAGGACGACAAGTGCCTATCCCTCATCGCGGGCAAGGCCATCAAGGCCGGCTCGCCGTACAAGGTCGAGCTGGAGAAGATGGCCAAGGACGCGTATGATCGCCTGCTGAAGCCGTCGATCGAGACCGAAGTGCGCCTGGCCCTCAAGGAGCGCGCCGACAACGAAGCCTTCCTGGTGTTCCAGAAGAACCTGCGCGACGTGCTTTTGGCCCCGCCCGGCGGCTCCAAGGTCGTGATGGGCGTGGATCCGGGTTTCCGCACCGGCGTGAAGCTGGCCGTCATCGACGGCACCGGCAAGCTGCTGGAGCATCGCACCATCCATCCCATGCCGCCCCAGAACCAGACCGAGGCCTCGCAGACCATTCTGTTGGCCATGATCGAATCGTTCAAGGTCGAGATCATCGCCATCGGCAACGGCACCGCCTCCCGCGAGACGGAAGAGTTCATCGGCAACGCGCTGAAGACCCTGGAGAACCCGCCCATCAAGGTGATCGTCTCGGAAGCGGGCGCGTCGGTGTATTCCACCTCGCCCCTGGCCGGCAAGGAATTCCCCGATCTCGACGCGACCATCCGCAGCGCCGCGTCCATCGCCCGCCGCATCCAGGATCCCCTGGCCGAGCTGGTGAAGATCGAGCCCAAGGCCATCGGCGTGGGCCAGTACCAGCACGACGTGAACCAGAACGAGCTCAAGCACAAGCTGGAGCAGGTGGTGGAATCGTGCGTGAACAGCGTGGGCGTGGACGTGAACAGCGCCTCCGAGGCCCTCTTGGCCTACGTGGCCGGCGTGAACAAGTCGCTGGCCAAGAACATCATCGAGTACCGCAACGCCAACGGGCCTTTCGGATCGCGCGCGGCCTTGGTTAAGGTGCCCTTGTTCGGACCGAAAGCCTTCGAACAGGCCGCCGGCTTCTTGCGGGTGCAGGGCGCGGAGAACGTACTGGACGCTTCGGCCGTCCATCCCGAGCGCTATGAGCTGGTCAAGAAGATCGTCGAGGACATCGGCGCCCAGGTCAAGGACATCATCGGCAACAAGGAGCTGATCCAGAAGCTCGAGCTGAACAAGTACGTAAGCGACGAGGTGGGCTTGCCCACGTTGGTCGATATCGCGTCGGAACTCGAGAAGCCGAGCCGCGATCCGCGCGCCGAATTCGTGTACGCGCGCTTCGACGCCAAGATCCAGGGCTTGAAGGATCTAACGCAGGGGATGTGGCTGGAAGGCATCGTCACCAACGTGACCAACTTCGGCGCCTTCATCGACATCGGCGTGCATCAGGACGGCCTGGTCCACATTTCGGAGATGGCCGACAAGTTCATCGACGACGCCAAGAAGCTGGTGGCCGCGGGCCAGATCGTGCAAGTGCGCGTGCTGGACGTGGACGTGGAGCAGAAGCGCATCAGCCTTTCGATGAAGAAGGAATCGGCGCAGAAGCCCGAAGGCAAGGGCCAGGGCCAGCGCGCGCAGGGCGGGAAGCAAGGCCAAGGGCCCGGCGGTAAGGGACCCGGCGGCCCCGGCAAGGGCCCGCGCAAGCCGCTCGCCACCATGGAGCAGCTGAAGGACAAGTTCGGCGGCGATTCCAAGCAGAAGCAGAACAACGTGAAGCTGGCGTTCTCTCTGAAGGCGTTGATGAGAAGCGGTCGCTAGCGACCGCCCCGGTCGCCGAGGCGATCGAATGATTCATAAGGCCAGGCCGCTACGAGCGGCCTGGCCTTTTTTTCGCCCCGATACCGGTTCAATGCGTGATCGCAGTCATACCACCGCTATGGCAGCGGAAGTATCTTTTGACGCGGCTTATGAATACCGATCCCTTTTTCAAACCGTTGGGACAGATGGTTCCCAAGTCGGGCCGGGTCCGCCCCAAGGGCAACCAAGCCGCCCCGGTTGAGGAAGCGGATACCGCGCCGATCGCGGCCCCCCCGGAAGAGAAGCCCAAGCCCAAAACCGCCAAGCTGTCCAATCCCCGCTGGGAAGCGGACAAGGTCGGGTTCAACGAAGAGACCCCCATCTCCGTCGACGTGGAACTGCCCCCGGAAGTTGCCCATAAGAAGCGGGTCGCCTTCGAACTTTTCGCCAAGACCCCGAAAGGGCCGGAGCGCATTTCCCAAGGCGACGCCATGGCCGAGGACGGCAAGGCCACCTTCAGGATCCCCGTCTACATACCCAATTTCCAGGATGAGGACGGGAACCGGCTGCAGCGGGTTGAGTATTACTTCATCGCGAAGCATTCCGAAGCGGAGCCCTTGGACGCCTCGAAAACGCCCAAGCAGGTCGATGAAATGGCCGACCGGGTGCTGGAGATGCATATCCTCCAGAACGTCACCTTCGCCACCGGCAAGAGCTTCATCCGCGCTTCCGAGGCCGGCGACCTGAAGGCCCTGGGCCAGGCGGTGAAGGAGTGGAAAGGCAAGCATCCCGACGGGAAGCTGGCGGTATTCGGCCATGCCGATGCGGTAGGCGAAGAGCTCAGCAACAAGCAGTTGTCGGAGCGCCGGGCCAAGTCGGTGCAGGCCTATCTCGCCAAGGACCCGAAGCCCTGGGAGGATTTGTACGGCGAGGAGAAATGGGGCCTCGCGTTCGTGCAGGAATTGCTCAAGCACTTGGGGCATGATCCCGGGGTCATCGACGGGCAGGACGGGCCCAAGACGCAAACGGCGGTGAAAGACTTCCAGGGGAAGAAAGGGCTAGGGGCGACGGGCACGGCGGACGCGAAAACGCGCGAGGCCTTGTTCCTGGCCTACTTCGAAGCCAATGGATCGCCCGCCAGCGCGGCCAAGGATTTCGATGCCATCGACGGGAAGGCGTTCACCGGCTGTAGCGAGTTCAACCTGATCGAGAAGACGGAAGGGGCTTGCGAGCCGAATCGGCGGGTGGCGGTTTTACTGCTCAAGGTGAGCAAGAATTTCCCGATCAACTATCCCTGCAAGCAGGGGGCGATCATGCCTTGCCAGAAGCAGGCGGGGTTGAAGGGGGAGCAGAGGACGCCGGGGTTCCGGTGCCGGTTCTACGACAACTTGGTGGTGGAGAGGAAGGGAGGCGGGGGAGGGGGAGCGCCGGCCACGGGCAAGATCAGAGCCTTCGTCCACTCCACCGAGAAGGAGCTAAAACGTATCGTCAACCTCAAGGACAAACCGGACCTTGGTCCCGAGTTCGCCCTTGAGGTCGAGGTGGAAGCGGGCGTCAAGAAGGTCTTCTGGAAGGCGTTGGCCGGAGCCAAGAACTCCAAGCGCAATGATCCGGCCCCGGGCTTCATCGACCCGGCCTCCAAGAAGTCCAAGCCCCTCAAGGACGGCGTGGGCGAGTTCGAGTCCGAGGTCAAGGAAGGCAAGGCCAAGGCGACCTTTCATCTGGGCATCGCCGGCGGGGATGAATTCACCTTCGAGGTGGGGGCGGAGAAGGGCAAGAAGGAGCTGGAGCAGAAAGTGACCACCATGCGCAGGGTCTGGACCCAGGTCACCCTGGAGAAGGGCATGGCCCTGCCGGCCTTGTCCAACTTCATCAACGCCTACGATTTGGCCGCCGTGGAGGTGGTGAGGACCAAGGACGTGGAGTTCGATAAGAAGGACGCGCCCGCGCGGACCTTCTATCCGGAGTGGATGATGTCGCCGGGCGGGGCCGACAAGGAGGCGGCGGTGATCGGGAGCCATAACAAGGCACATTTCCAGGGATTACTGAAGAACGTGGAGGGAGAGGGCCCCAAGGCTCATATGGTGATCTGCCAGCATCAGTTCGATGAAGGAGATATCAGTGAACCCATCAATGAGTTACTTACAACACGCACAAGCAACGCCCTGAATGCCAGCGTCCCGATATTAAACCCTGCCTTGAGCGGGAGCCTTGTCGTATCGGGAAAATGGAAGTCTCTGGCACCCGCGGGACATGCCGATCATGGCAAAACCGGCAAACTTTCCGATGCGGATATCATCATTGAGAAGAACCGCGCAGCACTCACGGAATTCAAGGTCAAACTGCCAGCTTCTGCCCCTGAACCGAGCGAGGCAAACAAGGTGAACATCCTTTCCAGCACAGTGGGATCCGAAGCTTGGAATTCACGTGACTTGAAGTCGC
>JADMIO011478718.1_pt1 | contig 17087 bp, 10 predicted proteins | sample 8958161 | NCBI WGS metagenome assembly JADMIO01 (sample SAMN16585339, study PRJNA669376) | soil metagenome | isolation source: Crop rotation soil | place: USA: Cullars Rotation, Alabama | collected 2011
GCCGCGACTTCAAGTCACGTGAATTCCAAGCTTCGGATCCCACTGTGCTGGAAAGAAGGCCTGTCCGTATCCTTTGTATCTGTAAAACCGCCTATGATCAACCCGGCCAGGTTCTTCAACTTTCCACTCCGCTTTAACTGGTAAAGCATTCGGTCGATATTATATAAATATTCTCCAACATCTTCCAGCAATAATATTCTTCCCCGGGTTTTTATGTCGGAATCGGTTCCCACTGCGTGTGATAGCAAAGCCAGGTTACCACCCACCAGTTCTCCGATAGCCTCCCCTTTCCTGTTTAGCTCATGCGGCTCAGTTTCATACCGGGCTTTCTTGCCTTCCAATGCAGCCCGCAGCGATTGAACAAAGCGATTTACATACCCGGCATCATTAAAGGCCGCTGCCATAGGAGCATGTAATGAAGAAATATAATAGTTGGAATACAGATGGGAATGTAATAACGTGATATCACTGAACCCAATGATCCATTTTGGTTTCTTCTTGAATTTTTTGAAATCGATCCGGTCGATGATATGCGTCATCCCATAACCTCCGCGGCCACAAAGGATCGCTTTGACTTCATCATCATCCATCATCTGCTGAAGATCATCCAGGCGTTCTTTATCTGTTCCGGAAAAATAGGTTTTGGAATCTCCGCCCAGGGTCTTTCCTACTTTCACTTTATAGCCCCATTCATCCTGTAACACCCTGATACACTCAGCGGCTTTCTCAGCAAGCATGAAACCTGCAGGGCAAACAATCCCAATTGTATCGCCCTTTTCTAAATAAGGTGGAGTTTTAATCATTAGTCAAATTAACTGGGTATCGTCTTTAAAAACTTCGGTGCCGTTCTTTTTTTGGATGCCTGTTCATAAGCATACGCGATAGAAAATAGTACTGGTTCTTCGTAAGCTCTTGCAATAAATGAAAGGCCTACCGGTAATTCATGCACAGTACCCATGGGAACCGTAATATGCGGATAGCCGGCCATAGCAGCTGGTGGGCAAAAATAAAATCCTGTTCCATAATCACCCATTACCAGGTCAATTAAATTGGCTGGACCAATACTCGTACCTGCAATTGCATCCAGATTATTTTCTTTCAATATATCATCAATGAACTTTTTGCTACCTGTTGTTTTTGCCACTGCCTCCTTATACTCCTTACTATTTAAATCACCCATCTTATCACTTCTTTCCAGCGTTTCCTGTTTAAACCATGGCATTGCCCTGATTTCGTTTTTCTTATTGAACGCTATAACATCTGTCAGAGATTTGACACCCGCGTTGGCACCAGCCAGATATCGATTCAATCCATCTTTGAATTCACACATCAACACAAAATATTCTGACTCATCCATGTCATTATATTTCTTCAGCAGATCTACCTCAACAATCGTCGCACCATTTGATTTCATCAATTCAATGGCCTCCTTAAATAATGCCACAACTCCTTCATGTCCTTCCAGAAATTTTTTCTCTACTCCTATCTTTTTGCCTTTCAATCCATCCTGCTTAAGAAACGAAGTATAATCAGGCGGGATCATCTTATTACCGGATTGTGTAGTCTTATCTTCAGCATCCGGAACTGCCATTTCCTGTAGTAGTATGGCCGCATCTTTCACCGTTCTTGTCATTGGGCCTGCTGTATCCTGGGTTGCAGAAATCGGTATAATACCGGTACGGCTTACTAAACCTACCGTAGGTTTTATTCCCACTATTCCATTATAGGAAGAAGGCGCTATGACTGACCCGTCTGTTTCTGTCCCGACGGCTACTGCACAAAGATTTGCTGCAACTGCCGCGCCAGAACCAGAACTTGACCCGCAGGGATTACGATCAAGCACACAGGCATTTTTTGTTTGTCCGCCTCTGCTGCTCCAACCACTGGAAGAACGTGTAGATCTGAAATTTGCCCATTCGCTGAGATTTGTTTTACCCAAAATAACTGCGCCAGCATTTCTCAATTGCTGTATTACAAATGCATCCTTTGCTGCTTTATGTCCTTCCAGCGCAAGCGAACCTGCCGTGGTCATCATCTTATCTCCTGTATCAATATTATCCTTTACCAGTATAGGAATGCCATGCATCAATCCTCTCACCTTACCAGACTTCCGCTCCGCATCCATTTTATCCGCTATTTCTAGTGCATCAGGATTTATTTCGATAACCGAATTCAGTGCAGGTCCCTGCTTATCGATTGCATTGATACGATCCAGGTAAAGTTGGGTAATGGAACGGGAGGTATGTGTGCCGCTCTTCATCTTTTCCTGCAGCATATCAATGGTAGCCTCATTTAACTCAAAATCATCTACAAACTTCTCCTCTCCTGCTTTGTTATTAGTAGAGGCCGGAGCAGGCGACTGACAGCCAGTAACCGCCAGCGTGGTGGCTGCAATACCGGCGACTGAGCCGGACTTCAAAAAATTTCTTCTGTCCATAAGCGTGATTTCTTCCAGAAAGATAAGAGGAAAGTACATTTTTAAAGGGTATTTTTGCAAACTTTATGAATCAGCCTCAACGATATATGATCACTTCAGCCCTGCCCTACGCCAACGGGCTGAAACATATAGGCCACCTGGCCGGCGCATACATCCCTGCAGATATTTATGTCCGCTACCTCCGTGCCCAAAAAAGAGATGTTGTATTTGCATGTGGGAGCGACGAGCATGGCACTGCTATTCCGATCCAGGCCATGAAAGAAGGCACCACCCCAAGAGCGATTATAGATAAATACCATGAGGCCATGAAACAGGACTTTGCAGACCTGGACATATCCTTTGATATCTATCACCGCACCAGCGAACAACTTCACCATGAAACCGCCCAGGAGTTCTTTACTTACCTGAATGACCGTGGTGAACTGGAAACAAAAGAAACTGAACAGTACTATGACCTGGAAGCCAAAACCTTTTTGGCAGACAGGTATATAAAAGGCATTTGCCCCAATTGCGGATCAGACAGAGCCTATGGTGATCAGTGTGAGAATTGCGGAAGAACATTAAGTCCGGATGAACTGATAAATCCTGTTAGCACATTAAGTGGTCAGCCCCCGGTTAAAAAGAAAACAACACACTGGTATCTTCCACTGGGCAAACACGAAGAGTTTTTGAAACAATGGATACTGGAAGAACATAAGGATGATTGGAGAGGTACTGTGGTAGGTCAATGTAAGAGCTGGATCGAAGGAGGTTTGCAATCAAGAGCAGTAACGCGTGACCTCGACTGGGGTATAAAAGTTCCGGTTCCCAATGCAGAAGGAAAAGTATTATACGTTTGGTTTGATGCGCCGATTGGTTATATCAGCGCCACCAAACAATGGGCAATAGATAATAAAAAAGACTGGAAACCTTATTGGTATGATCCGAGAACCAAACTGGTTCATTTTATTGGTAAGGATAACATCGTATTCCACTGTATCATATTCCCCATCATGCTCAAATTGCATGGTAATATATTACCTGCAAATGTACCTGCCAATGAATTCCTAAATCTGGAAGGTGATAAGATGAGCACCAGCCGCAACTGGAAGCTGGACATGAGGGATTATATCAATGACTTTGTGAAAAAGGAAAATGGTGGTGCTCAAATGGTAGATGCATTACGCTATTACCTTACTTCCATTGCACCGGAAACAAAAGACAGTGAGTTTACCTGGAAAGGATTTCAAACTGCTTATCGCAGTGAGTTGACTGATATCTTCGGCAATTTCGTGAATCGCACTTTTGTGCTCATGCACAAGCTCTGCAATGGCAAGGTGCCCAAACTGCATGACCCAAAACTGGATGATACTGACAAAGCCATGCTGGCGGAATTTGAGCTGACTAAAAATATTGTGGAAGAGAACCTGGAGAATTTCCGGTTCCGTGATGCGCTTTTTGCTGTGATCGATCTTTCCCGCAAGGGTAATCAGTACATGCAGAAAAAACAACCCTGGATACTGGCCAAAGGCCTGGAGAAAAACCCGGATGATCAGCAACTGATCGATAATTGCCTGCATATATGTTTACAGCTCACCGCCAATCTTGCAGTACTTGTCAATCCATTTTTACCTGGAACAGCAAAGAAAATGTTGCACATGATGAAAGTGGTAGAGAAAATGCTGGATTGGGAAAATGCTGGTAAAGCAAAATTGCTCAGCGTGGGTTATAGCCTGCGTGAACCTCAGTTGCTATTCCGCAAAATAGAGGATGAGGAAATTAATGCCCAGGTCGAAAAATTAAAAGCAGGATTAATATCAACCGAAAAACCGAAAATGGAAGAATCGAAAGCAGCCACTCCGAATAAAGAACAAATACAATATGATGATTTTGCCAAACTGGATCTGAAGGTTGGCACCATCATTTCTGCCCAAAAAGTGGAGAAAGCAGACAAACTCCTGAAACTGGAAGTTGATCTTGGTTTTGAGAAAAGAACCATTGTATCTGGCATTGCCCTGCATTTCCAACCAGAGGCCATAATTGGAAAACAGGTTGTGATAGTTGCCAACCTTGCTCCCCGCAAAATGAGAGGTATTGAAAGCAATGGAATGATCTTAATGGCTGAAGACGCTGATGGCAAGTTAAAATTCATCAACCCCGACGAGAAAACTGCCAATGGAAGCAACGTAAGCTAGGAAAATATTGTAATCTTGTGGGGCTAACCAACCCACTCTATTATGAAAATTCTACTTACTGCCAGGTTAACCGGACTTATCTGCTGCCTACTTCTACTCTTTTCTGCCTGTAAAAAGGAAAATATTAAAGATCGCACGAAAGGTTTTATTGGAAGTTACACCGGTACCGCCCAATTAATCGTTACTTCCTTTCCCGGTATGACCTCACAGACCATTACTGACTACACTAATTGCAATATTACCATACAAGGCTCAGGCCGGAAAACGGTTTTGGTTACTATAAAAGATAATAAGGTAAATCCGGTTAATGTGTGGTCGGTGGAAATGGAAATCGTTGACATCAACCATTTGGGCAATCTTTCAAATAATAATAATTGTATTCCCGGCTATTTTAATAACATCACCCTTGATGAAGGCCAACTTAGCTACCATGAGGAAGCAACTGAGTTAAGGAAATTTACTTTCCACGGCACCAGGGATTAAGCTAATGTAACAAAAGCCGGGTTATAACGTTATATTTCACGGGCAAAAGAATTGAAAACCAATTCTTTGCAAACCAGCTTATTTGTGGTAAATTGAGATTTAATTTTCCGCACCTTGAACGCAAAACGCATCACGAGGAGATTAACCAAAGTAGCTTTGTACATCCTGGGAAGCCTGGTAGTGCTACTCGTTGCGTTTCACCTATGGTTTGAATCCCACGCAAAAGGTCTCATTGAAGATCTTGTTACTGATCAATCAAACGGGAAGCTTCATCTAAGAATTAAAAAATTCAATTTTAACTGGTTTAACCGTAAAATGGAATTGAATGATGCAGTTTTCTATTCTACGGATACAACAGTTGCCAGTACATCTTACCGCTTTAAAATCTCCAGGCTGAAGATCCAGGTGAAGCAGATACTTCCGGTGATCATGGAAAAGAAGTTTTATATCGATTCCATTCATGTACTAAATCCTGAAATAACTGTCTCACGATTAAGAGTATCAACGGATACAACAACATCTGCTGATAGCAGTCTTTCCATTCCACAGGAAATGGGTCGCATCTATCATTCTATCCAGGATGCCCTGCAGGTATTGAAAGTAGACCGCTTCCAGATTGATAATGGAACGTTTTCGCTCGTTAATAAAACAAGACCGGAAGAAAAACCAATTGTGATATCGCGGTTATTCTTTCACCTGGACAATCTGCAGGTTGTTGATACAACCGAAAATGATGCGAGTAAGAAGATATTGTTCAGTGATGATGTATCCCTTCATACCACCAACCAGGACATATTATTTCCCGATGGGCGACACCGATTGAGCTTTAGCAACTTCCGGATCAATATCCGTAATAAGCTCGCAGAATTCGATAGCTGTACCATCATTGCTACAAAAGGTGATAGTTCCAATACTTCGTTCCGTATTTTCTTCGACAAGCTGATGATGACCAATATCGACTTTGATACGCTCTATCATACTGAGGTTATTAAAGCCGATTCAGTGTATTGTATTAATCCGAAGTTCAGGCTGGATGTTGATCTGCCCAAAAGAACAGGCCCCATTCAACCGCCCAAACTGGATGAACTGATCCAGCAGCTTACCGGTAATATGCAACTGGCATTTGTGATTGTGCAGAATGGTTCCTTTGATATCAATACAGTGCGGGAAGGAAGACCAAGTTCCTTCACTTCCAACAATAATAATTTTGAGTTACAGGGATTGCGCATCCTGGAGAAAGCGCCACGGCCTTTGACGGTAGAGCGATTTGCCATGGCCATCCGCAATTATGAAAACTTCCTGCGGGATAGTGCTTTTGCTATCCAGTTCGATAGTATTCTATTGAATAATAGTCGAATCAGCCTCAGCAATTTTTCCTATAAAGAGTTAAATAAGAATAAGGTGATGAACAGCCTGCAAATCCCACAATTTGAATTGCAGCGCTTATCCTGGGATAATCTGATATTTGAACAGCAGTTGAATGCAGAACAGGTAACACTATACCGGCCGGTTATCAATTATAATCTGGCTAACCGGAAGAACAAAACATCAAAAGATGTGTTCCAGGTACTTTCCAGTGTTGGAAATGTATTTCAGTTGAACAACCTGAATATCCGGGACGGACAGGTTAATCTTTTCCTTGATAAAAATGTAAGCCTGAAACTGGAAGGTGCAAACATGTCGGTTTCAGGTAAGCAACTGGTTGATTCAAGGCGACTGGCATCTGTTCAGCGCTCGGTCAATGAACTGGATTTTAAGAAAGGGACATTAAAAACGCCAACCTGGACAGCCCAACTGGAAAATGTGCATTTTAATGGGAAGCAGAATCAATTGAAGGCGCAAACAGCTCATATAGTTGATAAAAAACTTACTCTGGATGCTCGCAACGTGATCATCAATTCAATGGTATTACCTGATCAGCAAAACCTTACCAGTATTAAAGGTATCCGATGGGAAAGCGCAGATCTGAATTTACTTTCAATACCAGGCTCTGGAAATGGATCAACAGGAGGTTTCAAACTAGAAGATATCAGTGGAGGCAATACCACTATTACTGCCAATACAGTTGATCTTAAGATGTCTGTTCAATTGAGATCTATTGCGGCTGATAAAATTGAATCAGAAAAAGGCAATCCTGTTTCGATTACCGGCTTCAGAGCAAACGGCAATGATTTCAAACTAACAAAGAGTGGATTGGAAACGCGTATTGCTGCTCTGGCAATTGCAGACAGGCAATCATCCACTTTAAAGAATGTGTATTTCAACCGGCAATCGGGCAATGATTCCATCAGGCTGGAAATACCTTCCCTCACTTTAACTCCAGATATTAATGAATTATTGAAGGGACATCTCAATGCAGATGCGGTGAAGATGGTTCAGCCAGTTGTAAAGATCAATCTATCTACTACAGTTTCAACCGGAGGCGATATGGCAAATGCCAAAAAAGGATTTCAGGATATCCGGCTTGGCAGCCTGGTTGTGCAGCAACCAGTTATTGCATTTCGCAATGCAAAAGAAAATGGAACCACCTTACTGGAATGGCAGGGGAATACCAGTGCGAACATAGTGGAATTGCAAAATTTCCGTGTTGATAAAGACAGGCCCAACAGTTATTCTGCAGATCACCTTCGATTTACTATGGACCATTTTCTTTATGTCAGCAATAAGGGAAAGAAATTTGATGCAGGTAATGGTCAACTGGTAGCCCAGATCAATCAACTGGCATTTTCAAAAAATGACGCAGATGCCTGGGACTGGCAGGGAAATGTGGCAAACCTTTCAGCTCGCGATTTCGTAGTTGACAGTATGGGCAAAAGAGATGGTAAGCTCTCAATAGAAAAAGCCCAGTTAAATGATCTTGCTATCAGTTCTTCATTATTATTAAATATGAGAGAACTGGTTAGTAAGAATAGCCGGTTCAATCTGAAAGAAGTTACAGGATCCTATCACGATGCGGTAGAACAATTTAACTGGTTTAATGCAGGTTATGATAAACGAAGCAAGCAGCTAACAGTAGATTCTTTTAACTATCACCCAACACCTGAACGGGAAGAATACCTGAAGGCAAAAGGTTTTCAGACAGATTATATGCGGGCAAAGACAGGAGCCATTTCTATCGGTCCGTTTGATGTAGAAAGATTCACCAGGGATACTATACTGGACCTTGGTGTGGTGACAGTCAATGATGCCTTTTTGGATAGCTATCGCGATAAACGCATGCCGCGCCAAACCGGAGTTGTTCGTCCATTACCTGCCACTATGCTTAAATCAATAGGTCAACATCTGCAGGCTGATACTGTAAATATCAAAAACACCAATATCGTATACCAGGAAGTAAATGAGAAAACAGGTATTGCCGGAAAAATAACTGTCAATAGATTGAATGGAACAGTTACCCACCTGCGCAATTTTGATCTGGGCCCAACGGACAGTCTAACAATCAGGGTGAACGGTTATTTACAGGATACCATGTTTGCCAGATTACAGTTGAGAGAATCTTATACAGATACGCTGGGAGGATTTCTGTTAACCGGTCAAATGGGTCCTGCAGATCTTACCCTGCTTAATCCAGTGCTGGCTCCATTGGCTAACGCAGAATTGAGATCGGGGAAAATGGATACCATGAGCATGCGGGTGGTAGGTCGCGAGTACCTGGCGTTTGGCGAAATGAAAATGTATTACCATGATCTGAAGATCAGGGTAAGAAGACCAGATAACCGGCGTACCTTTTTAACAGGCCTCACTACTTTCCTGGCCAATACCCTGATAAAGAATGATAATAAGAACAGGACAGGAACAGTATTCAATATTCGCTGGCGCGACAGATCGGCAATCAATTACCTTGTAAAAATTGCACTGAGCGGCATGAGTCGCAGTGTTGGTGTAAAACGCAATAAGAAACTGATCCGTAAATACGAAAAAGAAATTCGCAGCAAAAATCTTCCGCCAGTAGTATTATGACCTAAGTATTTCTTCACTTACAGGCTGTCCTTTAAATTTGTATCTTCACTCACCAGAATAGTTGTTTAGCTAACTAATTTCTGGGAAAGGTCTATGACACACGGAGCTATCCGGCTCATGATAAATAAAAAATATTCGGATGAAACGTACAATTAAAAAGATTGCGGTTTTAGGAAGTGGTGTGATGGGTTCAAGAATAGCCTGCCATTTTGCAGGTGTTGGTGTGCAGGTATTATTGCTGGATATGGTTCCGAAGGAAGCTGCAGAAAGCACTAAGCCTGCGGAAAGAAACAAACTGGTAAATGATGCGCTCACTGCAGCCATTAAAAGCAATCCCTCTCCTGTTTTTGATAAAGACGTAATCAAGAAAATAACAACCGGCAATTTCGATGATAACATGAAAGATATTGCAGGTTGCGACTGGATCCTTGAAGTGGTAGTGGAGAGACTGGATATCAAGAAACTCATCTATGATAAAGTAGAGAATTTCCGTAAAGCCGGCACCCTGGTCACTTCCAATACATCTGGTATTCCCATTCACCTGATGACAGAAGGCAGATCAGATGATTTTAAAAAGCATTTCTGTGGTACTCACTTCTTCAATCCACCAAGATACCTGCGTTTACTGGAGATCATTCCTACACCTCATACTGATCCGGAAGTAACAGCCTTCCTGATGAATTATGGAGACCTGATCCTTGGTAAGAGAACCGTGCTGGCCAAAGACACTCCCGCTTTTATCGCTAACAGAATTGGTGTGTATGGCATTATGGCCATTTTTGGACTGATAGATAAAATGGGATTAACCATTGATGAAGTGGATGCATTAACCGGTCCCATCATTGGCCGTCCAAAATCAGCCACCTTCCGTACAGCCGATGTGGTGGGAATTGACACCCTGGTAAAAGTGGCGAAAGGTGTTCAGGATAATTGTCCGAAGGATGAGGCAAAGGATACATTTACCATTCCTGCCTGGGTGAATAAAATGGTAGAGAATAACTGGCTGGGTGATAAAACCGGTCAGGGATTCTTCAAGAAAACAAAGGGCAGTGGAGGAGAAAAAGAGATACTTACACTGAACCTGAAAACAATGGAATATGGCGCAAGGGTGAAACCAAAGTTTGCATCCGTTGAAACCGCCAAACCAATTGATGACCTGCAACAGCGTCTGAAAATATTAGTGAATGCACAGGATAAAGCAGGAGAATTTTATCGTCATTTCCACTACGGCCTGTTCTCCTATATTTCACATCGCATACCTGAGATCAGTGATGAGCTGTACCGGGTAGATGATGCCATGATGGCTGGCTTTGGCTGGGAGATCGGTGCATTTGAAAGTTGGGATGTATTGAATGTGGCAAAAACCACGGAAGCCATGAAACAGGCAGGCTATAAAGTAGCACCGTGGGTAGAAGAAATGCTGGCAGCAGGAAATAAATCATTTTATAAGGTAGAGGGAGGCAAAAAATATAGTTATGATCCTGCCTCTAAATCTTATAAACCATTACCAGGTGGAGAAGCCTTCATTGTAATGAGCAATTTCCAGGATAAGATCGTCTGGAAAAATGGAAGCTGCCGGTTGTATGACCTTGGAGATGAAGTGGTAGGCCTGCAATGGTTTACAAAAATGAATAGTATCGGTGGAGATGTATTAAGTGGGATCGAAACTGCAATTGATAAAGCAGAAAAAAATTATAAGGGTCTGGTCATTGCTAATGAAGGCGCAAATTTCAGTGCAGGTGCCAATGTGGGAATGATATTTATGCTGGCAATTGACCAGGAATATGACGAACTGGATATGGCAATCCGCCTCTTCCAGCGTGCCATGACAAGAGCGAGGTATTCTTCTATACCGGTTGTTGTAGCACCCCACGGGTTAGCACTGGGCGGCGCCTGTGAGTTAAGTCTGCATGCAGATAAATGTTGCCCTGCAGCTGAGACTTATACCGGTTTGGTTGAATTAGGAGTGGGATTGATCCCTGGTGGGGGTGGCACCAAGGAATTTGTGCTGAGAGCTTCTGACGAAATGCATGAAGACGAACCGGAGACCATCACTCTAAAAAATCGTTTCCTCACCATTGCAACAGCAAAGGTGGCCACCTCTGCATCAGAGGGATTTGCAAATGGCGTTTATCGCAAGGGTCTGGATGAAATTGTGATGAACCAGGAAAGAAGGATAGCGGAGGCAAAGAAATCAGTAATAGAATTGTTTGATAGTGGCTATACCACACCTGTTCCCCGAAAGGATATAAAAGTGCTGGGACAATCAGCCCTCGGTGCTTTATACACAGGGATCAATGGTATGTGGAGAGCAGGATATGCCACAGATCATGATGTGGTAGTAGCCAAAAAATTGGCCTATGTAATGTGTGGTGGCGATCTTAGCGAACCAACCCTTGTTTCCGAGCAGTATCTTCTGGATCTGGAGAGAGAAGCCTTTCTTTCCCTTTGTGGTGAAAAGAAAACGCTGGAAAGGATCCAGAGTGTTTTAAAAAGTGGCAAACCAATTCGAAATTAACACCATAAACAAAACACCATGACCTGCACCGTCACTGACTTCGCCACAGCGTACTGGTACAAAGAGATGCTTCGGGCATTTCAGGAGGAGTAGTTGGTATGAACCAGGTGCGCAAAGAATTTGCACGACTCACCGATTCTTTCAAAGTGTATTTTAATTAGTTATATCTTTTTGTATAAGCTGTTTTCCCCTTATTTTGCGGGATGCCGAAAACAGCCATAATTATTGGGGCCGGTCCAGCCGGCCTTACTGCTGCCTATGAATTCCTGGAACATACCGATATTATTCCCATAATACTTGAGGCCAATGAAACAGTTGGCGGGCTTTCAAGAACTACTATATACAAAGGCAATCGATTGGATATTGGTCCCCATCGTTTCTTTTCCAAAAGTGAGCGGGTAATGGAATGGTGGCAGAAAATTCTGCCTATTGATAATACTGAGCAAAAAGATATCACGATCACCTATCATAATCAGCAAACCACGGTTCATCCTGACCAGGTTCTTTACGACAGTGAAAAGGTAATGCTGGTATTTGACCGGCTCACCCGTATTTATTTTTTGGGAAAGCTTTTCAGCTATCCCATAAAGCTGAACAGGGAAACTATTTCAAATCTCGGGTTAATAAGAATAATGCGAATTGGACTTAGTTATATAAAATCAAAGTTCTTTCCCCGAAAACCTGAGGTAACACTGGAAGACTTTTTCATCAATCGCTTTGGGAAAGAATTATACCTGACCTTTTTTAAAGATTATACCGAAAAGGTATGGGGCACTCCTACCAATAAGATCAGCGCTGCATGGGGAGCACAACGCGTAAAAGGCCTTTCCCTTTCAAAAACGATAAAGCATTTTTTCTCACAAAAGAAAAAGAAGTCGACCGACATTGGTCAACAGGAAACAGAAACAAGCCTCATCGAAAAATTCCTCTATCCTAAATATGGCACCGGACAGATGTGGGAAACAGTAGCTAATATCATTAAAGAAAAAGGAGGAAAGATCTTACTACAACATGAGGTAACCGGTATATGGCAAAATGATAATCGTATTGAATCTGTAAAGGCTGTCAACAAATTAACAGGTGAAGAAATAAAACTATCCGGCGACTATTTCATTTCTAGCATGGCGGTAAAAGACCTGTTAATTGCCTTTAATCAGCCTGATACCAATGCCCTGACCATTGCAAGTCAGCTCGCTTACCGCGATTTCATAGTAGTAGGCTTACTGGTAAAAGATATTCGTCTCAAAAACCCCGATGGTAGCCCTGTAAAGGATAACTGGCTCTATATCCAGGAAAAAAATGTAAAGCTGGGACGGCTCCAGATATATAATAACTGGGGAGACAAAATGATCAATGATCCCAATACATACTGGTTGGGTCTTGAATATTTTTGTAATCAATATGACGATATCTGGCAGATGGATGATAAGGCAATGATCAGCTTTGCGGCAAAGGAACTTGCTTCCATCAATATTATAAAGGAAGCCGATGTTTTGGATGGCACCTTATTACGGGTTCCCAAAACTTATCCTTCTTATATTGGAGCATATGAATATTTTGACCAGGTGAAGAACTATACGGATCAGTTCCCAAATCTTTTCCTGATTGGAAGGAATGGGATGCATAAATACAATAACCAGGATCATTCCATGCTCACTGCCATGACCGTAGTGGACAACATCAGGAATAGCATTTCCACCAAGGAGAATATCTGGAATGTAAATACCGAACAGGAATACAACGGGTAGCCCGGAATGCCATTCCCTAAAATGGCAATATCTTTGCACTAAGTGCTAACCGTAATCTTTACCTTAACTCCAAACTCGTTTTATGGGATCAGCGGAACTTGATTTAATGCTGGATAAGCTGATTATTCATTCACATATCATCACGTATGGTAATGCGGCTGATGAAGCGATCACCGAACAGATGCGTGAAGAAATTGAAACCATGTGGAATGAGCCGGAGGCTATCATCTTCATCCATTCAAAAGCTATAGTGGTTTCCTTCTCTATTACCGCTGAATTTAAACCCCTCATCACCCCGGAAGAAATATTTGCGAACACTGACCCCCGCAATAACTATTTCCGCATTGAAGAATTTGCTGCTCACAATATTTCTTTTGTAGATGGATGTGGCTGTAATACCGGTTATTTCAAAAAGGAAAATCTCTATAAAGGTTCAACTACTGCTGCACATGAATACGGGCATACACTTGGCCTGGATCATCCGCATGATCTTGATCTGCGTGGTAAGGGAGTTCCGGGAATCATGTTTCCCCGCGGCACCCTGGTTGATCCGCAATACCAGTACAACCCATTAGGCAGGGCCGGAGACAGTACTAATGGAGGTACCATGCATCCTCAATACAGGAAGGTGCTTACAAAAGACATCGAGGGTCTGAATTTGCAAAAGTTGCGGTTTGACAAAACAAATAGTGATGATATTAGTATTATTTGCGCAACGGTGGGAGAATTTACCAGCCTTTGGCACCCGGATCATCGTACATTAACAGATCCTAATCTGGCCTGACCAGATATCAGCACCTACTACCGCTTTTCCCCTATTTTGTAAAAAAAAAGTAAATGGTTTTTTGTCCTGCGCAGTTAATAACTAACTTCAGTAACTTTCTTTTCTATCAATTAACCCCGCCTGCTCTATGCTTCACCGTGAATACCAGGTCTGTAAAAATCTGACAGGAACGAGAAGCTGTTAACAGCAGGTCACAATCATCTTCTATGAGTAAAAATTGGATCGTCGCCGCCTCGCTTGCACTTTCCACATCAGCGATGGCGCAATCAAGATTGCCGGAAAATTATCACTGGCAAAAACTGGACAATGGCCTTGAAGTGGTCGTTATTGAAAATCATAAAGTACCACTTGCCACCATTGAAATCGCAGTCAAGAATGGTGCCTACACGGAAGGTCCTGAATACAGTGGCCTTTCTCACCTGTTTGAGCACATGTTCTTTAAAGCCAATAAAGACTATCCTGATCAGACAAAGTTCATCCGCAGAACAGAAGAACTTGGCATGATCTGGAACGGTACCACGGGTGATGAAAGAGTGAATTACTTTTTCACCTTCGATAAGGACAGCCTGGAAGCAGGTCTCAAATTCATGAATGCAGCCATACGTTTTCCTATTTATCGCACAGAGGATATGCAGAAAGAAAGACCGGTTGTGGATGGAGAATTCCAGCGTGGTGAAAGTGATCCTGGCTTCCAGCTCTGGATCGATGTAAATAAACGCTGCTGGGGTGATCTGTTTACCCGCAAGAATGCAATTGGTGATCATGATATCATCAATACTGCCACTCCGGAGAAAATGATGGTGATAAAAGACAAATATTATTTTCCCAATAACTCACTCCTGGTGATCTGCGGTGATGTAAAACCTGATGAAGCTTTTGCCAAAGCAAAAGCTATCTATGGCGACTGGAAAAGCAGCGGCTTTGACCCTCATGAGAAATACCCGATCCCGGAATTTAAACCAATCGAAAAAACGGATTATCATATTCAAACGTCCTCCATTGCTCAAACACCATATGTAATGTTGCAATGGCAGGGTCCGGATTTCCGCAAAGATTCAGCTGCTACAGTAGCTGCAGATGTGTGGTCTTCCCTGCTTCAATTGAATTCTTCCAAATGGCAGCAGGCCCTGGTTGATAAAGGTCTGGCTACCTACCTGAACATTGGATATCAAACTGCAAAGTATGTGGGAGCCATTAATTTATTTGCTGTTCCAAATCCAACCAAGCTGAAAGAATTCAATGCAGAATTGATGAACCAGATTGGCCAAATGGCAGATGAAAATTATTTCACTGATGAACAGCTGAAAACAGCTAAAGCCAATTTGCTTCGTAATAAGATCCGGCAGGATGAAAAGCCTTCTGATCTCCCACACAGCCTTACTTTCTGGTGGTGCAGCACTTCGCTGGATTATTTCAATGATTACAACGGCAATATGCAGAAGGTTACAAGAAAGGATATCAGCGACTATGTGAAAAAATATGTCAGCGGTAAGCCTTATGTGGCCGGTATGATCATCAATGACGAAATGAATAAACAACTGAAGCCAGCCGAATTCTTCACCAACTTAAAATCATTCTAATGAAAAAGTTTTTTAAATATATAACCATACTGGCTGTCATTGCCGCTCCTTCCCTGCTTAAAGCGCAGGAAAAAAAGCCGTATGACATGTTGGTAAATGGAGTAAAAGTGATTGTTCAACCAAGCGGAAATGATATTGTGGTGGTGCAAACAGTAATTAAAGGCGGAGTGCAGAATTATCCTGCTGCCAAAGCCGGAATTGAAAACCTGGCTATGGAGGCGCTTACTGAGTGTGGTACCACCCTGCATGACAAAAACAGTTACAAAGACAAACTGGACCTGATCAGTGCCCAGGTAAATGGAAACACCGGAGTTAGCTATGCTTCCATTGTGCTGAATTGCATCAAAGGTGATTTCGAAACAGCATGGCCACTTTATACGGAGGCTATGACCATGCCTAAATTCGATGCAAAGGAATTTGACAGGATCAAACAGGATGCGATCAATGGAATCAGGGCAGATGAATCAAACCCTGATAATGCAATAGGCAGACTGGCACGCCAGGTTGCTTTCGCCAATAAACCCTTTGCCATGAACCCAACCGGAACGGTTGAGTCTGTTTCCAAACTCACCGCTCCCGATACAAAAAAATACTATCAGTCAATTTTTACCAGGTCGAGGATGGTAATCGTTGTGGTAGCTGACCTCGACAAAGCAATTATTGAGAATAAGGTAAAAGAGTTTCTCGCAAAAGTTCCGGCAGGAACACCATTTGTTGCAAAAAAAGAGACCTACACTCCTCCTGCCAATTCATTTAAATCAGAGAAAAGGGATAATGCTACTAACTATGTAATGGGTATTACTGCTGCACCTTTGCCTGGTACTCAGGATTACAATGCCTATTCCCTGGCCATGAATCTTTTCTCCAGCCGGCATTTCCTGGAAGTAAGAAGCAAGAATGGATTGTCTTATGCTCCCGGCGCCTGGCTCACTACCGGTAATGCTACTTATAGCAATATCTATGTTACCACTACTGAGCCGGATAAATATATTGCCGTTGCACGAGGCCTTGTGGATTCTATTAAACAATTCGGTTTTACAGAATCCGAATTAAAGAATGAAAAGACTGGCTACCTGACCGGGTTGTATTACCGCGATGAAACTAACCAGGCACAAGCCAATTCACTTGCGAGCAATGAGGTGGTGCATGGAGACTGGAAGCGTTCTATCAAGATCAAGGATGATATTAATAAGGTGACGCTTACCCAACTGAATTCAGTCTTTAAAAAATATTTTAATAATATCAGCTGGGTATACCAGGGCGATCCCACAAAGGTGAATCCTGTAATGTATACCCAAAAGCAGACACCAAAAATGCCTGACGAAAAGAAGGCATTCTAAGGTTATTTAGAAAAAAGAAAAGGGTCCCATCCGCCGCGGCGGATGGGACCCTTTTCTTTTTTC
>JADMIO010607245.1_pt1 | contig 17083 bp, 14 predicted proteins | sample 8958161 | NCBI WGS metagenome assembly JADMIO01 (sample SAMN16585339, study PRJNA669376) | soil metagenome | isolation source: Crop rotation soil | place: USA: Cullars Rotation, Alabama | collected 2011
GGAGCGCAACGCCCGGACTCGCAACGACCGCGTCCATTCCCGCCAGTAGCGCCGGCGTGAAAGCTCCGCGGACGAGATCCACGCGTGGATGGTTTGCCTGGAGCGCTCCCAGGGCCGGAGGCGCTTCTCGCGTATCGGCGGCGCGAACCTGGGCGCCGCGCTTCTCCAGCCACCGCACGCACGACAGCCCCGTGTCGCCGAGGCCGAGGACGAGGACCGCTTTTCCGTTCCATTCCACATCCGTCACCTCCCGATCTCGGTCTTGACCAACCCAAGCGAAACACAGAGAGCACAGGGGCTGCCCAGGGAGCACAGGGTGAGATGGTCTTTTCGGGACACGTTTTGACGCAGCCACGAACGCACCACGCACATCTCTCCCTGTGCTCCCTGTGGCTTCCCTGTGTTCTCTGTGTTTCGCTTTTTCATGGCCCTCACCGAAGCTTCAGCGTCGAAAGACCCACGAGCACGAGCATCATCGTGATGATCCAGAAGCGCACGACGACCTGGTTCTCCTTCCATCCCTTCAGCTCGTAGTGGTGGTGCAGCGGCGCCATGCGGAACACGCGCTTGCCGGTCAGCTTGAAGCTCGCCACCTGGATCACCACCGAGAGCGTCTCGACCACGAAGACGCCGCCCATCACGAGCAGCACGATCTCCTGGCGCACCACGAGGGCCACCATGCCGAGCGCGGCGCCGAGCGCCAACGCGCCCACGTCGCCCATGAAGACCTCGGCCGGGTACGCGTTGAACCAGAGGAACGCGAGGCCCGCGCCGGCGATCGCGCCGCAGATGATGGCGAGCTCGCCCGAGCCCGAGATGAGCGGGAAGCCCAGGTACTTCGAGAAGCCCGCGTGCCCCGAGACGTACGCGAACACCGCGAGCGCCGAGGCGATCATCACGGTGGGCATGATCGCGAGGCCGTCCAGGCCGTCGGTGAGGTTCACCGCGTTCGAGGTCCCGACCACGACGAAGTAGCCGAGGATCACGAAGCCCACGGTCCCCAGCGGGATCGCGATGGTCTTGAAGAACGGCACGAGGAGCTCGGTCTGCTGCGGCAGCTTCGCGCTGTAGGCGAGGTAGGCCACCGCGACCAGCGCGATCACCGACTGCCACGCGAACTTGGCCTTCGCCGAAAGCCCCTTCGGGTTGCGGTGCACGACCTTGCGCCAGTCGTCGATCCAGCCCACGGCGCCGAAGCCCAGCGTCGTGAGCAGCACGATCCACACGTAGCGGTTCGTGAGGTCGGCCCAGAGCACCGTGGTCACCGCGACCGAGACCAGGATGAGCGCGCCGCCCATCGTGGGCGTTCCCGTCTTGATGAGGTGGGTCTGCGGGCCGTCGTCGCGCACGGCCTGGCCGATCTTGTACGCGGTGAGCTTGCGGATCATCGCCGGGCCCACGATGAACGAGATGATGAGCGCGGTAAGGGCGGCCAGCACCACGCGCAGCGTGATGTACGAGAAGACGTTGAACGCCCGGATGTGCTTTTCCAGCTCCTGGGCGAGCTCAAGCAGCATGCCCGCCTCCCCCGACTCCGATGAGCGCATCGGCGACGCGCTCCATCTTCATGAAGCGCGAGCCCTTCACCAGGAGCGTCGCGCCCGCGCGCGCCTCCTTGCGCGCGGCGTCGATCAACGCCTCGATCGAATCGAAGTGGCGCGCGTGGGACCCGAAAGTGGTGACGGCCGCGTCGCTGTCGCTACCCAGGGCGAAGAGGGCGTCGATCTTCTGCGCGCGCGCGAACTCGCCCACCTCGGCGTGCAGCGCGCGCGAGTCCGCGCCCATCTCGCCCATGTCGCCCATCACGAAGATGCGGCGGCCGGGCTCGGCGGCGAGCACGCGGATCGCGGCCTTCATCGACTCGGGATTGGCGTTGTAGCTGTCGTCGATCACGAGCCCGCCGCCCTCGAGCGCGCGCCGCTGGAGGCGCCCGGGGACGCCGGCGAATCCGCCCAGGCCCTGCTGCATCGCGTGCGGCGGGATCTCCAGCGCGTGGGCCGCGGCGCACGCGGCGAGCGCGTTCCTCACGTTGTGCTCGCCGGACACCTGCAGGCGCACGGCGAAGGCATCGACGGGCGTGACGATCCGCACCAGCGAACCCTCGTGGCTCGCGTGCACGTCGGCCTTGTCGCCGAGCCCGAAGGTCACGATGCGGCGGCCTTCGTTCAGCTTCTTCCAGTACGCGGCGTACGAGTCGTCGGCGTTCACGACCGCCACGCCCGAGGACCGCAGCCCCGCGTAGATCTCGCCCTTCGCGCGCGCGATCGCCTCGACGCTGCCCAGCATTCCCACGTGTGCGCGATGCGCGTTGGTGACGAGCGCGACCGCGGGCTGCGCGATGCGGGTGAGATAGTCGATCTCGCCCGCGTGGTTCATGCCCATCTCGATGACCGCGTAGCGATGCTCCTCGCGCAGGTTGAGCAGCGTGAGCGGCATCCCGATGTCGTTGTTGAGGTTGCCCTCGGTGGCGAGCACGGGCTCGCGCTCGCCGCAATGCGAGGCGAGGATCGCGGCCAGCATCTCCTTCACCGTGGTCTTGCCGTTGCTGCCGGTGAGCGCCACCAGCGGCAGCGCGTAGCGGCTGCGCCAGTACGCGGCGAGGCGGCCGAGCGCGATGCGCGTGTCCGGGACCACGACCTGCGGGACGGGCACGTCGCTTTCGACCACGCGCGAGGTGAGCGCTGCGACCGCGCCCTTGCCCGCGGCCTCGCCCACGAAGCGGTTGCCGTCGAAGCGCTCGCCCGAGATCGCGACGAACAGGTCGCCCGCGGCGACCTTGCGGCTGTCGGTGGTCACGCCCGAGAAACGCACGGACGCGCCGTGCAGCTTGCCTCCCACCGCTTGCGCAGCTTCCTTCAGGCCCAGCATGGCTTGCGGGCCGATTCGTTCGACGCCGTTCATCCCGTGGCGGGTCTCCATTGGGCGAGCGCGGCGCCTGCGACTTCGCGGTCGTTGAAGGGATGGCGCGTTCCGGCGATTTCCTGGTAGGTCTCGTGCCCCTTGCCGGCCAACAGCACCACGTCACCCGCGCGCGCGTTGTGCACGGCGGAAAAGATCGCCACCTGGCGATCCTCGATCGCCTCGGCCGATTTCCTGATTCCCGCGAGGACCTCTTCGATGATCTTGTACGGATCCTCGCCGCGGGGGTTGTCGCTCGTGACGATCACGCGGTCGGCGTTCGCCGCCGCGACCTCGCCCATCATCGGGCGCTTGCCGGGATCGCGGTCGCCGCCGCAGCCGAACACGCACACCAGCTTGTTGCCCGCCGCGACCGTCGGGCGCAGCGCCGCGAGCGCCTTCTCGAGCGCGTCGGGCGTGTGCGCGTAGTCGATCACGACCAGCGGCGCGGCGCCGCCGCCCAGGCGCTCGAGGCGACCGGTCACGGGCTCCAGGCCCGCCACCGCGCCCATCACGGCGTCGAACGGCAATCCCTGCGCGAGGAGCGCGCCCATCACGGCGAGGAGGTTCGACACGTTGAACGCGCCGAGCACGCTCGCCGCGACCTCGCTCCGGCCCCAGTCGCTCTCGACGAAGAAGCGCACGCCCGCTTCGGAGAGGCGGATGTCACGCCCGAGCAGTCGGGCGTCCAGGCTTGGGCCCCCGCCTTCGCGGGGGCGACACCCGTACGTGATCACCTGCAGCGTCGATCCCTTCAGCCGTTCGGCGAGCTCGATCCCGTAGTCGTCGTCGACGTTCACGACCGCGTGCGAGAGGCCGCGGGCGGAGAAGAGCGAGAACTTCGCCTCCGCGTAGGCCTCCATCGACCCGTGGTAGTCGAGGTGGTCGCGCGTGAGGTTGGTGAAGACCGCGCAGTCGAACTTGAGCCCGGCTACGCGCCCCTGGTGAAGGCCGTGGCTCGAGACTTCCATCGCGGCAACGCGCGCGCCGCGGCGCAGGTAGTCGGCGAGCAGCCGCTGCAGCACGATCGGGTCGGGCGTCGTGTTGCGGCCCTCCACGCGCTCGCCCACCAGCCCGTTGCCGAGCGTGCCCAGCACCGCCGAGCGCTTGCCGAGCGAGTTGGAGGCCGCGGCGATCCACTGCGAGACCGACGTCTTGCCGTTCGTGCCGGTCACGCCCGCCATCCACATCGATTCCGAGGGATCGCCGTAGACGAGGCCCGCGATCTCCGAGATGCGGCTGCGCAGGTTCTCTACGCCGAGATTGGGCACTTCCCAGCGATCGTCCCAGCGGAACGCCGAGCGCTCCCAGATCACCGCGGCCGCGCCGCGCGCGATCGCCTCCGCGATGAACGAGCGCCCGTCCATGTGCGTGCCGGGATAAGCCACGAAGATCGAGCCCATCTTCACCGCGCGCGAATCGGCGGTGAGGTCGGCGAGCGGCACGCCCAGCTGCCCGAGACGATCGAGCAGCTTCACGCTCTCGGGGCGGCGGTGTTCGGCCATGACGATCATGTGGGGTCAGACCCGAAATGAACGGGGTCAGACCCCGATTTCGGGAGCGACCGGAGGCCAATCGTGCGGGGGGCGCTTGAATCGGGGTCTGACCCCAGCGCGTTCATCGTGTTGGGCGCGTCGGGCGCGACGGCCATCATCCGCAGCGTCGCGCCCATCACGGCCGAGAACACGGGCGCGCCCACGTCGCCGCCGTAGTACTTGCCGGCGGGCTCGTCGAGCATCACGGCCACGATGAAGCGAGGATCGCTCACGGGCGCGAGGCCCACGAACGAGGACACGTACTTGTGCTCGGCATAGCCGCCCTGCTCGGGCTTGTTCGCGGTCCCGGTCTTGCCCGCCACGCGATAGCCCGGCACCTGCGCGCGCGGCGCGGTGCCGCCCGCCTGCGTCGTCATCTCCATCATGCGCAGGACCTCCTGCACCGACTCGTGCGTGAAGAGGGGCTTGGCAATCGGCTGGTCCTGCAGCTTCGTGAGCGAGAGCGGCAGGAGCTTCCCGTCGTTGGTGAACACGGTGTACGCGCGCGCCACCTGCAGCAGCGACACCGAGATGCCGTGCCCGTACGACATCGTCGCCTGCTCGACCGGGCGCCACTTCTCCCACGGGCGCAGCAGCCCCTTCGCCTCGCCGGGGAAGCCGGTGTGCGGCGCGGCGCCGAAGCCCAGCTCGCGGTAGAGCGTGCCCATGCGCTCGGCGCTCATCTGCAGCTGGATCTTCGCGGTGCCGGTGTTCGACGACTTGGCGATCACCTGCGCCACCGAGATCGTGCCCATCGGGTGCGCGTCGTTGATCGTCCAGCCGCCGATCTTCATGGGGCCCGTCTCGATCATCGTCGTGGGCTTCACGATGCCGAGGTCCAGCGCGGAGGCCACGGTGAAGGGCTTCATCGTCGAGCCCGGCTCGAAGAGGTCGGTGACCGAGCGGTTGCGCGTCTGCCGGCCGGTCACGGCGGCGCGGTTGTTCGGGTTGTAGTCGGGCTGGTTCACGAGCGCCAGCACCTCGCCCGTCTTCGCGTCGAGGATCACGAGCGAGCCGGCCTTGGCGCCGTTGGATTCCACCGCGCGCTTCAACTCGCGGTGCGCGAGGAACTGCAGGCGCTGGTCGATCGCGAGCGTGACCGCCTCGCCGTCGCGCGGCGCGCGCAGCGCCTCGATGTCCTCGACGATGCGCCCGCGGCGGTCGCGGATCACCTTGCGCGTGCCGGGTTGCCCCGACAGGCGCGAATCGGCCGCGAGCTCGATGCCCTCCTGGCCGTTGTCCTCGATCCCGGTGAATCCCACGACGTGCGCCATGACCTCGCCCGCCGGGTAGTAGCGGCGGAATTCGCGCTGCTGGAAGATGCCCGGCACGCGCAACGCCATCACCTTCGCCGCCTGCTCGGGCGAGATCTGGCGCTTGAGATAGACGAACTGGCGATCCTTTCTGGCGACTTTCTGGCGGATCTCGTCCACGCCCATGCCCAGCACCCGGCCGAGCGCCTTCAAGTCCCCCGCGTCGGCGTCCTCCAGCTCGTCGGGCGTGGCGCAGATCGATTCGGCCGCCGCGGAAATCGCCAGCGGCTCGCCGTTGCGGTCGAGCACCTTGCCCCTCGAGGCGGGGAGCTCGATCACGCGCGTGTAGCGCGCCTCGCCCTTGGCCTGGAGGAAGCTCGTGTTGAGCGCCTGCAGGTAGAAGGCGCGGCCCGCGAGCACGAGGAAGCCCGCCGCCAGCATCGAAAGCACGAGGCGCGAGCGCCAGCCCTCGAGCTTCAACCGCAGCTGGGGCGCGCGCTTCTCGATGCGCGAGCTCACTTCGCCTCCTCGACGTTCACGACGAGCGTCGTGGTCGCGTCCGGCGCGCGCATGCCGAGCTTCTTCGAGGCCACCGATTCCACGCGCTTGTGCGTGGCCCACGTGCCCTGCTCCAGCTGCAGCTGCGTGAGCTCGGTCGCGAGCTTCGAGGCCGCGGCCTGCTCGTTCTCCAGCTCCGTGAACGCCTTGCGCGCGTGGTGCTGCGAGGTGATCACCGCGAGCGCGCAGGCGATGAGCCCGAGCAGGAGGAGGAAGTTGATGCGCGCCACGGTCAGTTCTTCTCCGCCACGCGAAGGACGGCGCTGCGCGCGCGCGGATTGCGGCGGACTTCGGCCTCCGAAGCCTTCACCGCCTTGCCGATGGGCTTCAATTCCGCGGGCGGGATGTCCTTCGCGCGCACCGGCACGCCCTTGGGCAGGGTGTCGCCCGTGGAGCGGCTGCGGATGAAGCCCTTCACGATGCGGTCCTCGAGCGAATGGAAGCTGATGACGGCGAGCCGGCCGCCGGGCTCGAGCAGCCGCGCGGCTTGCGGGAGCGTTACCTCGAGCTCTTCAAGCTCCCGATTGAGGTGAATCCGAACAGCCTGGAACGTCCGGGTCGCCGGGTGCTGCCCCGGCTCGCGCGTGCGGACGGCGCGAGCCACGACCTCGGCAAGCTGCCGGGTGGTGACCAGGGGCTCGAGCCCCCTTGCATCAACAATCGCTGCTGCAACCTGCTTAGCAAACCGTTCTTCGCCATGGGTCCTGATGACCTCCCTGAGTTCTTCTTCTGTCGCGCGCCCGATCCACTCGGCCGCGGTCTCGCCGCGGGATGTGTCCATGCGCATGTCGAGCGGGCCGTCGTGCGCGAAGCTGAAGCCGCGCGCCGACTGGTCGAGCTGCGGGCTGGAGACGCCCAGGTCGAGCAGCACCCCCGCTACCTTCGAGATCCCGCGGGCCGCGAGCTGCTCGTTCATGGTCGAGAACCTCGCGTGGATCAGCTCAAGACGCGGATCTTCGAGCGCGCGATCCGCATGCGCCGCGGGGTCCTGATCAAGAGCGAGAAGTCTTCCGCGAACACCGAGACGGGCGAGGATGGCCGCGCTGTGCCCGCCGCGGCCAAAGGTGCCATCGACATAGGTTTTGCCTTCACGGACGTTGAGGGCAGCGACAGCTTCTTCGAGTAGGACCGGGACATGGATTGCCTCTTTCACGGGGGAAGCGTTGTGTTGCGTCTTCCCCCCGTGCTCACAGGGAGAAGTTCTCCATCCCGGGTGGCACGTTCGGCGTGCCTCCCGACCTGATGCTCTCGAGGCCCGCGTTCCACGCCTCGAGGTCCCAGATTTCGAAGTGGCTTCCCTGCCCCACGAACATCACCTGGCGCTTGATGTGCGCGTAGTCGCGGAGCACGGGAGAGATGAGCAGGCGGCCGGCGCTGTCCGGCTCGACCTCCTCGGCGAAGCCCACGAGCAGGCGCTTCCACTGGTTCGAGGCGCGGTCGAGGCTCGGAAACGCCATGACCTTCGCGCGGATGGGATCCCAGCCCGGGGCGGGATAGAGGAGCAGGCAGCCCTCGGGGTGCGCGGTGAGCACCAGCTTCACCGTGCCGCCCAGCGTGAGGGGGTCGCGCGCCTTCGTCGGCACCGACATCCGGCCCTTCGCGTCCAGGTTGATCTGCGTCGCCCCTTGGAACACCCTTCTCCCCACTTTTTCCCACGTCCGCACACTGTAGTAAAAGCCCTACAGACGCGTCAAGGGGGAGCTACAGCATTTTTTTCTTGTGCGACAAGGGGTTAGCGAGGGTTTTTACACTCGTTTCTTGATACAACAAATCAGCATTTTCAATAGCTTGCGTACGCTATTGAAAGTAACTTCGGAAGAGTGGCTCAACCCTTGAGCCTGGAGACGCGGCGCATGGGCCGCTTGGATGTTGCAGTGCAGCGCAGTGGATGCTGCGATGCAGCGAAAAGAGTGTGAAGCGAGCCGATAAGCGGGATTCTGTCGGGGTCTTTCGATCCCTGACGATCATTCCTCTAGGCCCGGCATTGCTGCAGGGCTCGAGCCACCTACCCGCAGACTCGGTGGGCCACGTCAACGTCTGCCTATTTGGTGTTGCTCCGCGTAGAGATTGGCCGTTTCACTCCCCCCGGTTGCCCAGGAGGCATCGTCACTGTTCCTCTAATCCTCGCCTCACGGCGGACGGGGGTTACCCGCTACGCTGCCCTGTGGAGTCCCGACTTTCCTCTGCACGACCCGAAGGCGATGCAGCGATCGCCTGGCTCGCTTCACAAAGCGATTTTACCCGTCCCGCACCCTCAGGGCTTCGCGCAGAAGGCCACGCCCTCCAGCGTCCAGCCCTGCGCGACCATCGCCGGGGCGAGCGAGATGTCCACGATGTAGCGGTGGTTGGGATCCGCGCGGTTGTTGAACAGGCGCCGAATCGGGATGAGCGGCGCGGGGCACACGCCCTTGTCCGGGCGCGTGAGGTAGAAACCGAGCCCCTCGTAGAAATAGTTCGGCAGGTGCTTCACGTTCTCGCACTCGGCGGGGTCGATCGTGAAGAAGTGCGTGTTCCCCGCGCCGTTGTAGAAGCGGCAGACCGCGACGAGTCCCCCGAACCGGAAGCCCTGGCCGGTGCGCCCCCATCCCGGGCCCGCCGCGCCTCCATCGATGCCCGCGGCCTCCGGGCCGTCGAAGGCGAGGAAGTAGTGCTTCGTGAACGTGTTGTAGAACTCGACGATGTCGGGCACCGCCTGGATGCGCGTGAGGTAGGGCGTGGCGCTGTAGTACGGAAGCGGGGACGGATTGCCGGGCAGCGAAGTCGCCGCGACCGGCGCGCCCGAGTACGGCGCGGCCGAGTAGACGACGTAGCCGTCGGGCTGGATCATCCACGCGACGATGCGCGAATCGCCCCGGACCCGGTGCCGCGCGTAGCCGTTGTCGCCGAAGCGCGCATCGGGGAGCCCGCGCGAGTCGAGCTTGTAGAGATCCTCGTTCACCACCACCGACGGCGACGTCTCGGTCACGCGCGTTCGCACGATGAATCCGCCGTCGACCACCGGAAGGACGCGCGGGTCCTGCCGGTCGAAAGTGGCCGGGTCCTGGTTGCGGATCGGGATGACGCTTCGTCCCGTGCCCGTGAAGGTGAGGTCGACAGTGCGGTCGGCCTTCAGGCGGTAGATCGTGACGTTGGCCGAATCGCGGCTGCCGATGAAGACCACCGAGCCGTCGGCGAGGATGCGGCCGTCCGAGATGCGCGACGGCGCGCCGGTGTCGGGCAGCTGGAGCGAGCCGAACGCGCCGTAGGACTCGACCATCTTGCCGCTGAAGTCCACGCGCTCGATGCGCGCCACGGACTGCTGCGCGTAGCGGCCGAGGATCTCGATGTAGCCGTCCTTCATGGCGACGTCGAAGGCGCGCAGGTCCGGGCGCACGAGGTTGCCGTTGGTGCCGAACGCGAGGTCGGGCGTGCCGTCGGCCTTGAGCCGGGCGACGAACGTGCACGCGCGCTCGATCGGAACCGAGGGGTTCGAGGTGTCGATGTAGAAGTTGGTCGCGACGACCAGGAACCCGCCGCCCTGCGCGAGGATGTTGCGCACGCGCGCCGAGGTGCAGTCGCTGTTGGAGAGGAACGGGATGCGGATGCGGCCCTGGTCCCCGAACGCGAGGTCGATGCGGCCCAACGGATCCGCGCGCATCACGTCGCGGCGGCCGCCCAACAGCACCGAGCCGTCGGGTTGCGGCGCGATCGATCCGAGGTCCAACGGCTGCGAGAGCTGGAGGCGCGCGATGCCGCCGCCCACGTAGCTGGACACGGGCACGCCGTTCGAATCGAGCTTGAGCAGGCGAAGGCTTCCCTCCTCCTCGGTCGCCATGAAGATCTCGCCATTGCTCGGTCCGGGCGCGAGGGCGTCGCGGTCGAGGTTGGAGCGGGTCCACGGAAGGAAGAGCTGGCCCGCGCCCGCGAAGGCCTGGTCCACGCGCGGAAGCTGCGCTGCGGCGGGCAGCGCGAGGAAAACGGTGACGGCGACAAACGCCGCCTGGAATGTGCGCATGGTCAGGATCATCTCCCCGGATCCTTCGATCTGAAGTGCTGGGCGTCATCATAGAACGCCTCGTCCTGCGAGTCGAAGTGCCAACCCGGGACGCCGAGCACCGGCATCGGGGCCATCGACTTCGGGCTCGCGAAGCGCGCGCGGCTCGCGAAGTGCCCCGCGACCAGCTTGTCGGCCTCCTCGAGCTGCGATTCCGGCCCCAGCATGAAGAAGAAATCCGAGACGGGCACGAAAACGGTCTTCGCGACCATGCCGAGGTAGGGCGTGAGCGCCTGCTCGTAGCACGCGTGGCCGAAGACGAAGAAGCGCGCCTTTTCGGCGAGCTCCTCGCGGCGATTCCAGAAGAGCTCCTTCCATTCGAAGGCCACGATGTGCCGCGGGATCGCGGGCGACGAGCACGCGACGACCACGCCGCCCTCGTCGAAGAGCGTGAGCGCGTCGCGCTCGGGGCTGCGGTTGCGCGCCTCGGCTTCGCCGCCCTCCTGCAGGATCGCGACGTGCTGCGCGTTGATGCGCGACTTCGACTTCGGATACGTGACCCAGGCGAGCGCGTTGAAGAGGTCGTGCCAGTTCGCGCGCGTCTCGACCTCGCCCGTGTCGGCGATGTGCAGCTCGTAGTAGCGGCGCTCGCGGTCGTTGCGCTCGCGCGGCGCCACGAAGCGAAGCGGCTTGCCGCGGGAAGTCGCCACGCCTTCGGCGAGCGCCGTGAGCTCGGCGTTCGTGGGCCAGCGGTCGGCGGGTAGCCGCGCGAGCGCGGGCGCGAGCGGCGCGAAGATCGGCGCGGCGAGGCGCTCGCGTGCGGCGGTCCAATCCATCGGACCGTCAGCCCGCGACCCGCCAGCCGATCTTCTGTCCGGCGCGCAGCGGGACGACGGTGTCCATCCCGAACGGGTACTCGCCCGGCACGACCCACTCGCGCTTCTCGAGCGTGACCGAGCCCTTGTTGCGCGGCAGGCCGTAGAAGTCGGCGCCGAAGTGGCTCGCGAACCCCTCGAAGCGATCGAGCGCGTCGGCCGCCTCGAAGGCCTCGGCGTAGAGCTCGAGCGCCGCGTGCGCGGTGTACATCCCCGCGCAGCCGCAGTCGGCTTCCTTGGTGTTGCGCGCATGCGGTGCCGTGTCCGTGCCGAGGAAGAACTTGGGATTGCCCGAGGTCGCGGCCTTCACGAGCGCGCGGCGATGCGGCTCGCGCTTGAGGACCGGCAGGCAGTAGTGATGCGGCCGGATGCCGCCCGCGAAGATCGCGTTGCGGTTCATGAGCAGGTGGTGCGCGGTGATCGTCGCGGCGACGTTCTCCGGCGCGCGCTCCACGAAGGCGGCGGCCTCGTGCGTGGTGATGTGCTCGGCCACGATCTTCAGTTGCGGGAATCGCTTCACGAGCGGACCGAGCGTGCGGTCGAGGAACACCGTCTCGCGGTCGAAGACGTCGACCTCCGCGTCCGTGACCTCGCCGTGCACGAGGAGCGGCATGCCCGCGGCCGCCAGGGCATCGAGCACCGCATCGCACTTGCGGATGTCGGTGACGCCCGAATCGGAGTTCGTGGTCGCGCCCGCGGGGTAGTACTTCACCGCCTTCACGAGGCCGGCCTTCGCGGCCTTCTCGATCTCGTCGGGCGTGGTGTTGTCCGTGAGGTAGAGCGTCATGAGCGGCTCGAAGTCCGAGTCCTTCGGCAGCGCCTTCATGATGCGGCCGTGGTAGGCCTTGGCCTGGTTCGCGGTCACCACCGGCGGCTTGAGGTTCGGCATCACGATCGCGCGCGCGAACTGCTTCGCCGTCGCGCCCACGACGGATGCCATGAGGTCGCCGTCGCGGAAGTGGGCGTGCCAGTCGTCGGGGCGGGTGATGGTGAGGGATTCCATGCGTCGATTATCCGCTACGCGACCCCTAAACCATGGAACCGCAGATAAACGCAGATGAACGCGGACAAGGCTGTGTGTATTTCGTGGCTGCGTTCGGCTTGGGCACGAAACACACACATAGGTTTGCGTTTATCTGCGTTTATCTGCGGTTCCCTTGCTTTAGCTCCAAAGCGGCAGCGTAGAGCTCATTGCGCTTGCCGCCGGTGAGCTTCACCGCCAGCGCGACGGCCTGCTTGACCGGGAGCTCGGCGAGCAGGGTCTCGAGCACGGCCTTCGGGTCGATCTTCGATCCCACTTCCACCGCCCGCCCCTCGATCACCAGCACGAACTCGCCGCGTTGCCGGTCGGGATCGGCCTCGACCCACGCGCGCGCTTCGGCGAGCGGCACGCGGGCGATGGTCTCGAACTTCTTGGTGAGCTCGCGCGCGATGACGATGTCGCGCTCGCCCAGCGCCGCGTGCAGGTCGGCGAGCGTGGCGGCGATGCGATGCGGCGACTCGAAGAGCACGATGCTCCACGGACTTGCGGCGAGGCGAGCGAGGCGCTCGCGCCGCTCGGTTCCTTTCGCCGGAAGGAAGCCCGCGAACACGACGCCGTCGGCCTCGATGCCCGCGGCGGACAAGGCCGCCGTGAGCGCGCTGGGACCCGGAACGGGAATGACCTTGTGACCCGCCGCGCGCACCGCGGCCACCAGCGCCGCGCCCGGATCGCTCACGGCCGGCGTGCCTGCATCGGAAACGAATGCCACGCGCTTGCCCTCGGCGAGCCAGGCGATCACGCGCTCGGCGCCGGCGCGTTCGTTGTGCGCGTGGACCGCGACCAGCTTCGACTGGATGCCGAGGTGCGAGAGCAGGCCGCGCGTGACGCGCGTGTCCTCGGCCGCGACGACGTCGGCCCCGGCGAGCGTCTCGACCGCGCGCTGCGTGACATCGCCCAAATTCCCGATGGGCGTCGCCACCACATATAATCCAGGCTCCATGTCGCGCTTCAACGCGATTCTCCTCGTCGTCGTGGCCATGCTCGGGTTGCCGGCATTCGCGGCCGACCCACCGTGGAGCTTAACCTTCCCCCGCGACGAGATCGATCCGAGCACGGGCCTCGCGCGCACGACCGTCGTGCGTCCGCTGGGCGGCGCGCCCGTGGCGCCGGCCGCCCCCGCCACGCCGATCGAAGTCGCCAGGGACGCGCCGCAGCCCAGCCGCCCCCACATCGCGCTCATCCTGCCGACGTCGTCGCCCCAGCTGGGAAAGCTCGCCGATGCCGTGCGCCAGGGATTCCTCGCGGCCGCCCTCGTCGCGGGCAAGGACGCGCTGCCGGTGCACGTGACCGCGATCGAGAACGAAGGCGAGCCGCTGCTGAACGCGTGCCGGAGCGCGCAGCAGACGGGCGCCAAGCTCGTCGTCGCCGGCCTCACGCGCGACGGCGCGCAATCCCTCGCGGTGTCCGACTGCCCTCGCCAGCTCGTGCTCGCGCTGAACGAGATCAAGGGCGAGGCGCCGGTGTCGATGCACACGATCTCGCTCTCGCTCGAGACCGAGGCGCGGCAAGCCGCGCTGGAAGCCATCAACGCGGGACAGCGGGTGGCCATCATCGTTGGCACCAGCTCGCCGCTTTCGAAGCGCGTGCAGGATGCCTTCGAGCAGGAATGGGGGCGCGCCGCGGGCGACGGGCGCAAGCTCATCTACAGCGGCAACCCCGAGGATGCGGAGAAGCTGCGCGAGCGCATCGCGAACATCCGCGCCGACGTGGTCTTCTTCGCGCTCGATCCCGTCGATGCGCGCGCGGTGCGGCCGTACATCTCCGGGATGCTCCCGATCTACGCCACCTCGTACAGCGTCGACCCGAAAGCCGACGCCATCGTCAACGTGGACCTGCAGGGCGTGCGTTATGTGGAAATGCCCTGGTTCATCCAGCCCGACCATCCCGCCGTGATGGTCTATCCCCCGCCCAAGACCCCGATGTCGGTCGAGCAGGAGCGGCTGTACGCGCTCGGCATCGACGCGTTCCGCATCGGCCAGCAGATGCTGAAGGGCGAGGACTCCAAGCCGCTCGACGGCGTCACCGGCCGGATCACCCTGGAAGGCCTCCACCACTACGCGCGAGCATTGGCTCCCGCGGAAGTCGATGGCGGCCGTGTCATCCCCCTCCGGCCATAGGACCGCGGCGCAGCTCGCTGGCGCGTCCGCCGAGGAACGCGCCGAGAGCCATCTTGCCCGCCACGGCCTCGCGATCCTCGCGCGCAATTTCCGCACACGCCTGGGCGAGATCGATGTGATCGCGCAGGAGGGCGACGTGGTCGTCTTCGTCGAGGTGCGCATGCGCGCGAGCAGATCCTTCGGCGGCGCGCTCGAGAGCATCACGCCGCAGAAGCAGCGGCGCATCCGCGCGGCGGCGAGCCAGTTCCTGCAGAAGCTGCGCTGGATGCCGCGCTGCCGATTCGACGTGGTCCTCCTCGAAGGCGACGAGGTGCGGTGGCTCAAGGCCGCCTTCGATTGACACCCTCTCCCTTGGGAGAGGGCGGGGAGAGGGTCTACGGCAGGAACCGCGCGCGGTACTCCTGAGACCCGAGGAACGCGTTGATGAGCGCGAGCCCCGAGTTGCCGGCGTTTCGGTAGCCCACCCAGAAATCGAAGCCCGTCTGGTCGGGCGCGCGCCGCAGCATGCCGACGTACATCATGGTCACGTAGATCATGCTGTCGCTCGACGTGCGGTATTCAGGGCTTTCGGAGAAGCCCAGCATCACCTGGCCGCGCGACATCGCATTGGAATCGAGCTGGCCTTTCCAGTGCGCGCGTCCACCCGGATCGGCGGCGCGGCCCAACACGTTCTGGTAGACGAGGTCCACGAACTGGCCGTTGTCGAGCGAGCCGTACGTCGACTGGAATTCGCCGCTGCCCGCGAACTGGCTGGAGATGCCCTCGAGCGTGCTGGACTTGTAGTAGTCGATCCAGAACGTGAGGCCCGCGTAGTCGGGCACGCGCAGGAAGTACGCGAAGTAGAGGCGCGTCACGGGCGCGACCGTGCCCTGGAACTCGGCCGAGCCGAAGAAGCTCTCGATCACCTGGCCGCGGGTCATCGCGCCCGAGGTGACCTGGTTCGTCCAGCCCGCGATGCCGAACACATCGCCTTCACGCGCAAGGAAGTCACGGTACTGCTGCATGGCGAACAACTGCGCGTTCCCGAACACGTCGTTGTCCGGGACGAACGCATCGCGCCAGTAGGCGAGCTCCACGGCGTTCGGCATGCCGTCGTTGTCCGCATCCTGCGCGGTGCCGAGAGGCGCAGAGTCTCCTCCGCCCAACAGCGCATGCAGCGTGAATGATGCGTCGACCGATGTCGCAGGCGCGAGGGCGAGCGTCCGGCCATCGGCTCCAACGAGAACGTCCGCCACGCTCCCTTTGCCGCCCAGCGTCACGATGCCGTTCGTGCCGAAGCGCGTGTCGAGCGCGCCGTTGGGTGCGAACCGAACGACCGTGGGCACGCGTTCGCTCACCGTCAGCAAGGGCATTTCCGACGGGACGCAGGCGTTGTGCCGCGAACCGCCGGCGATGATCCGGTCCTGCGGGTCGAGGCCGATCGCTTCGACGCCCGCATCCGGAGCGAAAAGGCCGGCCGTGAGGCCCGCCCCCGGCACCGATGCCGCAGCGTTGCCGTTTGCGTCGACACGCGCGAAAGCGGACTGCGACTTTAAGGAGGCGCAGATCGACCCGGCGTGGGCCGTACCGGCGACCGTGATGCGTCCGTCCGCGTGCACCGCGGCGGAGCGCGAGAGGAGCTGGCCCGGCGGAGGCACGCCCGGAAGAACGAAGTTGAAGGCGCCGCCCGTCGCGAAGCCCGGATCGAGCGCGCCGTCGGCAAGGAGGCGCATCGCGCCCAAGCCCTTCCAGCGAAGTCCCGTGACGAGCAACTTCCCGCCTGCGAGCTCCCTGATCGTCATGTGTTGCGCGTCCTGGTCGTAGACATCTCCGTCGGTCGCGAATCGCGCGACACCGCCAGAACCGAACGTCGCATCGAGCGAACCCCCGGGAAGAAGCCGCGCGACGAAGTTCTCGTACGGCGTGATCGAGCCGTCGAACGTGCCCGGAATCCGTCCAGCCACGACGATGCGTCCGTCAGCGAGCACCGCGACGGCGTCCGGCACCGCCTTCGGAACGATGGCACGCCGTCCCGTGTCTCCGAAGCCGGCGTCGACGCTGCCGTCGGCCATGAATCGCATCACGACGCCGTTGGGTACATCACCCGGGAGTATCCCGATGCCCGCGACGAGCGGCTTGTGGTCCGCCTGCACGGCGAGCGCTCGCGCCCTCGCGATTTGCCCCGACAACACGGGAACGGACACTTGCCTGCCGAGAGTCGCGCTCGTCTGGCCGCCGGACCCGAACGTCGGATCCATCGAGCCATCGGCGAGGAGGCGCGCGAGCCCGACCTCGTCGGGCACCGGCGCAAAGATCGTCTGGTTCGACAGCGCCGCGAGCACGACGTACCGGTCCTGGTCCGCCCGCACGGCGACGGGGACCGCCCCTCCCGAGCCGGCCATGAACTCGGTGAGCACCTTGCCGCCGGTCCCGAACGCCGCGTCGAGCGCGCCCGACGTCGTAAGGCGGGCGAGTCCGAAGTCGAAATACCCGGAACCGCCCAGCACCAGCGTGCCGTCGGCCTGCACGAGGACATCGTTGGCGAAGTCCCGGTCCGACGTCGTCATCGCGAAGTCGACCCGGCCCGCGGTGCCAAAGGTCGCGTCGGGCGCGCCGGTCGCACCGAGCTGGAACGCGCCGAAGCGCGCCGACGGAATGTTGAAGGCGTGGACCACCGACATCGCGATCCTGCCGTCGGGACGCAGCGCAAGCTTCTGCACGCACAACGCCTCTCCGGGCAAGGGCCGCACGCTGCCCGTGCCGCCGAACGTAGCGTCCGGGGAACCGTCCGCATTCCACCGCACGACGACGGGCTCGTCGCCGCCGTATTGGCTGGCGGGCGAGCAACCGCCG
>JADMIO010838992.1_pt1 | contig 17082 bp, 18 predicted proteins | sample 8958161 | NCBI WGS metagenome assembly JADMIO01 (sample SAMN16585339, study PRJNA669376) | soil metagenome | isolation source: Crop rotation soil | place: USA: Cullars Rotation, Alabama | collected 2011
CTTTCCCCCCACCACCACCCGGCCCGCCACCGCCCGGCCCGCCAGCCGGGGCGTCCGGCGCCTGTCCGAACGCCGTCGCCGCGGGCACGCCCGCGATCAAAGCCAGCCCGATGATCCACGCCTTCGTTTTCGCCGCCATGATTCGCTCCTACCTTAAAAGGGGTGACACGTCCGCCCGCACCCGCCGGGGAACGACCGTCGCTCCGCCGCCGGCATCAACCGCGCACCGCGTGCCGATCCGGCACGACGATCGCGGCCGCTGGGCTCCCTGCCACTCCGCTCGTGACCCGTCCGTTCTCTCCCGCCGCACACCGCGGCTTAGGGGAAGTTATGCACAGTTACGAGCCTGTCGTCGAGCAAAACAATACAACGCCAACCTGAAGGACACGTGAAGGCCGGCAGTTTTCCCGAGTGGACCCGCACGACTGACGGCTCGTCCCCGGCGCCGCGAGACGATTTCGTCCCGTCCGTCCCGTGTAGCCGACGCTCGCTCGCCGTGCCCGCCGCCCCAGGAAAACGGCGAGCAAGCTCGCCGGCTACACGACAGGGCAAACGACCCTCCGCGACGTCCCGTATCGTGTTCTGTGGCACGCGGCGGTCTCGTTCTCTGCAGGCCGCCGGTCGTTCGTACCACGGATCAGCGGGCGGACGGACCCCAGCGTTCGGCTCAACGCGGCTCGCGCGGGGCGGTGGCCGGGACGTGGCGGGGGAGGCGGACGGTGAAGGTCGTGCCGGCCCCGCCGGACTTGACGTCGATCGTCCCGCCGTGTGCGCCCACCGCGGCCTTGGCGATGTAGAGGCCGAGCCCGAGGTGGCGCGGGCGGGTCGCGGCGGTGTCCCCATGCCCGTCCCCGTCCCCGTCGGCGCCGCCGCGCGTCATCGGGTCGAAGATCGACGGCAGCAGGGCCGGGGGGATCGGCGTGCCGGCGTTGTGGACGGCCAGCGTGACGTCCGCGCCCGTGCCGTCGAGCGTGACGGTGACGGGCTCGCCGCCGGCCCCGTCGCCGTGTTGGACCGCGTTGCCGAGCAGGTTGGACAGGACCTGTCGCAGCCGCCCGGCGTCCCACACGCCGGCGAGGTCGCCCTGCCGGCGGCACACGAGCGGTCGGCCGGGGGCGGCGGCGCGAAGTTCGCCCGTCACCTGGTCGCACAGCGCGCCGAGGTCCATCGGCGCGGGGGACGTGGGGAGGCGCCCGCTCAGCTCCGAGCCGGTGAAGTCGAGCAGGTCGTCGATCAGCGCGCTCATGGCGGTGGCGTTGACCGGGATCGAGCGGGCCATCTCCAGCAGGTCGGGCGTGAGCTGGCCGCACGCGGCGATGACCTGGCCCGTCAGCTTCATCGCGCCCAGCGGGTTGCGCAGGTCGTGCCCGAGGATCGCGAGGAACAACTGCCGGCTGCGGTCAACGCGGGCCGTGTAGCTGCGGACGGCCTCGGCGATCGACTGGTCGATCGCCTCGTTGAAGCGCGTGAGGTCGTCGAGGTCGCGGCGGTCGGGCGCGGGGTCGCCGTCGCGCCACAGGCGCAGCACGCTGGCCCGCAGCGCGCGGTACTCGGCGATGACCGTGACGACGTCGAACCCCGCGTCGGCCCGGCCGGACGCGTGCTGCACGGAGGCGGCCGACATCCGGGCGCTCTTCACCCCCGCGTCCGCGCGGCCGCTCGACTTCTCCTCCTGCTCCGCGGGGGTCTGCGTCGTGGCCATGTCGGTGACGGCGGCGCGGAGGATCTCCTCCGCGTGGTCGCGCAGCTCGGCCGGGTCGGCCGCCGCCGCCGTGGCCGGCCAGATCTCGCGCGCGAAGACTTCCCACTCCGCGAGGATGTGTTCGACGTTCGCACTGATGAACTCGCCAAGTCGCACGCAGGCTCCGTTCGACGGGGAACGCTTCCTAACCGACCTCTGTTCGGGCGGCACGCACGCACACACGCACGCGCAGGGGACGGACGTGGGAGGCGTATTGGGGAATGTTAACGCCTTCTTCGTGGCCGCGCAGGTAAGGATTGCCGGCAATAAGGCGTTACCGGACTTACGGTCGAAGCGGCTGCGCAGAGCCTGTCGAGGCCCCCGTGCCGAGCTTATGGCGCGGCTGCGCAATACCCATATCCGCACCTTCACCAAGGGCCACTCGTCCCCCGGTTTGTCAGCCGGCGAGCTTCCTCACCACTCGTTAGAACAGCGTGTAGATGAACGGGGCCGCCGCCGTGCCCGACAGCAGGATGAGCAGGCTGAGCAGCAACAGGACGATGCCGATCGGCATGAGCCAGTATTTCTTGGTTTGCATCAGGAACGACCACATCTCGCCGAGGAGGCTGCCCTCCGGGTCCTCCCGGGCGGCCTTCTCGAAGGGGCTTAGGGGCTCGTCGTTCATGGGTCGTCCTCGCGTGTTAAAACTGGCGGAGGTAGCGCGCGGGGTCGGGCGCCGTCGCCTTGGCTGACCAGTACGTCGTTTTCCCGACCTGAGGGCGGCGGCACAGGACGTCCCGGCCGGTGACCCGGAACAGCAGGGCCATCGGCGTGAACAGCCCGTAAAACAGCCCGGCCAGCAGGAGGCGGGACACCGCCCAGCCGATCGGGTACGTCAGCCTCATCCAGCCAACGTAAACCGGGCGCACCGCCCCGGGCCGGACCAAGCCCAGCGGCCCGACGGTCAGGGCCAGGACGGCGAGTGTCAAGGCGCCGAACGGGTGACCCGATTGGAACGTCCGGCACGCCACGCCACCGAAAATCAGGACCCACAAGCCGGCGAACTGTCGGACCATTCGGTCAGATGGCGCGAACGGGTCGTCGGACATTCGCATGGTACGCACTCCTCGAAGCACTCGCCTCAGCTCACGGGTTGCCGCTCCCCCCGCCGCCCGCCGGCGTCCGGTCGTCGGGCGGCGGCAACCGCTCGCGGAGGATGCCGGTCATCCAGGTTGCCACGAGTCGAGTCCCTGCCGGCGAATAGTGGCCGCCACTCGCGAAGCACGAATCGACGTCGGCGACGCCCGCGGCGCGGAAGGCGGCAGCAGCGTCGGCGTGGTCGATCCCACTGGCCTTCAGATGGCGGACGAGCGGCTCGTAGACCGGCGCCTCCCCGCGCCGGGCGGCCTGTACGGCAGGCTTGTCGGGCAACATGACCACCAGCGGCTCGGCCCCCCGCCCGCGGACGAGCCTAACGAACTCCTCGAAGACCTTGCACTGGATCTTCACCGCCGCGGAGTCCTCGTTGAAGACTCCCCCGCGCGTCAGTCGGTCGCCGTCGAACTGTCGTTTCGCCCTGACCACGGTCAGGCACAATAGCCTCACGAAAGCCGAGTAGTCGTACAGCGGGCACTCGTACACGGCCGGCTCGTACCACTGGTCGTTCTTGCCGAACGCCAGCACGTCGCCGGGCCGGTCGAGGAGGCGCGCGTATGCCGCCGGCGTCGACACCGGACACCCGAGGAGGGAAAGCTCGTTCCTGCCGTCGAGGACGTACCGGGGCTTGAAGAGCGGGACTTCCTCGCTGTGGAAAAACCGGCGGTAGACGTTGACGGTGCGCGACAGGTCCGTCGGCGCAAAGCCGATCAGCACGATCCGGGGCTGGTACGCCCTGCGTCCGGCCGTCGGCACCGCAGACCACGGCCAGGACGGCGATGGCGATCAGGTCGTGCAGCTTGTGGACGACGCAGTTGCCGGTGCGGGGGTCGGGGACGTCGCCGAAGAAGCGCAGAAAACCGCCGGTCGCAGTGGCGTCCATGCCAAAGCTCTTTGTGTCAAACGCCGCGAATCGAAGGAAACGCGGAGCCCGCGGCCGAGTGCATGAGAAATACACGAGCAGAGCGAAGTCAGTCAAATCGGCCGCGGAAGATGCGACTGCCGTGACTGCGGCGAGGGGACGAGAAGGTGACAGTTAACGGGGCGCATGATTGTACCGCTACAGCGGTCGGACAAGCGTAGCCAGGGAGCCACGCCGACATGACCTTGCGGGCTGACCGCCGGCCCACGATTGCCGTAGGGCAGGGATCTGCGGGCGTGGCTCGGCGGCCCGGCCGGGAGCGTCGCCATCAGGCACTGCCCGGTTCGTTCGCGTCGAGGGCCGCGCGCAACCGCCCGCCATGGCGGGCGAGGAGCTGGCGGGCCTCGGCCAGGTCGCCCCCCCGGCGGTGCATGACGATGGCGGACTTCACGTGGCCGTCGGCGCGGCGGAGCAAATCCGTGGCTGCGTCGCGGGACAGGCCGGTCAGGGTGGCGACGATGCGGGTGCCGCGATCCCACAGCTTGGCGTTGGTGGCGCGCAGGTCGACCATCAGGTTCTCGTAGACCTTGCCGAGCCGGACCATCGCGACGGTCGAGACCGTGTTGAGCACGAGCTTGGTCGCGGTGCCGGCCTTGAGGCGCGTCGAGCCGGTGACGACCTCGGGGCCGGTCAGCGGGCGGATCACCACGTCCACCGGCGGCTCGCCCGCGACGGCCTGCACGCACGAGAGGAACACGGTCCGCGCGCCGCGCGCGGCGGCGCGGCGCAGGGCGCCGTGGACGAACGGCGTCGTCCCGCCGGCCGCGATGCCCATGACGACGTCGCGGGGGCCGACGTCCTTCGCGTCCACCGCGGCCGCCCCGTCGTCCGGCCGGTCTTCCGCCCCCTCCTGCGCCCGGAACATGGCCGCCTCGCCGCCGGCGATGACGCCCTGGACCTGGTCCGGGTTCGTGCGGAACGTCGGCGGGCACTCCGACGCGTCGAGCACGCCCAGCCGGCCGCTGGTCCCGGCCCCGACGTAAATAAGCCGCCCGCCCGCGGCCAAGGCGGCCACGACGAGTTCGACCGCCCGCGCGATGTTTTCCTGCTCCGCCCCCACCGCCGCGACGGCCAGCGCATCCTGCGCGTTCATGAGCGCGATGGCGTCAGGGACGCTCATCGCGTCCAGGTTCATCGACTCGGCCAGTCGGCGCTCGGTGAGAAGGTTGGCACGGTCTTGCATGGGATTCTGAAGAGGAGAAGAGGGTGATCCGCAGATTACGCAGATTACGCAGATTTAAGAAAGAGTCGTCGTCTCTTTGGTCTTTAATCTGCGTCCATCTGCGTAATCTGCGGATGATTCTCTGTTTGTAAACCGCGGTGCCACCGATCCCAGAAGAAGGATCGTATCGTCCTGTCCGGCGCGTCGTGGGACGGCACAAGAGTATTGATCCGCAGATTACGCAGATGGACGCAGATTACGGAAACGGGTCGGGTGAGGTGCGTTGCCTTGGGTCGGACTCCAGGACGATGCGCTCGTACTGGAGGCTCGGGGCGCCGAAGTTGAGGATGAGGGCGCGGCGGAGGCCGGTGGCCTTGAGGTAGTGGATGACTTGGGCGCGTTCGACGCCGGTGATCTGGGCGAGTGCCTTGATCTCGACGAGGACCTCGCCGAAGCAGATGAAGTCGGCGCGGTACGTGCATTTCAGCGGGACGCCCTTGTACCGAATGACCAGGTCCACCTCGTGGACGAACTCGATCGCGCGCTCCTGCAACTCCAACTGGAGCGCCTCGTGGTACACCGACTCGAGGAACCCGTGCCCCATCTCGCCGTGCGCGGCCATCGCGGCGCCGATGATCCGGTAGGTCTGTGGATCGCGCATCTCGCTCATGCCGTCGAAGTAGCTCTTGCCCATCCTGCTCCTCCCAAGTTCGAGATAAGAGTGTTTATCCACAGATTACGCAGATTTCCGCAGATTCAATTCAAGGCTTTTGTCTTTTGCTCCCCTAATCTGCGTCCATCTGCGTAATCTGTGGATGATTCTCTGTTTATAACCGCGTCACGGCCTTGGCGTCACTGATCCGAGGACGACCGCACGCCTGGCGCCGGTCGCGGCGGGGACGTTGGTGGGGAGGTCGTCTAGCGTGGCGGCGCCGAGCAGGGCGAAGGCGAGGGCTTCCTTTGCCTCGGACGGTACGCCGAGGTCGTCGGTCGTGCGGACGGGGAGGTCGCCGAGGGGTTGTTGGAGCAGGGACATCAGGGTGGTGTTGCGCGTGCCGCCGCCGCTGACGATGAGTTCGTCGGGGAACGGATCGAACCGCCGGACGGCGTCGGCGATCGTGGTGGCCGTCAGCAGGCAGGCGGAGCGCAGGAGGTTCTCGATCGGGTGGTTCTGCCCGAATGCCACTTCCGCCCGGCGGAAGACCTCGATCATGGCGGGGCCGTCCGTGCTCTTCGGCGGCGCGAGGGCAAAGTACGGGTCAGCGAGCGCGTGCTGTACGAGGGGACCGATCGCGGCGCCCCGTGCGGCGATGGCGCCGCCCGCGTCGTAGCCTTTGCCGCTGGGGTCGTGCGATCGCACGAGGTAATCGCTGATGCAGTTGCCCGGGCCGGTGTCGAACGCGACCAGGCGGTCGATCGGGGCGCCGGCCGGCAGGTGCGTGAGGTTCGCGATGCCGCCGATGTTGAGCAGGACGCGGCTCTTGCGCGGGTCGCGGAACAGGACGTAGTCGGCGAAGGGGACGAGCGGCGCCCCCTGCCCGCCGGCGGCGCAGTCGGCCCGGCGGAAGTCACTGACGACCGCGCAGCCGACCTCGGCCGCGAGCAGCGCGGGATCGAGCCACTGGATCGTGCAGGGTGGGGCGTGGTAGAGCGTCTGACCGTGCGCCGCGACGGCCGACAGGTCGCGCGCGTCCAGTCCGGCAGAGTTCAGCGCCTCGTTCACGGCGCGGGCGTAGGTCAGCGAGAGGTCCCGGCCGACGCGCGCCAATACGGCTAATTCGACCGAGCCGGCCTCGCGCATGCGGAAGATCGCCGACTGCAAATCCGGGTCGAACGCGACGTGGTGGTGCAGCAGCAGCCGGGCGGTCATCCCCGTGGCGTGGCCGTCGATGCGCACGAGCGCCACGTCGACGCCGTCGGCGCTCGTGCCGCTCATCGCGCCGGCGATGAGCCGACCCTCGCGGGCGCCGGACTCGACCGGAGGAACGTCCATCAGATCACCGGGGGTGAATGGGTTGGGAAATCACTTTTGCGACGGCAGTTACAGCGGGGCCGATATTCGTTGTTCCCAACCCCGGCCAGCGGGTTATAATTCCGGCAATCGGCAGCCGCAACGTCCATCGCGGGGCGGCCGCGAGCGGAGATGTAACGTTGTGTTGGCGCGTCGCGACCGGCGCGCCGTGCGGAGTTCAACAGATGCCCGTGAAAGACGGCCCGGAAGATGTCGGCAAGGATGACACCGGCGGCGGCGACGCCGAGAAGGGTTCCGCCTCGTCCGGCGGCGGCGGCTCGACCGCCACTGCCAAGCCCAAGCGGGCGACGAAGCGCGCCCCGAAGAAGAAGCCGCCGGGCATGCTGCCGCCGTGGAAGGTGCTGCTCCACAACGACGACAAGAACGATATGGTCTTCGTGATCGAGTCGATCGTCGAGCTGACCCCCCTCAACGAGCAGGACGCCGTGCTCCGGATGAAAGAGGCCCACGACACCGGCGTGGCCCTGCTGCTCGTCACCCACAAGGAACGCGCGGAACTGTACAAGGACCAGTTCGAGAGCAAGGGCCTGACCGTCACCATCGAGCCGGCGGAGAAGTAGTTCGTTTAGGACTTCGAGGTTCACTCCGCGCCGCCGCCCGAACCGGCGGCCGCGCCCGCCGGCAGTGGCTGGTCGCTCACGACCGCCCCGTCCTCCATCGTGACCATCCGCTTCGCGCGGTGCGCCAGCACCGCGTCGTGGGTGACCATGACGATGGCCTGGCCGTTCCCGTTCAGCTCTTCCAGGATGTGCGCCACGAGCTCGCCGTTCTTGCGGTCGAGGTTACCCGTGGGTTCATCGGCCAGCAGGACGGCCGGCTCGTTGGCCAACGCACGGGCAATCGCGACGCGTTGCTGCTCGCCTCCACTGAGGCGGTTGGCCCGCCGCCCGACCTTTTCGTCCAGGCCAAGTTTTTTCAGGAGTTCGGCCGCCCGGGCCATTGCCTCGCGCCGGCCGAGCCGGCCGAGCTTGAACATCGGCAGCGCGACGTTCTCCTGCGCGGTGAACTCCTTCAACAGGTAGTGGAACTGGAAGACGAAGCCGACCTTCTCGTTCCGGAGCAGGGCCAGCGCGGTGTCGCCGAGGGTCGAGGTGTCCTGGCCGTCGATGAACACGCGGCTGGGCGGGTCGAATTCCCTCCCGTCGACGTCCGCCCGCGTCGGCCGGTCGAGGCCGCCGAGCAGGTACAACAGCGTGCTCTTGCCCGAGCCGCTCGCCCCAACGATGGATACAAATTCGCCCCGGCCGATCGCGACGTCCACGCCGCGCAGGACGTGGTTGGCCGTGTCGCCCGCGCCGAGGATGCGGTGAAGGTTTTGGCCTCGAAGGAGCGGAACAGACATGGGGTCCTGCACCCCCGCGCGATCCCCCGCGACGGCGGCCCTCACGTTCTCGCCGCGACCCAGTCCGCGGCGTCGGCCATTGAGGTGAAGTCAAACAGGGCCCCGGCCAAGGCCTCCAGCTTGTCCGAGGTCATCCCGGCAACCCGTTCCCGCAGCTCGGCGGGCACCTCGCCGAAGCGACCCTGGAGTTGGCGGAGGATGATGTAAACCTGGCCACGAACCTCCCACTCGTTAACAATTTGCATCACCATCTCCCGTTCCGGCTCATCGATGGTTCTCAACTCCTCATCGTACGCCGTCATCTCAGCAGCGCTCAGGCGCAAATAGGAATCCATGAAATCCCGGATCAATCCCTGCCGGGCCCTGTCGAGTTTTAACGTGGCGAGCAGCCGCAAACACTCCAGCTTCACCCGCGGCCGGTCCGCCGGCGCGATCCGCATCTTCGCCATCAGCGCGGCCGCCACCGATTCGGTTGGCGGACGAAGTCCCGCCAGTTCAGATGGTTAAGCTGGATCGTGCGAAATCGGAACGCCAGCACATCCAAGTCCGGGAACATGACCTCATAGACGTCCGGCTCCGCCCGTTGGGGGACGTCGTACGTGAACAGGGCGATGGGGTACACCGGCACGGTGAACTTCTCGTGAAGCCGCGCGAAGTACCGAAACATCCGCCCGCCAAAGTTCTCCTGGGCGGACGCCTGAGTCTCAACGTGGACGAGGAAGCATGCATCGCGCCCCCGGAACTGACACTCGACCAACATGTCCACTTCATGCCGTTCGCCGGCCGTCAGGTCAGTGAAGATCTCCTTGTCCAGGAACTCCAGGCTTCCCGGCTCGACGTAGCCAGCGACGTCCGGCAGGAACAGCGCCAGGAACTCGGCGAAGAACGTCCGCAGCAGTTGCTTGAACAGGCGGTCGTGGTCCATTGTGGTCCGGATTATATCAGCCGGCTCAGTGCGCCCCGCGGATGACTTCCACCGGGTCGTACGTCGCGGCGCGCCGAGCCGGGTAGGCCGCGGCGATCAGCACGATCACCATCGCGCTGATGAACGCCGCCCAGTATTGGCTGGCGTGCTCGCTCATGAGCAGGCCCTCGGTCTTCACCAGGCCTTCCATCGGGATCTTCACCCGACGCAGGCCTTCGACCGAGAGTTTGCCGCCGATCAGCCCGAGCGTCGCCCCGATCAGGCCAATGACCAGGCCTTGGAACAGGTAGATGACCGTTACGTCCTGCCGGCTCAGGCCGAAGCTCTTGAGGATCGCGATGTCGTTCACGCGCTCCAGGACGGACATGATGAGGATGTTCAGCACGCCAAACGCGGCGACGACCAACAGCGCGGCGGTGATGATGTAGGTGATGAGCCGCTGGATCTTGAAGATCTTGAGGAAGTTGGCGCTGGCCTCCTGCCAGCTCTCGGTGCGGTAGCCGGCTATGGCCTCGATCTGTTTCGCGTACGCGTCGGCCTGCTGGTAGTCGTGCGTGCGGATGACGATCTCGTTGATGATGTTCTTCTTGTCGAGCAGGGTCTGGGCGCTGTTGAGCAGCATGTACGCCCGGCCGTAGTCCACGGGCGTGACGCCGGTCTGGAAGATGCCGACGACCCGGCTGGTGGTCCGCCCGCCGTTGGGGCCGGACACTACGACGGTGTCGCCGAGCCCCGCCCCGAGCACGTCCGAGACCCCGCGGCCCAGGATGATGCCGTCCGCCGTCGTACGCAGCCGGGAGAAGTCGCCGGCGATCAGGTCGTCGCCGATCGTCGTGACTTTGACCTGACGCTCCGGCTCGACGCCGAGGATCGTCAGCGGGATCGTCTTCGTGCCGTAGGTCGCGATGCCGTTGCCGTTGACCGTCGGCGCGACGGCCACGATCCCCGGCATCCGGTCCAGCATGGCCACCAGCCCGCGGGCGTTCTGGATCTTCTTCACCACGTCGCGCGGCTTCACGCCCTCCACGTCCAGCATCGCGTTCGGGTCGCGGTACGCGCGCTCGAGGATCAGCGTCCGGGTTTCCCGCGGCTCGTCCTTGATCGTGATGTGGCCGGTCGACTCGACCGTCTCCTCGATGAACTTGTCGGTCAGCCCCTCCATCATCGACGTCATCGAGATGAACATCGTCACGCTGATCGTCACCCCCGCGATGCAGACGAACGACTGCCGCTTGTGGGTCAGGAAGTAGCGGATGGAAATGAACCAACGCATGGAATCAAAGGATGAAGGCGGAAGGATGAAGGATGAACGCCAGTCAGAGCTTCTTTCTACCTTTGACGATCGAAATGAGAATCCGTATCAATTCGTCTGTCTCGGTGAGCAGACGTTGAGCAACTTCGGGGTTGCAGGCACGTGACTCCATCAAGAGCTCCAGCCAGTACCCTGTCTCATCCAATTCCTGAAGACCACCCTCCAGCTTGCTGATGAACTCGGCATCGAATCGCGCTCGACATGCTTCACGATAATGCGCTCCGACCGACGTACCGCTCCTGAGCACTTGGCGGCCCATAACCTGCCCGTGGGCGGAATTCGGTATCCGCACGTAGAGTTGAATGATGTCTAACGCGAACCGCTTCGTACGGGAACGCAAGTCTTCCGGCCCCGCATTCTCTTCTTTCATCCTTCCTCCTTCATGCTTCATCCTTTGATTCAGAAACCGAACTTCCCGCCTTCCTTTGCCTTCGGGCGGTTCTGTTCGGCCGCGGGTAGGGGTTCGACGTATTGGGTTCGGACGGTCTGGCCGTCGTGGAGGCTGGTGGCGGGGCTGATGACGATGCGGTCGCCGGGCTGGACACCTTTGAGGATCTCGGTGCGCTCCACGCCCTTCAAGCCGACGTCGGCGTCGATCACCTTCACCCGGCCGTTGCGGACGAGGTACAGCTTGCCCTCCTGGACGGCCTGGCTGGGGACGACCAGGGTCTGTTCGCGCTTCTGGACTTCAAATGCCAACTCGCCGGTCATCCCGGCGGCGAAGCGCCGGTCGGTGCGGCTGAGCGAGACCTCCACCTCGAACGTCCGCCGCTCCGGATCAGCCTTGTCGTAGATGCGCGTTACCTTGCCGTCGAACGGCTCGCCGGCGAACGAGTAGAGGACCATCCGCACGACCTGCCCGAGGCGGACCTTCGTCACGTCCTCCTCGTCGACCTGGGCGCGCATCACCATGTTCTCCGGCCGCACGTCGGCGATGAGCATGGCGTGGTCGTTGACCTTCAGCCGCGTCCCGAGCGACACCGGGCGGTCGAGCACGACGCCGTCGATCGGGCTGCGCAGGACCTGCTGGTCGAGGTTCCAGTTGGCGATCTTCAAGGCCGACTCGGCCTCGTCCAGCTCGCGACGCAACTGGAGCCGCATCGACTCCTTCTGGCTCTTCTCCGACTCCAACTCACTCCAGAGCGTCTTGACGCGGTCGAGCGCGCGGTCGAAGTCCGACTGTGACGCCCCGCCGCCTTCCATCAGTCGGGTGATGCGCGCCTGTTCCCGCTTGGCAATGTCGAGCAGTTCGGACGTGGCGCTGATCTTCGCGTCGAACTCTTGGAGGACCGGCGAGGTCTTCTCGTCGAACCGCTTGCGCCGCTCCTCGGCCATGGCGGCGGCCTTGTCGGCAAGGTACCGCAACTGCGTGTCGATCACGACGGCCAATGGTTGGCCCTTCGCGACGTGGTCGCCCTTGTCGATGTACGGCTTGGCCGGGTCGGCGGCCTCGATGAGGCCCTCGGTGTTGCTGCGGATCGGGTACTCGCGCAGCGGCTGGAGCGTCCCCGTCGCATAGAACGCCTGCACGGCCGGGCCTTGCACGACTTCCGTAACCGTCACGACGGGCCGTAAGGACAGGTAGGCGAAGTACACCCCCAGCCCGGCCGCCAACAGCACGGCCAGCGCGATCATCCAGCGAACGGTGGCTTGGGCGCGGCGGCGAATCATCGAGGTCCTAACACAACATTATAGCCGCGACTTTGGGAAAAATTTCACAATGTCGGCCGGGTGGCGCCTGCGTTGAGCGACGCCTTGGCGAAAGTGTCGTGGGGTTCGGATACGATGCGACCTTGGAATAGTCCTTTGTCAGTGGTCCTTCCTCCTTTGTATTCGTGGAGCCGGTGTCCCTCAACCGATTCATGCCATGACGAAAGTATCCCGCCGCGCAATGCTGTTCGCCCTCGCCCTGTCCGCGTTCCTTGGGACGATTGCCAGAGCTGAGCCCACGACGGTGACCGTGCAATTCGGCGCCGGGGGCAAGGCGATCAGTCCGGACCTGTTCGGCATCTTCTTCGAGGACCTCAATGACGCGGCCGACGGCGGGCTTTACGCGGAACTCGTGCAGAACCGCTCGTTCGAGTACACGGCCGACGACCGGACGGATTGGCACGCGCTCACGGCGTGGGAAACCGTCACCCCCGAGGGCGGCGAGGCCACCCTGGCGGCCGGGGACATGGAGACGCTCAACCCGAGCAACCTGCATTACGCGGTGCTGAGCGTCACCAAGGCCGGCGGCGGGATCCGCAACGAGGGCTTCGGCGGCATCGTGCTGCGGGCCGGGGAGAAGTACGACCTCTCCCTCTTCGCCCGACAACTCGACGGCGCCGGCGGGCCGCTCGTCGCGCGGCTCGAGAACAAGGCCGGCGAAGCGATCGGCGAGGCCCGGCTGCCGAAGCCGGACCCGACGTGGAAGAAGTACACGGGGACCATCGAGGCCAAGAAGGACGCCGACGACGGCCGGCTCGTCGTGCTCGCGGAGGGCACGGGCAAGCTCGCCCTCGACGTGGTGTCCCTGTTCCCCCAGAAGACGTTCCGTAACCGGCCGAACGGCCTGCGCGCCGACCTCGCCCAGGCCATCGCCGACCTGAAGCCGAAGTTCATGCGGTTCCCCGGCGGCTGCCTCGTCCACGGCGACGGGCTGGGCAACATGTACCGCTGGAAGAACACGATCGGCCCCGTCGAGCAGCGCGTCGAGCAGCGCAACCTGTGGAGTTACCACCAGACGGCCGGCTTGGGCTACATGGAGTTTTTCCAGTTTTGCGAGGACGTCGGCGCCAAGCCGCTGCCGGTCGTGGCGGCCGGGGTGTGCTGCCAGAACTCCGGCCAGCGGCTCTCGAAGAAGTGGGGCATCGGTCAGCGGGGGCTGCCGATGAGCGAGATGCCCGCGTACATTCAGGAGGTGCTCGACCTGATCGAGTGGGCCAACGGCCCCACGACCTCGACCTGGGGTGCCCAGCGGGCGGCCGGCGGGCACCCGGAGCCCTTCCACCTCCAGTACGTCGGCATCGGCAACGAGGACCGCATCACGCCCGCCTTCCGCGAGCGATTCAGGATGATCTACGAGGCGGTGAAGGCGAAGCACCCGGAGATCACCGTGGTCGGTACCGTCGGGCCGTTCCCGGACGGCGAGGACTTCGACGCCGGCTGGAAGATCGCCGACGAGCTGGGCGTGCCGGTCGTGGACGAGCACTACTACAAGCCGCCGAAGTGGTTCCTGGACAACCTCGCCCGCTACGACGGTTACGACCGAAAGCGCTCAAACGTGTACGTCGGCGAGTACGCCGCCCACGACGAAAAGAAGCGGCCGACCCTGCGCTCGGCGTTAGCGGAAGCCGCGTACATGACGGGCCTGGAGCGCAACGGCGACGTCGTCCGCATGGCGTCCTACGCCCCGCTGCTCGGCAAGCTCGGCCGCACCAAGTGGGACCCCAACCTCATCTACTTCACGAACACGCGCGTGGTCCCGACGATCAACTACTACGTCCAGCAGATGTTCAGCGCGAACGCGGGCGACAGGTGGCTGCCCACCACGGTGGCCGAGACCACGCGGAACGCGGGCCTGGCGACCTCGGCCGTGCGGGCGAGCAAATCGGGCGACCTGATCCTGAAGCTCGTGAACACCGGCGCGTCACCGCAACCCCTGCGAATCGAGCTGGCCGGCGCGGGGGAGCTTGCGCAGGACGCGCTGAAGACCGTCCTGGCCGGCGACCCGACGGCCGTCAATGACCTGAAGACGCCGAAGCCGCTTGTGCCGGAGACCGCGACCATCACGGCCGGCACGACCTTCGACTACGAGGCGCCGGCGAATTCGCTGACGGTGATCCGCGTGAAGTCGCACGCCGCCGATTAGGAGGCTGTTCTGGGCCGGTGCTTCGGCGATCGTCTTTCTTCGTGTAAGGCGAACGCCGAACATCGAACGCCGAACGCCGAACATCGAAGTGAAGAAGCGTCGTCCTCCCTTACGTCGGCTCCGGCGTGGCCTCCGGTCCGGGCGGCACGACAAAGCCCGGCGCCTCGCCGGCGCGCTTGTGCAGGGCGGCCGTCCAGAGGGCCATGCCGACCGCGATCGCGCCGGCAGTGAGGAACTGCCCGGTATTGCGAAGCAGCGGATAGGCTAGCCCGGCGATCACCGGCCCGATCACGCGGGCCAGGCTGCCCAGTCCGTGGTACAGGCCGAAAACAACCCCCTGCTCGCCGGGGTCGCTGTACTGGCTGATCAGCGAGGAACTGGTCGGCTGCTGGATGCTCCGCCCCGTCGCGTTCACCGCCCCGGCCAGCAACAGCACGGGCAGCAGCGCCTGGAATGGGCGATACGCGGTACTCGTGAACAACAGCATACCGACGGCGACGAGGATCGGCCCCAAGACCGCGAGCCGCCACTCGCCGAGCTTCTTCAGCATCCCGCGGCCGACGAGCGCACCTTGGACGACGATGATAACGACGCCGACGAAGGCGAAGAACCCGCCCGTCCCGCGCTCGCCATAGCCGAAGTGCTTCCCGAGGAACAGGACGACGGTGCTCTCCATCATGACGAACGCGGCCATGATGCAGAACGAGATCGCCAGCAGTTGCGCCAGCACCGGCTTGCGGAAGACCGCGGCGAACCGGCCGGGGTGCAGCCAGACCTCGGCCTCGTCGGGGTGGTGCGTGCGCGTCTCCGGCAGCCGCAGCCACGACCCCAGGGCCGCGACGAGGCTGAACGCCGCCGCGACGTACGCGGGCAGGCTGACGTCGATGTGCCCGAGCAGTCCACCCACCGCCGGGCCGACGGAGAAGCCGATGCCGAACGCCGCGCCCAGCATGCCCATCCACTTGCTGCGGTCCTCGGGGCGCGTCACGTCGCTGATGTAAGCCTGGGCGGTGGAGATGTTGCCGCCGCTGAAGCCGTCGATGATGCGGGACAGGTAGACGAGCAACAGCGTGTGGGCCGGGAACTTCACCGCGACCGCGAGCAGGACGTACCCCGCGGCACTCCCCACCTGCGAGATCGCCAGTACCGGCTTCCGCCCGAACCGGTCGCTGAACAGCCCGAGGATCGGCGCGCCGACGAACTGGCACATCGAGTAGATCGAGAACAGCAGCGTGACCTCGAGCGGGTTCTCCTGGTAGTTCGGCACGTACCGCGGCAACAGCGGGATGATGATCCCGAACCCCATCAGGTCCAGCAGCACGATCAGGAAGATGACCCCCATCGCCCCCTTCGGCGGCGACGCACCAGGGCTTGCGCCCGACGAGGTTCCCAACTGCGACGGCCCATCCGGTTCCGACATAGGCCGGCGGTTATAGCACAGACGCCGCGACCGCAATATGCCCCATAAGGAATGCAGCCACATGGAAGGTCGCATGCCCGACCGCAGGGCAGGGAGACGGATCGGTCCCAGCCGTCATGGCTGTTGGAATAGCTTGAGCCGTTCGTCAAGCAGCTTGTGCGAAATCCAGAAGTCTGTCTGTTTGAGGCGCTCGAAGGCATCCCGAAGGTCGATCAACCCTTCAGCCGCGGCGCGTTCGAGGACACGAACAGTGCCGACTGCGTTGAGTTGACGCGCGATTGCCTCGCGGTAACCCTTCCGTTCATCGATGAGCAACAAACCGGCGTGGAGCTCAATCGCAAGGCTAAGGGCTTCGCGCCCACCGGGGTGTAACCCGGGCAGATGATGAACCTTTGCAGGGCGCTGCACCACTAACCACGCCGGCGGTGCAGCAATGAAATCTCGAACGGGCTGTGGCCTCGAATGGCTGGCGAGTTCCGACGCGACGGCGGGCGGGATAATCACTTGGCCAAATAGCGTCGGCAACACATCGACGTGCCCGATGTTTACCAGGACGATAATCGGCGAACTGTCTGCGACAACGATCATCGACGACGCACGGGCCCGAGTACCCGGTCGAGCGTTTGCGTCTGTTCGTCCAAGTCTTCCATCGTGAGCGAGCCCTCGTAGACGTGGTGCTTCTTCAGGTAAGCATCGGTCTCAAAGCGATCGAGTCCCAGTACTCTCGACAATTCGTAGTGAGAGATTTTTCCCTGCCGAAATAACGCCAATGCGACCGCTTCCGTCGCTTGGCCGTCCAAGTCGGGCACGTCGGCTCGCAGCCGCCGTTCTACGTCTTCGGGTAGTTGGATGGTCAGAGGCATGGGCCGATCTCCCGGCTTTGTCGCACTCAATCATATGCGACAGCACCCACACCGTCATCGCCCATCGCCCCCGGATCGGCCTTCCGGCATCGTCACGAAGGCGGAGCCGGGACAGGAGCGACGCGTTAGCCACTCCTGTCCCGGCATTTCGCGTACCACTTACGGATCCCGCCAGCGGGTGAATTACCACCCGTTCATCGTCAACACGTACGACGTTACCGCCGGTGACGAGGTTGTCGGCGTGCCCGACCGGCCGGAGATCGTCCCCGGGTCATCCGTGGACGTGTCCGAGATGCTGCTCAGGTACGAGATCTTGACGTAATACGTCGCGCCGGCGGTCACATTCAGGTTGATCTGCTCCTTTCCAGCACATTGGGATCCTAAGCTTAGAATTCCACGTGGACAAGTTGTCGCG
>JADMIO010941449.1_pt1 | contig 17079 bp, 17 predicted proteins | sample 8958161 | NCBI WGS metagenome assembly JADMIO01 (sample SAMN16585339, study PRJNA669376) | soil metagenome | isolation source: Crop rotation soil | place: USA: Cullars Rotation, Alabama | collected 2011
CTAAGCTTAGGATCCCAATGTGCTGGAAAGAAGTCGCGGGTGATCTTGAACAGGCCCTCGAGCATCTGGCCGAGGGAAACTTCCTTCGCCGGCAACCCGCGCATGGGCTCGCCCACCGCCCGGAGCGCGGTCGCGAACTCCTCGATATTGTGGTGCGGCGGCACATATTGCGCCTCGAAATGGATCTCGGCGACGCGGCGGTAGTTGCCGGTCAGCAGGCCGTAGAGGATTTCGGCGAGCCAGATCCGCGCCTGGCGGTCGATCCGGCCCATGATCCCGAAATCGATCGCGGCGAGGCGGCCGTCGGGCAAAGCGAAGAGATTGCCCTGGTGGAGATCGGCGTGGAAGAAGCCGTCGACCACCGCCTGGCGCAGGAAGACGCGGACGAGGGTGGCGGCGAGCGCCTTCACGTCGTGGCCATTCTCGATCAGTTTCTTGCGATCGGTGAGCTTGATGCCGTCGATCCATTCGAGCGTCATCACTCGCCGCGAGGTGCGGCTCCAGTCGATCTCGGGCACGAAGAAGCCGGTTTCGGCGACGAGATTTTCGCGCAGCTCCGAGGCGGAGGCGGCCTCCTGGCGAAGGTCGAGCTCGCGGTTGGTCCATTGGCGAAAGGTGGCAACGACCAGGCGCGGACGCAGGCGGGCGGCCTCGCCGCCCATCGCCTCGACTTGCGCGGCCGCCCATTCATAGGTCTCCATGGCGGAGGCGAAATCCTCCTCGATGCCGGGGCGGAGCACCTTGACCGCGACGATCCTGCCCTCCGTGGTGACTGCGCGGTGCACCTGGGCGATGGAAGCGGCGCCGACCGGTTCTTCGTCGAACGCGGTGAACATCTCTTCGATCGGCCGCCCGAGCGCCTGCTCGACCGAGGCCTTGATCTGGGGGAAGGGAGCGGGCCGCAGACTGTCCTGCAGCATGGCGAGGTCGTGCGCGGCGTCGGGGCCGACCAGGTCGGGACGGGTGGCGAGCGCCTGGCCGAGCTTGATTGCCGCCGGGCCGATCGCCTGGAAGGCCTCGGCATAGCGGGGAACGTCGGGGACGCGCGCGCCGAAGCGGGCGAGCCGCGCCAGGCGGCGCACCGGCGGCGGCGTGTTCGGGTCGCGCTCGATGCCGCGCAGCGCGCCGTGCCGCGCCAGCACCCGGCCCCATTTCAGGAGGCGCCAGACATGGACGACGGAGGCGGTCAAATCTTCCAGCCGCTATGGATGGCGACAAGGCCGCCGAGGATCGGCTCTGCCTTCACGTTGCCGAAGCCGGCCGCGGCGATCATGCGGGCGAAGCTCGGCATATCGGGGAAGCGCTCAATCGATTCGATCAGATAGCGATAGCTGTCCTCGTCGCCGGCGACCGCTTTCCCGATCTTCGGCACCATGCGGCGCGAATAGGTTTCGTAGATGGTGGCGAAGCCGGGCCACTGGGTCTGCGAGAATTCGAGGCAGTAGAAGCGGCCGCCCCACTTCAGCACGCGATGGGCCTCGCGCAAAGCGGCGGGGATGTCGGTCACGTTCCGGATGCCGAAGGCGATCGTATAGGCGTCGAAGCTATTGTCCGCGAAGCTCAGAGTCTCGGCATTCTGCTCCGACCAGGTCAAGCGCTCGAAGCCGCGCTGCTTCGTGCGCTCCATGCCGACGGCGAGCATGTCGGGGTTGATGTCGGCGACCGTCACCTGGGCGCCAGCGCGAGTCATGCGGAAAGCGATGTCGCCGGTGCCGCCGGCCATGTCGAGAATCGCCTCGCCCTTGCGGGGGCGGACCTTGCGGACGAATTCGTGCTTCCACAGGCGGTGCTGCCCGCCCGACATCAGGTCGTTCATCAAATCGTAGCGGCGCGCGACGCTCGAGAAGACGCCGCGCACCCGCTGTGTCTTTTCCTCAGGTGAAACCTGCTCGTGACCGAAAGAGACCTTGTCCATCGGCGCGGGCTCTAGCAGGGGAGTGGCGATGGTGGAACATGCCTGAGCTTCCCGAAGTCGAGACCACGGTCCGCGGCCTTGAGCCCATCCTCAAAGGCCACCGCATCGAGTCGATCGACCTGCGCCGGGCGGACCTGCGCTGGCCGTTCCCGCCGGACCTCCGCCAGCGGGTCCAGGGCGCGGTGGTGACGGGACTCGGGCGGCGGGCGAAATACGGGCTGATCGACACCGACCGCGGCGACACGATGATCTTCCACCTGGGCATGTCCGGCCACTGGCGGATCGATCCGAGCGAGATCGGCAAGCACGACCATGTGGTGATCGAGACCGATGCGGGGCGCCGGCTGGCGCTGAACGACCACCGCCGGTTCGGCTCTCTGGACATCGTGCGGACGGAGGAGATCGGCGGCTACGGCCCGTTCGTGAAGATGGGGCCGGAGCCCCTGGGCGAGGATTTCGACGGGGCCTATCTGGCGGGCGCGCTGGCGAGGCGGGCGGCGCCGATCAAGGCGCTGTTGCTCGACCAGCGCATCGTCGCCGGGCTCGGCAATATCTATGTCTGCGACGCCCTGAACCTCGCCCAGATCGCGCCGGGGCGGGCAGGGCGCCATATCGGCCGGGAGCGGCTGGACCGGCTGGCCGGCGCGGTGAAAACGGTGCTGACCGCCGCCGTCGCCGCCGGCGGTTCCAGCCTCAGGGATTATGTACAGCCGGACGGGGAGCTCGGCTATTTCTCCAAGGAGTGGCGAGTCTATGGCCGCGAGGGGTTGCCCTGCCCGCGCTGCGCGACGACGATCCGCCGCCGAGTCGATTCGGGGCGGTCGACTTTCTATTGCCCAAAGTGCCAGCGCTGAGACTTGACCTCGGCGCGCTCTCCACGTAGAGGGCGCGGCTTGAGCGGGTGCGGTGCGAGGCCGCGCCCTTTTCTTTTCAGGTACGAGGCAATCGAGATGGCGAATACGCCGCAAGCAAAGAAGCGCATCCTCCGCAACGCGAAGCGGGCCCAGATCAACGGCGCGCGCGTCAGCCGCATCCGCACCTTCGTGAAGCAGGTCGAATCGGCGCTCGACGCCGGCAACAAGGACGAGGCCAAGGCCGCCATCGCCCGCGTCCAGCCGGAGCTCGCCCGCGGCGTCGCCCGCGGCGTCATGCACAAGAACACCGCGAGCCGCAAATTGTCGCGCCTCACGAAGCGTCTCACGACCCTCGGCTAAGCCTTTTAGCCGCATCGACAAAGCGACCCGCCGGTCCATTCCGGCGGGTTTTTTTGTGCCCTTTGGAACGGATCGGGAAACCCCTAGGATTTCCTGCGATTCGCACTTCGCCCGAATCCCGCCCCAATCGTTCCGGTTCTAGTAAATATTTGATATATTTGCTATTTTTCGAAGAATGACGGTTTTCCGCCATTTTCCGGCGTCAACAAATTTAATTCGCGTTACAGATTTTTTTCAGCTTGATCCGACCAGCCCCCGGGATCAAAACGAAGGTCTGGCCGGGCGAATCTCCCGGCCGGCGCACAGCAAAATCAACAAAGGCTGCGGCTGGCCGGGGGCGGCTATCCGCACGGGGGAAATTTTGCGCTGAAAAAAGATGGCCGTCCAGTGGGCGGCCCAGAGGAAGAGGGGTGCGCGCGCGGTGCAGAGGGCGGCTGACGACGGACTGGAGATGACGGACCTGGGCGGCGCGATCGCCACGGCCTGGGATTCGATTCGCGCGAATCTGCGCCGGGACTGCGGCGCGCGAACCTTCGACGGCTGGCTCCGCCCGATCGCGCTCGGCGACTTCGACGCCGACAGCGGGACGCTTCGCCTGCAGCTCCCCTCCCAGTTCATGGCCGACTGGGTGCAGACCCATTTCGCCGAGCGCCTGACCCTCGCCTGGAAGGCGCGGATGCCCGAGGTCCGGCAGCTCAGGATCGGCGTCGGCCCCGGCGCGCCCAACACCGCCGCTCTGGTCGAAATCCCGGCGCCGCCGGCCGAGAAGGAGCAGAAGGCGGCGCCCGGCCTCTATGCGGTCGCGCTGGAGCCCCGCTACCGGTTCGAGAATTTCGTGGTCGGCAAGGCCAATGAGGTTGCGTTCAGCGCCGCGCAGACGCTCGCCCAGACCGAGAAGGTCGCCTTCAACCCGCTGTTCATCCATGGCTCGACCGGCCGCGGCAAGACCCACTTGCTGCACGCCATCGGCCATGAATTCCACCGCCTGCACCCGCGCGCGAAGATCATCTACATGTCGGCGGAGAAGTTCACCGTCGAGTTCCTCGCCGCGCTCCGCGCCAACGAGACCTTCAAGTTCAAGCAGCAGCTGCGCTCCGCGGACCTGCTGATGATCGACGACGTCCAGTTCATCGCCGGCAAGGAATCGACCCAGGAAGAATTCTTCCACACGATGAACGAGATCATCTCGGCCGGCCGGCGCTTCGTGATCAGCTCCGACCGCGCCCCGCAGGATCTGGACGGGCTCGAGCCGCGCATCCTCTCGCGCCTTTCCTGGGGCCTGGTCGCCGACATCAACGCCGCCGACCTGGAGCTCCGGCTCAACATCATCACCAAGAAGCTCGAGGCCCTGCCAGACGTCAGCGTGCCGGACGACGTGGTGATGTTCCTCGCCAAGAGGATCAGCTCCAACGTGCGCGAGCTCGAGGGCGCGCTCAACCGGATCGCCGCCTACGCGACGATGCAGAACCGGGTGATCGACCTCGACTTCGTCGGCGAGGTGCTCGCGAACATCCTGCGCGCCAACCAGCGCCGGATCTCGATCGACGAGATCCAGACCCGCGTCTCCGACCATTACCGGATCCGCAAGGCCGAGATGACCTCGGCCCGCCGGGCCCGCGAGGTGGCGAGGCCGCGGCAGGTCGCCATGTACCTCTCCAAGCAGCTGACCCCGCGCTCGCTGCCCGAGATCGGCCGCCGCTTCGGCGGGCGCGATCATACGACGGTGATCCACGCGGTCCGGCAGATCGAGAAGCTCCGGGCGCAGGATGCCGAGCTGGACGCGGATATCCGGCTGCTGACGCGCCAGCTGGAGAGCTGAGGGCTCACGCGGAGCAACGCTGCCGTCACCCCGGACCTGATCCGGGGCCCATCTGCCCTTTGCCGGCCTTCGAGAACAAGGTGGGTCCCGGATCAAGTCCGGGATGACGAACCTGGTCATCGCTTCCTCGCCTTTGCGGCCGTCTTGCGGCGCAGCCGGCGGTTGGGGGTGGGGCCGGAAGTTGACATTGTTGACGATAGGTCCGGGGACATCGCCACTTCCCCGAAGCCGAACTCCCTCTCTTTGAGTGTCTTCAGCTTGTCATCCGTGGGCGACGCGAAAGCCGGGCCCCAGCGGTAGAGGTTGGTCCGGCTCCAAGGCTCCCCATCCTCCTCCTCGAGCAGGGCGGTCGAGACCTGACGAGGCTCGCCGGCCTCGTCGCGAAACGCGTCCGAAGCCACCCAAGCCAAGGTGTCGGCCATGCCGAGCGCAGCGCGCTCCGGATGCGGCGCGGTGTCGAGGCGGTCCAGGTGCCGGCCGTAGCGGTGGGGCTTGCGGTAGCGCAGGATGAACATCGCGAGCCGCTCGTCATAGCGGCGATGGGTGCCGACCAGCTCGCCCTTGTAATAATGCGGCACCTCGACGCCGTTGATCGCGCGGCCGTACATGGCGTCCTCGACGGCATCGGCCGCGCCATCCAGGGCAAAGTCCATGGCAAGGCGGAAGCTCTGCGCGTCGGGGCGGCGGCGCAGGCGATAGACCGCTTCGGGCGAGATGCCGACCCTGGCGCAGGCCTCGCGGACGCAGCCGCATGCGGCCAAAGCCTGGATGAGCGCCACCTGCCGGGCCGGCGTGAGGCCGTCATGGCGGTAGCGGAGCTGGACCGGCGCGAAGGCCGGAGCGGATGGCGCGCTGTCGCCCGCGCCGTGGCGTTTTCCGTTCGTCATCCGGGATTATAGAACGAGTCGGGTACTGTAGGAAAATGGAATTTGAACCGATCTGGTTCTACCCTCGGTTCAAATGGGCCGTCCAGACAGAAAGATCCCGCCCAGGCGCCAGCTGGCAAGCTAGGCGACCTCGATTCCCTCGGTGGCCAAGGCCCGCTGGACGGCGGAGCGCGCCAGCATCGCCTGCTTGTGCTTCGTCCAGCCGGCATAAGCGGTCATGTCGAAGCCGCAGCGCGTCCCCCAGCGGTAGAAGACCAAGAGATAGGGATCGGCGATCGAATAACGGTCGCCGACCAGCCAGCCGCCATGCGGGACAAAGGATTCGAGCTCGTCAAAATATCCCGTCACGGTGCGGCGCCCGCTTGCGATGACATCCTCGCGCGCCGCCTCGCCGTCCGCGAAACGGCCTGCGCGCCAGATCTGGGCGAAGGCGATGTGGACGCTGGACGAGAAGAAATTGAGCAGCTCCTGCGTCCGCCCGAGCCGTTCGACATCCGCGAGGTCGAGCAGACCAGCCTCCGGAAAGCGATGGCCAAGATAGGAGAGAATGGCCGGCCCCTCGGTCAGAACGAAGTCGCTGTCGGTCAACGCCGGGACCCGGCCGTGTGGATTGATCGCCAGATATTCGGGCCGCTGATGCTCGCCGTCGACGAGCATCACGCGCTTCGCGGTGAACGGCGCGCCGATCTCCTCGAGAATGATGTGCGGAGCGAGCGAGCAGGCGCCCGGCGAATAATAGAGGGTGAGCATGGCGGACCTCCCGACCCGAGATTCTAGAGGCACGGATGGCAAAGAAAAAGGGGCCGGTCGCCCGGCCCCTTCCAGCATAGCAGGGAGCCGCGGCTAGCGCTGCGCGCGGGCGCCCCGGTCCGGCATCACGGTAATATGCAGGGTCTCGCCACTATTGCCGGGGAAGCCGGTGAACATCGCCTCGACCAGATTGGGGACCAGGCGCGGCAGCTCGTTGGTGCTGCTCCGCGCCTGGGCGTGGCCCTCGAACAGAGACTGGCCGTCGCTGGCGCGGCGGATGTCCATGTCGAGGTACGAGGTGTAGAGCGTGTAGCTCGAAATGTCGTAGCCGCCCCAGAAGGGATCGTGCCAGCCCCAGAAGAAGGGGCTGCGATAGCGGCCGAAGCCGCCATAATAGCGGCCGAAGAAGGGCCGGCGGCCGAAGCCGCGATAGCCCCAGGGATCGTCAAACGGATCGGGCGTGGCGACGACCCGCTCGCGGCCCTGATCGACGCCGTAATCGAGGCTGACGATGAAGGTGGCGTCGCGCTCGGACGCGGCCTCGCGATAGCCGAGGCCGGTCAGGCGGTTGCGGACGAGATCGGCATAAGAGGCGAATTCGAGCCCGCCAGTCTTGTCGCGATCCTCGGCGCGGATCACGAAGCTCTGCCCGGCCGGAGCCGGCATCGCCTGGAAGCGCGAAACCTGGGTGGGGAGGCCGGTCACGCAGCCGGAGAGGCCGAGCGCCAGCGTCGGCGCGGCGAGCGAAATAAGCAATTTTCCGAGGGTCATGGCAGTCCGCCTTTGCACACAAAGCGCCCGCGCAACGAGCGGCGCTTTTTCCAGTCTATAGAACGTGTTGGCCGTTTTGCCAAAAGGGTACTGAACCATGGCTTTACAGACCGGCGCCATTCCTTGCCGGGGCTCGGTGTGGCGACTCGGGCGGTGTGGCACAAGTTATACGGAGGGAGGGGGTGGGCCGGCCTGACTGCGCCGGCGCCGTTCATCTGGCCTTCAAGCAGGGGATGGGACCAGACCCCATGCTCGCGCTCCTGGTCATGGTTGCTGCGCTCACCGGATCCCCGCCGACGCCGGGCGGCTACAGCCCGACGCTCCGGCTCGAGAATGCGCGCGTCACCCGGGTGTCGCCGCCCGCGCCCGATTCCGGGGTCTTCGCCGTCTACCGGGACTTCGAGGTCGTCCTGCCTGACGGGCGGCCGCAGCGCATGTACGTGCTCTGGATGAGCCAGAACCAATATATGCCCGAGGTCGGCGCGGTCTGCACGATCGTCTACCGGCGCGAGGCGCTGGCGCCCGGCAATCTGCACCGTCCCGAGCATGAGGGGCGGCCCGATCAGGGCCCGTTCAACGTCGTCCACGAACTGAGTTGCGGCTTCGGCCCCGGCATGCCGCCGCTGGGCCAGCACAGCCCGGGCGCCTAGCGGAGCCCCATCGCCTTGTAGGCCCCCTCCAGCGTCGGCGCGCCGAGCGCGGCGGCCTTGGCCGAGCCTTTCTCCAGAATCGCCTCGAGCGCCTCGGGATGGGCGTCGAAATCCTTGAGGCGGGCGCGGATCGGGGCGACGGTCTCGACGACGAGGTCGGCGAGGGCCGGCTTGAACTGTCCGAAACCCTGGCCGGCATATTCCTCGAGCACCGACTGGTTCGTGCGGTCGGTGAGCGCGGCGTAGATGGTGACCAGGTTCAGCGCCTCGGGGCGGCCTTCCAACCCATCGACGGCTTCGGGCAAAGGCTCCGGGTCGGTCTTCGCCTTTCGGATCTTCTGGGCGATCACGTCGCTCTCGTCGGCGAGGTTGATGCGGCTCTGGTCCGACGGATCGGACTTGGACATTTTCGCATTGCCGTCGCGGAGCGACATAATCCGCGCCGCGGTCTCGCCGATCAAGGGCTCGGGCAGGGTGAAGAGCTCGACGCCATAATCATTGTTGAACTTCTGGGCGATGTCGCGGGCGAGCTCGAGATGCTGCTTCTGGTCCTCGCCGACCGGGACGTGCGTCGCCTGGTAGAGGAGGACGTCGGCGGCCTGCAGCACCGGATAGTCGAACAGGGCGACCGAGGCGCCCTCGCGATTCTTGCCGGCCTTGTCCTTCCACTGCGTCATGCGGTTGAGCCAGCCCATGCGGGCGGTGCCGTTCAGCAGCCAGCAGAGCTCGGCATGGGCGGGGATTCGGGCCTGGTTGTAGAGGACGGCGACGTCCGGATCGATGCCGCAGGCGATGAGCGAGGCGGCCATTTCATGGACGTTGCGGCGGCGCTCCTCGGCCGGGATGTAATCGCTGAGCGAGTGCAGGTCGGCCAGGAAGATCAGGCATTCCATCTCGTGCTGCATCCGCACCCAGCGCCGGATCGCGCCGAGATAATTGCCGAGATGGAGATTGCCGGTGGGCTGGATGCCGGAGACGACGCGCATCAGTCAGTCTTTCCCGTTGTTTGAGTCCAGTTTCGGTTTGCGGCGGAAGAAGGCCTTCAGCTCGCCGATCGAATAGGCCCGCGTGACGAAGACCGCGACCGCATAGACGAGGAAGCCGCCGGCGACCAGCAAGGCGAGGCCGATCACCCGATGCTCGAAATTGCCGGCGAGAAAGGGACGGATCAGCGGGTTCGCGGCGAACAATGCCGCGGCCATCAGCAAGGCGGCCGCGGTGAGTCGGGCGATATGGCTGAGCAGGTCCCGATCCATGTCGAAATGGCCGCGCCGGCGCAGCTCCCGGTAGAGCAGGGTGACGTTGACCCAGGAGGCGATGGCGGTGGCGAGCGGGGGGCCGACATGGTGGAGCGGCCAGATCAGGATGAGGTTCAGCGCGAAGTTCACCCCGATGGAGATCAACGCGAATTTGAGCGGCGTCTTCATGTCCTGGCGGGCGTGGTAGCCGGGGGTCAGCACCTTCGTGAGGATGTAGGCGGGAAGGCCGGTCGAGAAAGCGGCGAGCGCCCAGGCGGTGTTGATGCTGTCCTCGGCGGTGAACGCGCCATATTGGAGCAGGCCGCGGATAATCGGCTCGGCGCCGACGATCAGGGCGGCCGTGGCCGGCAAAGTGAGGAAGAGGGCGAGCTGCAGGCCCTTCTTCTGGAAGTCGAGCGCGCCGCGTTCGTCGCCGGCGCCGAGCATGCGGGAGATGGTCGGGAGGAGGACGGTGCCGAGGCCGATGCCGACCAGGCCGAGCGGCAGCTGGTTCAGCCGGTCGGCGTAATAGATGTAGGAGACCGAGCCCGAATCTAGGAAGCGGGCGGCGAGCATGGTCGAGACGACGAGGTTGATCTGCATCGCGCCGGCGCCGGCGGCGGCCGGCCAGATCAGCTTCAGCAGCTGCTTCACGTCCTCGTTGAGCTTCGGCAGACGCAGCTTCAGCCTCACCCCGGCCTGGCGGCAGGCAAGCCAGAGCCAGAGGAATTGGAGGATGCCGGAGATGGTGACGCCCCAGGCCTGGGCGCGCGCGGTGCCTTCATCGTTCGGGCCGTGGAAGAAGAGCAAGGCGACGATCAGGGTGAGGTTGAGGAGGATCGGCGCGGCGGCGTTCACCCAGAAGCGGTGCAAGGAGTTGAGGATGCCGCCGAGCAGGGAGACCAGGGAGATGAACAGGAGATAGGGGAAGGTGATCCGGGCGAGCTCGGTGGCGAAGGCGAATTGCTGCGGCGTCACCTGGTTGAAGCCGCCGGAGAGGAGGAGGACAGCCGGGCCGGCGAGCAGCATCAAGAGGCCGGTGACCAGGATCAGGAAGGGGAGGAGGATGGCCAAGGCATCCTCGCTGAAGCGCAGCGCGCGGTCCAGCTTGCCCCCGTCCTCGCCCACCTTGCGGTTGAAGCTCGGCACGAAGGCGGAGGCGAAGGCCCCCTCGGCAAAGAGGGCGCGGAACATGTTGGGCAGGCGGAAGGCGATCAGGAAGGCGTCGGAGGCGAAGCCGGCCCCGAGGAAGCGCGCCATCAGCATGTCGCGCACGAAGCCGAGCACCCGGCTGACCAGGGTGAGAATGCCGATCGAGGAGAAGGATCGGACGAGATTCACAGATTAACGGCCCTCCCGAGCCCCCAATACCGTTCGGGCTGATGGTTGGGAACGTCAGATCCCCCGGATCTGACTGCGGATGTCCGGGGGACATCCGCACCCAACCATTGTCGAAGCCCTCCTTTTCCTTTGGCAGGAAGAGAAGGAAAGCCCTTCGACGGGCTCAGGGCGAACGGCGTGTGGTCTCAGAGGTGGGAACGCTTAGGCCTGGCCGGCGTCGCCGAGCTGGCTGCCGGTCGCTTCCGCCTGCTGCTGGGCGGCGCTCTGCATGTAGAGGCCGGCGAAGTCGATCGGATCGAGCAGCAGGGGCGGGAAGCCGCCGTCGGTGACCGCGCCGGAAATGACCTGGCGGGCGAAGGGGAAGAGCAGGCGCGGCGCCTCGGCGAGGAGGAAGGGCTGCATCTGCTCCTCGGGGATGTTGCGCAGCGCGAACAGGCCCGCATAGAGCGCCTCGCAGCGATAGGCGACGCCCTGCTCGGTCTTCGCCTCGACCTCGATCTTCAGCACCACCTCGTGCACGTCCTGGCCGACGCCGTTGACGCCGATATTGACCTGGACGTCCATCTGCGGCGCGCCCTGCCACTGATAGACGGCCGGCGCGTTCGGATTCTCGAAGCTCAGATCCTTCACATATTGGGCGAGGATGCCGACCTGCGGCAGGGTGTCGTCGCCATTGCCGGCGGCGGGATCGATGAAATCGGGGATGGAGGCGTCGTCGGCCATGATGATTGTCTTTCAAAACAAGGGTGATGGAGCGCAGCGGCGCCTTGGCGCCGGCGGGTAGCAGGCGCATCAGCGGCGCGCAACATCCGCGCCCATGGTTCGTTCATGTTTAATGCTTATTTGAAAGTGCGTCCCATCGGGCCTATGTAGGAAAAGCTTTCCGGGAGAATTTTGTTGACCGTCGAGATCGTCCTCTTGGCCATGATCGCCCTCTTTGTCGGGCTCCGGCTTTATGCCGTGCTTGGGCAGAGGACAGGCCATGAGCAGCAGCCCGTGATCCATCCCGAGGCGCCGCCCGAGCCGAAGCCGCTGACGCCGGTTGCCGACCTCCCGTCGAACGCCGCCGAGCCGAGCGGGCTCGCTTATGACAAGGGCGCCGCCGCCGGCATCGGCGCGATCATCGCCGCCGACCCGAATTTCGACGTCGCCCGCTTCATCGAGGGCGCGCAGGCCGCCTATCGGATGACGCTGGAAGCCTTCTGGAAGGGCGACCGCGAGGAACTCGGCTATCTCGCCAATGACAGCGTGCGGAGCGCCTTCGAGGAGGCGATCGACGCGCGCGAGGCCGCCGGCGAGACCGTGGACAACAGGCTGGTCGCGATCGAGCGCGCGACGATCGAGGATGCGCGGCTCGCCGGCAAGGTCGCCGAGGTCGAGGTCCGCTTCGACGCCTTCATCGCCGCCGTGACCCGCAACAAGGAAGGCGAGGTCGTCGCCGGCTCGCTGAGCGATGCGGTCCCGACCAAGGACCTCTGGACCTTCCAGCGCGACCTCAAGAGCCGCGACCCGAACTGGCGCCTCGTCGAGACCGACGAAGCCGCGTGAGGCGGCGCGCCCTTCTCCTTATTGGAGTGATTCTGGCGGCGAGCGGCTGCGCCCGCGTCGTGCCGCCGCCGGCGACGACGCCGCCAGCGCCACACCCGACCCCGGCGCCCGCGCCCACACCGACTCCGCAGCCCACACCGGCGCCCGGTCTCCCGCCGCCGCCGACCACCTTCGCGAATGCGCTGGCGGCTGGCGTGCAGGCGGGCCCGCCGCTGCGGCTGACCCCCGAACAGGCGACGCACGCCTACACAGCCTTCCGCCTGTCCTGCCCGTCCGTCACGATGCGGCCGGATGTGAGCGGACTGACCCAGGCGGCCGACTGGCGCGAGGTCTGCGCCGGGCCGGCTTTGACCGATCCGGCGGCGATGGCCCGCTTCTTCGAGCGCAATTTCGAGACAGTCGTGGTCGGCGACGGCGCCGCCTTCGCCACCGGCTATTACGAGCCGGAGATCAGGGGCTGCCGCACCCCGCAGCCGGGCTGCACCGTGCCGATATACCGCCGCCCGCCCGATCTGCGCGAATCCAATCCGCAGACCGGCGCGCGGGGCCGGGGCCGTGTCGACCAGAGCGGCAATTTCGTTCCTTATTATGATCGGGCCGCGATCGAGAATGGCGCGCTGGCCGGACGCGGGCTGGAACTGGCTTACGCGGCCGATGCGACCGACCTGTTCTTCCTGCACGTACAGGGCTCGGGCAGGGTGCGGTTCTCCGACGGCAGCGTGATGCGGATCGGCTATGCCAGCCAGAACGGGCGGCAATATGTCGCGATCGGCCGGCTGCTGCGCACGCGCGGGCTCGTCCCGCCGCCGGTGACCATGCAGAAGATCAGGGAGTGGATCGCGGCCGATCCGGCCCGCGGCGCCCTGCTGATGCAGGAGAATCCGAGCTACATCTTCTTCCGCGAAATCACCGGCCCCGGGCCGCTCGGTGCGCTGAACGTGCCGGTGACGCCCTTTGGCACGGTCGCGGCCGATCCCAAATTCATCCCGCTCGGCGCGCCCGTCATGCTCTTCGGGATGGACAATCCGCGCGCCGACGGCCTGTGGATAGCGCAGGATATAGGCGGGGCGATCACCGGCCCGAACCGGGTCGACACCTTTTGGGGCGGCGGCGAAGAGGCGGCCATGATCGCCGGCGCCATGGCCTCTCGAGGCCGGGCGGTGCTGCTGCTGCCACGCGGTGCGCTGGCGCGGATCCGGAGCCGTGGCCAGAGCAATGGCCAGAACAATGGTACGCCGGCTCAGCGCTGACGAAGCGGCGCTCTGGCGCCGCGTCGTCGAGAGCGTGACGCCGATGCACGGGCCGCTGGCGGAGGCGGCGCCTCCGGCCCCCGTCGAAACCCCGAAACCGAAGATCGCGCCGAAGCCCCGCGTCGTCGCGCCGGCGAAGACGTCCGGGCCGGGCACCACTCTGGATGCGAGTTGGGACCGGCGGCTGGCGCGCGGCATGGTCCAGCCGGACCGGAGCCTCGATCTGCACGGGCACAATCTGGCGACGGCCTGGGCGTTGCTGGACAGAAAGCTCGGCGAGGCGGTCGCGGACGGAGCGCGGGTGCTGCTGCTGATCACCGGCAAACCGCCGACGAAGGAGCGGGCCGGCCGCGGCGCGATCCGGGCGGCGGTGGGGGACTGGCTGGCGGCATCGCCTTATGCCGGGGATATCGCGGCGGTGCGCAACGCCAGCCCAAGGCATGGCGGGGCGGGGGCGCTCTATATCGTACTGCGGCGGCGGCGGTAAGTGGAGCAGGCGAGAAGAACCAAATAGTCATCCCGGCGAAGGCCGGGACCTATGAACTCGGTTCCAGTCGGTGATCCAAGGCGGCCGCGGCCCAACCGCTAACGCGGGTGTTCATGGGTCCCGGCTTTCGCCGGGATGACTCCTTTTTCCTCTACCCCGCGTTTTCCAAAGCCGTCTCGATCACGCTTTTGTAGATCCGCGCCAGCGCCCGCAAATCCTCCACCGCCGCCGCTTCGTCGAGCTTGTGCATGGTCGCGTTGGGCAGGCCGAAATCGACCACCGGGCAGAGCGCGATCAGATAGCGGCCATCGGAGGTGCCGCCATGGGTGGAGAGGCGAGGCGCGATCCCGGTCTCCGCCTCGATCGCGGCGGAGACGATCTCGTAGATCGGGCCGGGCGGGGTGAGGAAGGCCTCGCCGGAAATCTTCGCCTCGACGCTGGCGCCCGGGGCGGCCGTTTCGGCTGTGCGGCGGACCAGCTCGACCAGGTCCGCGCCGCGCTGGAGATTGTTGAAGCGGATGTTGAGCTGGGCGCGGGCCCAGGCCGGGATGACGTTGGTCGCCCGGGTCGCGGTGTCGATCGCGGTGATTTCTAGGTTCGAGGGCTGGAAGGCGTCATTGCCCTCGTCCAGCTCCAGTTGCTCAAGCGCGAGGACGACGCTGGCCAAAGCGGGGATCGGATTCTCCGCGCGGTGCGGGTAAGCGACATGGCCCTGCGTGCCGGGCACCGTCACCCACATGTTGACCGAGCCGCGTCGGCCGATCTTCACGATGTCGCCGAGCCTGGCCTCGGAGGTCGGCTCGCCGATCAGGATCATGTCCGGTTTGATGCCGCGCTCGGCCATCCAGTCCATCAGCGCCGGGGTTCCGTAGGTGGCGGGGCCTTCCTCGTCGCCGGTGATGATCAGGCTGAGCGTTCCGGGATGCTCGGTCTCCGACGCGGCGGCGACGAAGGCGGCGATGCCGCCTTTCATGTCCACCGAGCCGCGGCCGTACAGGATCTCGCCCTGGATGGTCGGCACGAACGGATCGGTCTGCCAGCCGTCGCCCGGCGGCACCACGTCGAGATGGCCGGCAAAGCCGAAATGCGGGCTCCCCGATCCGCGCGAAGCGTAGAGATTCTCGACCGGCCCATCCGGCGCCTCGCCGGTGACGAAGCGGTGGACCTCGAAGCCGATCGAGACGAGCGCCTCCTCGAGGACGTCGAACACTTCGCCCTGCGCGGGTGTGATGCTGCGGCAGGCGATGAGGCGGGAGGCGAGGTCGACGGGGTCGATTGAAGCTGTCATGCGCAGTGCCTAGAAGATTTGCACGGAAGAGACACCCCACTCCGTTTGCCCTGAGCCCGTCGAAGGGCTTCCTTCGCTTCTGGCGCCAACAGGAAGGAAGGGCTTCGACAGGCTCAACCCGAACGGATCTGGGGGAAACCGGAAGCGGGAAACGAACCATGCCAAAGCTCGATATCGACGCGGTCGAACAGACCAGCCGGACCGGCTATCCGATGCCTTATGCCGCCGAGATGACGGGGCGCCATTACCGGCGGATCGGCGCGGCGGGCGGGCTGACCCAGCTCGGGGTCAGCCATGTCGTGCTCGATCCGGGCGGCGTGTCGAGCCAGCGCCACTGGCACGACGGCATCGACGAGTTCCTGGTGATGCTGGAGGGCGAGGCGGTTTTGGTCGAGGATGACGGCGAGACGATCCTGCGTCCCGGCGACTGCGCGGCCTTTCCCAAGGATGTGCCGAACGGCCACCGGCTGATCAACCGCAGCGACCGGCCCTGCGTCTTCCTCGCGATGGATTGCCGGATCGGCGAGGGCGATTGCCACTATCCCGACGTCGACCTGCATTTCGACATGGCGGGCGACAGGTTCACGCACAAGGACGGCAGCGCCTATTGATTGTGCCGAAGGCCTCCGCAAGACCTCAGTAACCGATTGTCATTATTCATTTACTGACGGGCGCAGTGGCACGGGTGCTGGGGAAGTATGACGATGTTGCTGGCTGCGTTAGGCCTCCTTGTCCAGAGCGCCGGTCCGCAGGGGCCGCAACGGGGCCGTGAGCTTGTTACCTATTATTGCTCGGGCTCGGTCCAGCCTTCCGGGCCGCGGTCCCAGCCCGTCTCGGTGACCAAGGTCTTCCTCGAGGATGGCAGCGTCTATCACCAGTCGGTGGAGCTTTACGAGGAGCCCGGCTACGTCCGTGCGCAGGCACCCAGCGACCGGGTCGCCGTCACCCTGAAATGGCCCGGGGAACTCCATTTTCCGCTGGGCGAGCAACCCTTTTCCTGGGAGGACGGCTCGATCCGGATCAGCCCCTATCCGCAGGCAGGCTTCAGACCCGAGCGCGGCGAGGTCTGGCAGCGGACGGTGATCGACCGGAACGGCAGCGTCCGGGTGTATGAGCATGAGGGTGTCCGGCTGCTGTTGGCCACGCGGATGGAGCCGATGCTGGCCTCGTCGCCCGATCCACCGAACGGCGGCTGGGTGACCATGTCGGTCAACAATCTGCTGGCTTGGGGGCATGGCGTGGACCGGCTGACCGGCTACTCGCTGCTCGTGCAGCGGCGGCGCTATCGGGCCAATTCCTACCCGAATGACGGGATCGGCCGGCAACGGATCGTCGCGCAATATGAGATCGAGACGGCTGGCCTTGCCCGCCGGGTCGCCGAGATACGGGAGGCGGTGACCGCCTGGGAGCGCCAGCTCGGCGACTTCCACGCCTGCCGGCGACAGGTGGAGCATCCCGACGAGCAGATCATTGTGACCGACGCGCGGATCCCCCGGCCGAGCCGCTAGCCCTGTGGGGTCTCATACTGCTCGATCACCCAGGGCTCCTCCTGGGCCGCCTCGATCCATTCCTTCATCCAGGCATGGTCGAGGATCGTCTCCATATAGGCCGCGGCGAAGCGGGGGACGGGGACGGAGTAGGTGACGAAGCGGGTGACGACCGGCGCGAACATGATGTCGACCGCGCCGAAATCGCCGAACAGATAGGGGCCGCCGGAACCGTGGCGGGCGCGGGCTTGGGCCCAGAGCTCGAGGATGCGCAGCACCTCCGCCTTGACCGGCTCGTTCAGCTCGCGGGTCGGGAATTGCTTGCGGACGTTCATGCCGAGCTCTCGTCGGAGGTTCGGATAGCCCGAGTGCATCTCCGCCGCCATCGAGCGGGCCATGCCGCGGGCGGTGTCGTCGCGCGGCCAGTAGCGGGC
>JADMIO011222225.1_pt1 | contig 17079 bp, 15 predicted proteins | sample 8958161 | NCBI WGS metagenome assembly JADMIO01 (sample SAMN16585339, study PRJNA669376) | soil metagenome | isolation source: Crop rotation soil | place: USA: Cullars Rotation, Alabama | collected 2011
CGCGACAACTTGTCCACGTGGAATTCTAAGCTTAGGATCCCAATGTGCTGGAAAGGGAACTCACCCTACCGGCAGTCCGGTCCCGGCAGCCGCGCGCTTTCTTCGCCATGAAAACGTCCGTCGCACCCACCCTCGCCTTATTTGGTTTCTCCACCCTTTCCGCCGGCGCTGCCGCGCTGCTGGCTCCCACGGATCCTATCAAAGGAGGTTTGCTGAGCGGCGGGACGTTTACAGTCGCCACCCCCGGCACCGCTGCGGGTCAGAACCAGTTCCCCAACGGAACCGACCCGGAACCGCCGGAAGACATGATCAATGGCTTCATGGGCGGCGCGAACGAGAAATATCTGAATTTCGCCAAACTGAATACGGGGATCGTCGTTTCGCCGGCGGCGGGGAGCTCGCAGGGGCCGATCTCCACCATGACGCTGTGGGTGGCCAATGATTCGCCGGAACGCGACCCCGCCAGCTACGAACTCTACGGCACCAACGCGGTCAATGCCTCCAATGCGGGACCGTTTTCCCAGGATGAGTTCGTCCTCATCTCCTTTGGGCCGCTCGCCCTGCCGGACACCCGCGATGGCACCCGGGACACTACGGGTCCCAGCCAGACAGTGACGATCAATGCCTCCGCGGTATTTTCCACCTACATGCTGATCTTTCCGACCGTGAAGAACAGCGGCACCGCCAACAGCATGCAGATTTCAGAACTGCAGTTCAATACCGTTCCGGAACCCGGCTCCGCGATGCTCGCGCTCGCCGGTGCAGGCGCCGTGGCCCTCCGCCGCCGGCGGAAGGCCTGACATTTGGCTCAGCGTTTCGCAAAGAAATCCGCCAGGCCCTGCAGTCCGCCGGCATCCGCTTTCTCCCGCGTGGCATTCACCGCCGTTTTTTGCAGCGTGCAGAGTTCCGCGATGCCTTTGGCTCCCAGGCCTTGCAGCGCGGCGAACTGCGCCGCGGTGAACGTGCTCTCTTCGCCAGCGCCTTGGATTTCCACAAAATCGCCGTCTTCGGTCATCACAAAATTGGCATCCACCTCCGCGTCCTTGTCCTCCACGTAGTTGAGATCAAGCAGGGCCTCGCCCTTGAAGATTCCGGCGCTGACGGCGGCCACCATTTTTGTCAGGGGCGTGCGCCCTATCTTTTTCGCCGCCGCCAGTTTGTCGAACGCCAGGGCCGCCGCCACACACGCGCCGGTGATACTCGCCGTTCGTGTCCCGCCGTCCGCCTGGAGTACATCGCAATCAATATAAATGGTGCGCGGTCCCAGCAGAGTGAGGTCCACCACGGCGCGCAGCGAGCGGCCAATAAGCCGCTGGATTTCCGAACTGCGGCCGTCGAGTTTGCCTTTGGAAATATCCCGCGCCTTCCGCTCCGCGGTGCTGGCGGGCAGCATGGCATACTCCGCCGTGAGCCATCCGCCGGGCACATTCTGTTCCTTCATCCAGCGGGGCACGCCTTCCTCCACACTAACAGTACAAATGACACGGGTGTCACCAAAGCAGCACAGCACGCTGCCCGCGGCATTGGGAACGATGTTAGGAATAAAGGTAATGGGCCGGAGGGCGTCCGGGGCGCGTCCGTCGGGTCTGCTCATGCGTCCCGTCATGGCGCGGATTAAGGGAATGACAAAGCAAAATCGCGCACCGGCGTGCGCGGGGGTGTGTTATTCCGTCCACACTCCGCCCGTGGCCGGCAGCGTGGCCGGCAGTCCTGACAGCGGCACCTCCTTCACCGGGCGTCCGTCCGCATCGTGTTCAACGATCCACGCGCCCGTGAGGATTCCCTGCAATCCGCCGCGTCCCGCGGGCCGGATTTCCAGCGAGCACCCGTCTGCACTTCCCCCCAGCACGGAAATATCGTGCCCGGTTTCCAGCGGTCCGCCGTCCGGGGCGGCGAGCGCACCGGCACTGAGATGAGGCCCCGGCGTGCGCATCGTGGTTAGGGAATCCCACACGCTGCTGCCCCCCCCGGCTGCGGGAGTGTGGCTGAACATCCACGGCTGCACACTGCGTCCGCCGCGGTGCACAGTGACCAGCACATTCTGCCGGTTCGCCGCACTCAGCCTTAATTTCAGGGTCAGCCGCGGATGCGACGGCGGCGCGGCGCGCACCGTCGCCACTGCGCGTGACCACGGCCAGCTGCTAACAGCGTGCAATCTGACCGGCACCCACGCGCGGCCTTTGTCGCCCCATCCCGTGCCCCACGGATTTACGACCAGAAAAGCCCCCCGCTCACAATCCGCCAGGGTCACCTGCCCGTCTCCGGTGATGTCCACATCCGTCGTAATGCGCCCATCATTGTTGGCGTCGAAAGTGAAGTCGCGGTTGTACCCCGCATAGACCATCGAATGTCCGGGACCGGTGCGTCCCCATTCTTTGACAAACACATGAGGAGCGGGCGGCATCATATACGACCCTGCGAACTGGTTGGTTCCATCTTTTGGCGGCGGGCCCGGCGGCATTGGCACCGGATGCAACACCGTGCCTTTGATCTGAAAATCACACGCCACCGGATGCCCGTTCGCGAGCAACTGCTCCACGCGCGTCACATCAGTTAGGCTGGTCACCGGCAGCACCTCCCATTTTTCCACACGATACTCCATGGCCCGCAAATAGCGGTCATAGCCATGCATCAGCGTCCGGCTGTAGCCCGGGGCGTCCGCCAGCACCGGCACCCCGCACTGTTGCGCCAGTATCCATCCATCCACCACATGCGACCGGCCGGACTGCTCCCCCGCCAGCAGCGAATACGCAAAGTAAGGCGAGAACCGCCTCAATCCCGTCTTCACAAACGACTGATTCCACTCCGACGCGAAAAGATAGTAGAGCGCCGTGTGCTGCGAACACGAAAATCCCTGCTGGCTGATCACCGGCGGAAACCAGGGACGCTGGGTGAGATCCACGCGCTCCGGCAGGGAGGATCCGCCACCGCCGCCGCCATCCGGAGAGGCACAGCCGGGCAACAGCACCGCCAAAACCGCCGTCAGGAAAGTCAGGGGAAATTTCATCCCGTATTTCTCTGGCGGAAAGTGCCGCGCTGCAAAGGGCGGAGATGAGACCTGCCATCCCGCTGCACATTTGCGACGAAAGACACCACCCCCTTGGTTCCTTACTGACTTTTAACATGAAGCGACTTGCGCTCCCGGAGACTCTAATTATGCCAGCGTTAGTACTTTTCCCGCTAAGACCCCTGTAAATAATCCATGAAGCCACACCTCCTCGTTTTCAGTATCGCTCTCGTTCCCACCTTTGCTTCCGCAGCCAACATTTTCACCCCCGGCGATCTCGTCCGCGCGGTTGATGCCTCGCCCAATCCCAGCAGCAACAGCCCGGGCGGCGAAGTCGCCTCGAATGTGCTCGATCAGAACGGCGGCACCAAATATCTGAACTTCGGAGAAGCCCGTTCCGGATTCATTGTCACGCCGGCAGGCGGTGCCTCCACGGTGCAGAGCATGGTCCTGAGGACGGGCGGCGATGCGGAGGAGCGCGATCCCGCCAGTTTCTCACTTTACGGCACCAACAGCGCTATCACGAGCACGGATCACGGATTCGGTAATTCGGAACCGTGGACGCTGATCTCCTCCAATTCTTTGAGCCTGCCCGCCGGCCGCAGCACGCTGGGCAGTCCGGTGGATTTTGCCAATGGCATCGCCTATACTTCCTATCGTCTGGTGTTCGATACCGTAAAGAACGGAGCCACGGCGAATTCCATGCAGGTTGCTGATGTGCAGTTTTTCTCGGCGGCCGGCGGGGCAGGCTCCTCCATCCTTGCCGTCGGAGACGCCATCCACCCGTTTGATTTGGATCCGCTGGGATATCCTGACGCCGAAAATCCCGCCAGCGCCATCGGCGGAGCCGCCGGCAAGTACCTCCACTTTGGCAAGGCCGGCACGGGGCTGATCGTCAAACCGTCCGTCGGAATGAGCGTCATCGATTCCTTCTCCATCCTGACGGCCAATGACGCGCCCGAGCGGGACCCGGCCAGCTACAGCATCTACGGCACCAACGATGCCATCACCAGCGCTGACAATTCCACGGGCACGGCGGAAAACTGGACGCTCATTCAGTCCGGTGCGCTCGCTCTGACCGATACCCGGAACGCCGACAGCGGCCCGATGTCGATCACCAACAGTGCCGCCTACTCTGCCTATAAGATCGTGTTCAACACTTTGAAGAACGAGGGAACAGCCAACTCCATGCAAGTTGGCGACATCCAGTTCTTCGGAACCCTGGTGCCGGAACCGGGATCGGCGATGCTGATCGCCGGCAGCCTGGTGCCGCTGTTGTCCCGCCGCCGCCGCCGGTAATCCGTTGATTTCGATTTTGTTCAGCCCCCATTCAGTGCGGCTTACGCTTCACGGATGGGGGCTTTGCATGTACGCGATGATCTGAAGATCAGTCCTTCCTCAGCCGCTCGAGAAGCCCTCCCCACCGCCGCGCGCCACCGGTGTTTTTCACGGCCATCCCCAGTGCTTTCGAATCACCCACCAGCACCACCAGTTTCCGCCCGCGCGTAATGCCGGTGTAAAACAGATTCCGCTGCAGCATCACGTAATGCTGCGTGCTCACCGGAATGATCACCGCCGGAAATTCGCTGCCCTGACTTTTGTGGATGGTAATGGCGTAGGCGAGCCGCAGTTCATCGAGATCGCCGGTTTCGTAAATGGCTTCGCGGCCGTCGTCGAAATGCACATGCAGGCGCAGCGGATCGGTTTCGATGTCACCCACGCGTCCGATGTCACCGTTGAAGACGTCTTTGTCGTAGTTGTTCCGCGTCTGAATCACTTTGTCCCCGCTGCGGAAGGTCAGGCCAAAACGCTCGACCTCCAGCTTCACCTCATTCGGTGGATTGAGCGCATCCTGAAGGAGGAGATTTAAACTGTTAGTCCCGAGCGCGGTACGGTTCATCGGACTGAGGACCTGGACATCCCGCGGATCCAATCCGAAAGCGTCGGGGATCCGCTCGCGGGCGAGATGAATGAGCGTGTCCTGAATCGCCTCCGGCGTATCGCGTTCGATGAAATGAAAATCCGTCCCCTTCGGCGCGGGCCTGGGAAACGACGGCACGTGCCCGGCATTGATTTCGTGCGCCGCCGTAATGATGCGGCTCTGCGCCGCCTGACGGAAAACCTCCGTGAGCCGCGCCACCGGGACGATGCCGCTTTTGATAATGTCCGCGAGCACACTGCCCGGGCCGACGCTGGGAAGCTGGTCCACATCGCCGATGAGCAGCAGGTGCGCATGATCCGGCAGCGCATCCAGCCAGCGGTGCATGAGACTCACATCCACCATGCTCGTTTCATCGAGCACGAAAAGCTGGCCCTTCAGGGGACTTTTGTGATTCCTCTGCCAGCCGGTGCCGGGCTGATACTCCAGCAGCCGGTGAATCGTCTTTGCCTCATGCTCCGTGCTTTCACTCATGCGCCGCGCGGCGCGGCCTGTAGGCGCAGCGAGGACGAACGCTACGTCCTTCGCTTCCAGAATGCGAAGAATGCTGTTCAAAATCGTCGTCTTGCCCACGCCCGGCCCGCCGGTGATGACGAGAGCACGGCTGCGCAGCGCCAGTTCCACCGCGGCCCGCTGACCGGCGGCCAGTTCATGTCCGGTTTCCTTCTGCACCCATGCCAGGGCCTTTTCCGCATCGATGGCCGGATACCGTGAGGGCTGCGCCGCCAGCTCCTTCAACCGCTGCGCGATCTCCTGCTCCGCTTTCGCCAGGTGCGGCGGAAAAATCAGCTCCGTGCCGTCTATGACGTCGCGCACCAGCTCCGCATCCTCCACCATGCGCAGCAGTGCGTCCTCCACCAGTTCGGGTGCAGCCTGGAGCAGTTCCACGCCGCGCGTGACTAACTCCGCCCGCGGCAGCGCACAGTGCCCTTCATCACCCGCTGCCAGCAGCAAATGCGTCAGGCCCGCCTTCATGCGCTCCGGCGCATCCACTGCCATGCCTAACTGCTGCGCAATTGTGTCGGCACTCTTGAATCCGATACCGTGAATATCCTTCGCGAGCTGCCAGGGATTCGCCTGCACCACATTGATCGCATTCTCGCCATACGCCTGGTAGATCTTCACCGCCTTCCCCGTGCTGATGCCGTGCCGGTGCAGAAAGACCATGATCTGCCGGATGCTCTTCTGTTTCTCCCACGAGGCTTTGATTTCCTTCCGCCGCTTGCCGCCCACGCCAGGCACTTCCTCCAGCTTCGCGCTGTTCTGTTCGATGATCTCAAAAATCCCCTCACCGAAACGCTCCACCAGTTTCTTCGCATACACCGGCCCGATGCCTTCGATGAGTCCGCTGCCCAGATAACGCTCAATCCCCTCACGCGACGACGGCGCGGTCGTCTCAATGACCTCCGCCTTAAACTGCCGCCCGTATTCCGCCACATTCACCCACTCGCCCTGCGCCTTCAGTTCCTCCCCGGCATTGATCGTCGCCACCCTTCCGGTGACCGTCACCGGTTCATGCCGCTTCGGCACCTTCACCTTCAGCACGGAATACCCCGTGTCCTCCGTGTGAAAAGTGATCCGCTCGACAATGCCGGTTAGTGTCTCCATCACCGCCAGTGAAGTCGGAGACGGGCGGAAGGGAAAGGAGGAATGCAGTGTCGCGCGCGCTCCCGCTTTCGCCGAATCACTTTTCCGGTGCATTCCCCGCGTGGTTTGTTATGCTGACTCCGTGCAGGAAACAACGAAGAGCCCAGAGAACCGGATCCAGTGGAAGTTTCACCAAATACTCCTGATGCTCCTGCCAGGAATCGTCTTCCTGACCCTGTATCCCGTGCAGTATACGGACACGCTGGAGAAAGCAGGGCGGGAAATCCTTCGGGACCCCACATCCTGGCCGCCTGATACGATGCCGGGCGCGTGCCGATTGGAGGCGGCCACCCGCGTAGGCATGTCTACTCTGGGCGGCATGGTCCTGTGCGCAGCCCTGGTTTCGTTTACTCAGCCGACAAAGCGCCGGATGATCCGGAAGGCATTCATCGCCCTGGGGTTCATGGCCGCAGCAAATGTTATTCTCTGTGGCGGCGGTTATGCTTTCGGGAACCACGTAAACCGCTCCCTGGAGGATGCGACCGCCCGCATCAGGAGAACGCCGATGCCGCAGTACAAGAAGACTCCCGTGCCGCAGGTCCCGAAACCCTGAGCCGGAGCCCCGGATCCGCCGGTGAAAAAAGTTCGCCATTCCCCCGCCTTTGCCTACACTGGCCGGCCTAAATTAACACCCTGACACCATGAAAATCACCTATCGCCACACCCTCTCCGCTGCCCTTATCGCCGTCATCGGTATCACTGCCTACGCAGCCGACAAAAAGGACTCCACCGCCGAAAAGAGGGCCGCGCTTTCCGAGGAGGAGATGATGAAAAATTTTGCGGCCAATGCCACGCCGGGCGCAGAACACAAAAAACTCGACGCCTATACCGGCTCGTGGACCGTTCACTCCAAAATGTGGATGAAACCCGGCGCCGATCCCATGGAATCCGACGGCACCTGCGCCTCCGCCTGGATCATGGGCGGGCGCTACCTGGAGATGAATATAAAGAGTGAGTTCGCGGGCCAGCCTTTTGAGGGCCGCGCCACGATGGCCTATAACAACATGCGCAAGGTCTACGAAAGCACCTGGATCGACAACATGGGAACGGCCATCTCTTTTATGAAGGGCGGCACCTTCAGCGCGGACGGAAAGAAATTCACCTACGAGGGCAAAATGGACGACTGTATGACCGGAGAGAAAGACAAGCTCATCCGTTTCGTGGACACCTTCGTTTCGGCTGACGAAATTCTTTCCGAAGGATATGACCTGTCGCAGGGCAAGGATTTCAAAACGATGGAGATGACCTACAAACGGAAAAAGTGACAGGCTCTGCACATCGCATGCATTTTTGTATTGGCAGGACATGAAGGACTGCGGCAGAGTCGCCGCAGTTATGACTACCGCATTCTTCGCCATCTCCTGGGAATCCCTCGGCTGGAGTTCCATCTTCGGCATCGTCGGCATCCTCCTCGCCATTGCCGGATTTAAACTGTTTGACCTGCTGACGCCGGGGGATCTCGCGAAGGAAATCCTGGAGAACAAAAACCTCGCGGCGGCCATCGTCGCCGGCGCGTTTATCATTGGCATCTGCATCGTGGTGGCGGCTGCCGTGGGTGGCTAACCCTCCGCAAGCACATCCATGAGCAATAAACAGACTTTTGGGCAGCCGAAGCAGAAGCGCAGCGGCTGTGTGACGTTGGCCATCGTTGGCGCGGTGGTGGGCGTGTGCGCCATCGCCATCGTCTCGTGCAGCAAAGACGACGATGTCGCCGACGAGGATGTCGAAGAGGTGCACAGCGGACACAGCTATACCAACAACCACTACGTGCACGGCATCGGTTATTACCACGCGCCGTTCGGCGGCTGGTTTTCGCAGCCCTACAATCAATACGATCCCTCCCGCGGCTACTATTACGGGGGCGGATGGCACAACACCAAAGACGCCTCTGCGGTGACCAGCAGCGTGCCATCGGCGGAAACCGTATCGCATGTGAACAGCACGTGGCGGAGTTCCCATCCCGCCGAGGTGTCGTCGCGCAAATCCAGCATCGCCAGTTCCCGCAGCAGTTCGCGGGGAGGCTTTGGCTCGTCCTTCCGCAGCAGCAGTTCCTCCTGACAAACAAAAATGAAACGCCATCGCGTGCCGCCGCGCCTGCTCTGGCGGCAAACTGTGGAGCAGCAGGGTTTCACCTGGCACACTCAGGACGGCCGCGCCTACTGGGATGAAAGCTCCGCCTATGAATTCACCGCAGAGGAGGTGGACAGGCTGGAGGAGTGCGCCGCCGAATGGCACCGCATGTGCATGGAGGCCGCCGGGCAAATTGTCAGGAACGGCTGGTGGCGCGACATTGGCCTGACTGAAGCCGACGCCCCGCTGATTACCAAATCCTGGGAGCAGCAGGAGTTCAGCCTCTATGGCCGTTTCGACGCGGTCATCGATGAATCCGGTCAGCCCAAACTGCTGGAGTACAACGCGGACACGCCCACCTCCCTGCTGGAGTCCGCCGTCATCCAGTGGCACTGGCTGGAAGCCACGCGCCGCCACGAGGATCAGTTCAATTCCATCCACGAGCGCCTCATCGCCGCCTGGAAACGCAGCGGCCTGCAGCGGGTACATTTTTCCAGCGTGTCCGACTGCCCGGAGGATGAGGTGACCACCATTTATCTCATGGACACCGCCACCCAGGCGGGCGTGGAATGTGTTAGTCTCGCCGTGGATCAGGTGGGATGGAATGAAGAGGCCGGCATTTTCACGGACATGGAGGACAATCCGATCCATGTGCTCTTCAAACTTTATCCGTGGGAGGCGATGCTGCGCGAACCTTTCGCCAAAAACATCCCGCGCAGCGGCTGCCAGTTTATCGAACCGCCGTGGAAAGCCCTGCTGAGCAACAAGGGCCTGCTCGCGATTCTGTGGGAACTTTTTCCGGACCACCCTTCCCTGCTCCCCGCCTGGCGCGATACTCCGCCGCCCGGCGCCAGCTATGTGAAGAAACCGATCCATGGCCGCGAGGGCGCCAACGTCACCATCGTGGAAAAAGGCCTTCCGGTCGCAGAGGAGGCGGGACCCTATGGCGACACGGGTTTTATTTATCAGGAACTCGCCCGCACTGCGCCGCATGACGGCTACTGGCCGGTCCTGGGGCTGTGGATCATTGACGGCGAGCCCGGCGGCATGGGCATCCGCGAAGATAACCGCCGCATCACGGGAAATCTCAGCCGCTTCGTACCGCACTGGTTTAAGCGCGCAGGATTTTAGCACGGACTTCGGACATGTCGTTAGCCGAAGCGCCACAAGGAGCGGCGACATTCCTGTCGCCGATACAACACCGCTCCGCAGGAGCGCATCATAAATGAAGTGGCGCTGCGCGCAGGTTTTAGAACGGCGACAGGAATGTCGCCGCTCCCTGCAGTTCCCCATCACGCAAGCTTCCCGAAAATCGCGCGTCCACTTGCAAGGTCGCTGAAAAGGCTGCGGATAGCACCCTCATTACTATCCATTCCTTTCCCATGAACCTCTCTCCCGAACACATCCTGCAAACCGGCATGGCCTTCTGGGCCTCCAAAACGCTCCTCAGTGCCGTGGAACTGGAACTCTTCACGCATCTCGCCAAACAGCCCGGCGATCTCGCCTCTGTGGAGTCGCGTTTGAATCTGCATGCCCGCAGCAGCCGTGATTTTCTGGATGCGCTGGTGGCCCTCGGATTCCTGCGCCGGGAAAATGGCGTCTATCAAAACACACCGGAAACGGATCTCTTCCTCGACAAAGCCAAGCCCTCCTACATCGGCGGCATCCTGGAAATGAGCAACAACCGGCTCTATCCGTTCTGGGGCAGTCTGACCACCGCCCTGCACACCGGAGAGCCGCAAAACGAAATCAAAGGCGGCGAAAATCTTTTTGCCGCGCTGTATGCCGACCAGGCCCGTCTGCGTGAATTTCTCCGCGCCATGACCGGCGTGAGCCGCGGTGCCAATCTCGGCATCGCGCACAAATTCCCGTGGGCGAAATACAAGAACTGCGCCGACATCGGCACCGCTCAGGGTGATCTCGTTACTCAGATCACTCTGGCCCATCCGCATCTCCGCGGGATCGGTTATGACCTTCCGGAAACAGGCCCTATCTTCAATGACTACATCAAAGAGAACGGCCTGACAGATCGTGTCACGTTTCACCCTGGCAATTTCTTCACCGATGACCTCCCGCAGGCGGACGTCCTCCTCTTCGGACACATCCTGCACGACTGGAATCTGGAAGAGAAAAAGATGCTCCTGCGCAAAGCCTACGCCGCTCTGCCTCCCGGCGGCGCCGTCATCGTCTATGACGCCATCATTGACGACGACCGCTCGAAAAATGCCTTCGGCCTCATGATGAGTTTGAACATGCTCATCGAAACACCCGGCGGTTTCGACTACTCCGGCGCGGACTGTATCGGCTGGATGAGGGAAACCGGCTTCGTGGACTGCCGCGTCGAGCACCTGGTGGGGCCGGATTCGATGGTCATCGGCATCAAGTGATCCCGGGAGCGTAGCGTTGGAGTCCCGCCTTTAGGCGGAATCACCTGTTTGGCTCTTTCCTCTCAGGCTGGCGATTCCGCCTAAAGGCGGGACTCCAACAGGGCACCGGCGGGCTCTATCCTTCCCTTTGCAGTTTGGCCGAACCGGGCGGAGGGATCGTGTTCCTTTCCAGCGACTCCCCACTCCCATCATGTTCGGCGCACTCACAGACAAACTCGACAACGTCTTCCGCAATCTCCGCGGCCTCGGTAAGATCAGCGAAACCAACATCACCGCCGCTCTGCGCGAGGTGCGCATGGCCCTGCTGGAAGCTGATGTGGACGTCGTGGTGGTGCGCGAATTCATCGCCCACGTCAAAGAAAAGGCCCTCGGGGAGGAAGTGCTCAAAGGCGTAAAGCCCGGCGAGCAGATCGTCAAAATCTTTCACGACGAACTCACCGCTCTCCTCGGCGGCGATGCGGCGGAACTCGATCTTTCCCCGCCCTCGCGCATCCTTATCGTCGGTCTCAACGGCGCCGGTAAAACCACCACCTCCGCCAAGCTCGCGCTGAAGCTGAAAAAAGAGGGCCGCCGCCCGGTGCTCGTGGCGTGCGACCTTTACCGCCCCGCGGCCATCGAACAGCTCGCGACGCTGGCGCGTGAAATTGACGTGCCGATTTTCAAACCCGAGCCGGGTGAAAAGAACGTGCTCAAAAGCGTGAAGGCCGCGCTGAAGTGGCTGGACACACAAACCTGGAACGTGGTGATCTTCGACACCGCGGGACGTCAGGAGGTGGACGACGAACTGGTCAAGGAACTGAAGGAGGTGCGCGATCTGCTCAATCCGCAGGAGGTGCTCCTCGTGGCGGATGCCGCCACCGGTCAGCAGGCGGTGAATGTCGCCACCACTTTTGACAAAGCCGTTGGCGTCACCGGGATTATCCTGACAAAACTCGACGGCGACGCCCGCGGCGGGGCGGCGCTGTCCATGCGCGCGGTCACGAACAAGCCTATCAAATTCGCCGGCATGGGCGAAAAGATGGACCAGCTCGATGTTTTTGTGCCGGACCGTTTGGCCCAGCGGATTCTGGGCATGGGTGACATCGTAGGACTGGTGGAGCGTGCCGCGGAAGTCATCGACGAAAAGGACGCCATGAAAACCATGGAGCGGATGATGTCGTCGGATTTCAACTTCACCGATTTCCTCGATCAGCTCAAGATGATGAAGAAACTCACGCAGGGCAGCGGCGGTCTCATGGGCCTGCTCGGGCTCATTCCCGGCGTGGGCAAGCAGATCAAGATGATGAAGGAGCAGATGAAAGCATCCGCCGGGGACGACAAGATCAAACGCATCGAGGCCATGATCCTGAGCATGACACCCAAGGAGCGGAAGCGTCCGGAAATCATCAATGGCGGCCGCCGCAAACGCATCGCCGCCGGCAGCGGCAATACGGTGAATGAACTCAATCAGTTTCTCAAACAGTTCCAGCAGATGCGTTCCATGATGAAGGACAAAGGCAAGATGGCCGGTATGATGAGCATGATGGGCGGCGGGGGGTTCCCCGGCATGGGTGGAGGTGGCGGAGGCGGCGGAATGGGTGGACTCGGCGGAATGCCGGGTATGGGAGGAGGGATGCCCCGCGGCGGAGGGATGCCGGGCGGTTATTTCCCGCCGGGCAAGGGGCGCCGTCGCTAGTTGAGGTTTGCACAGAACGACTGTGGCGAAGCCCGGTCGCTTTTGTCCCGGTGCAGATAAACGAAAGCGAGTGACCTTCGGCACACTCGCTCTACTTATGGTCCCGGCGAATGTGGCCCGGGAACTTCCGGGTCTTTACCTGCTTTGCAGGAACTTGATCACCGCCTCCGTCCGGCTGCGCACATGCAGCTTGGAGTAGATGTTGCGAATGTGCGTGTTCACCGTCTCCGTGCCGATGCCGAGGTCCGACGCGATCTCTTTATACAGGGATCCCTGCGCGAGCAGTTCGAGGATTTGTTTTTCCCGTGCAGTGAGGTCGTCCGTCTCCTTGCGGGCGCGGCCCTGGGTATGAAAAAACTTCACGACCTGCCGCGCGATGTGACTGCTCATGGGTGAGCCGCCAGTGAGCGCATCATTGAGAGAATCCACCAGCCGCAGCGGGATATCGCGTTTCAGCAAATACCCGCACGCCCCCGCCGCCAGCGCGGCAAACACCTGGTCACTGTTGTCATAGACCGTGACCATCATCACCAAAATGTCAGGCAGTTTTTCCTTCAGCCGCTGCACGCACTCAATGCCGCTCATGCCAGGGAGATTGATATCCATGAGCACCAGATTCGGCGGCTGTTTGGTGAGGGCCGGCAGCGCAGCCTCCGCAGACTCATACGCGCCGACCAGCTTCCAGCCACTGGCTCCGGCGATGAGCCTTGTCAGGCTGTCGCGCAATCCGGCGTCGTCTTCTACAATGGCGAGAGTGGTCATGCGCGGATATTGGCACGCGCAGTGCATCCGTCACCGGATTTTCCATCCGCCGGTGGAGAAAATCGCCCTACCGGCCCTTCACCCACTTCATGGCATCGGCATCCCAGCGCAGATCCAGGGCTGCGGCCTTTTGCTGACAGTCGCGCCAGTCCGCATCGCCATCATAGTTTTTAGAGGTAATGAACCGGCCCCGCTCTTTCGTGGGAGGCAGCAGGCCCGGCAGCGCAGCGAGCGCCTGATGCATCAGGATTCCGTGATAGTGCTCCGCTTTGCAGTCTTTGCCAAACAACCGCTGTCCCTGCGGCGTGGCGAGGATTTTCGTGGCCGCCGTCACCGGGTCGGTTTTCGGACGCAGCGGTTTTGTACGCAGCCTGCCGTGCTGCTCCGCCCATTTGATGTGGGTCTCAGGCGGGGTGGCCATGCCTGCGAGAACGAATCCCTCAGCCAGACAAAACGGAATGTCATCCTCCACGACAAACGGATACAGAGGCCAGAGCGGCCAATCCTTCGCCCCCGGCGAAGGCAGCGGACCGCCGAGCGCCGGGTTCGGCACCGGATATTTCGGCGAATCCGCTTCGAACAAAAGCATGATGATGGCGAAGAGGCATTGTTTATCCGCAGTACTGATGTCCTCCGGCACCCGTACTTCGAATGTCGGAAACCCGCGGGCCTCTTTCGCGAACGACCGCAGTTCGGCCAGGGCTTTATCTTTGCCCAGGGCGTGCAGTTCATTGACCGCCCGAATGAGAGCCACCGGATCGAATCCGCCGGCCGCCGGTAATGGTGAGGTATTGATGATTTTCTGAATCCGGCTGAGCGGGCGCGGACCTTTCACGGAGAATTTTGTCAGGGACTGAGCCAGCACCGGCGCGGCTCCCGTCCAGGTGATGGTCTTCTTTTTATGGGTGCCGAGGCAAAGTCCTGCGCGAAAGTCCGCCTCTTTCCCGGGCACACGCCTTAAGTCCGACGCATCCAGTGCCGCCACGAACGTGCCGTCTTTTTCCACGATCGTGTCGCCCGAGACGGTATCCTCGCTGCGGTGATGCTGCGACCAGTCAGGAGCCGCGTCCGGCCGACAGGCCATGATGACCCGCAGCGGCTGCAGCCAGGTGACCGGCTCACGCGTTTTGCCATCCGCGGAAACGAGGAGCAGCCGGCCCTTCACTCCTATCTGATAGCTCCGGTTCCCGTCTTTGGCGGGGACCCACAGTTTGGACTGCGGAACGGTTTGATCCATGTATTCGAGGTGCCCCGACTCCGTTCCGATCCACTCGACCTTCAGACGCGCCCGCTCGTCGTCTGTTAGTGTCCGCACTTTAATTTCGAAGGCGGGGCGGGTCTCACTGTGGACATCATAACCCTCCGCAGTAGTGCTCAGGGTGGTGCTTCCCTGCTGCGCCGGAGCGGCACTGACAAGAAATGGAAACAGCAGAAGGACAAAGCGGCGGGGACTCTTCATGGCACTGGAATGTTACCCGCCATCAGGCCGCGTCAAAGGCGGGACCGCGGACCAGCCACCTACCAGCCATTCCCTTCCGGCAGCGGCCACCGCAGGGACACGGCGGTTCCGTTTTCCGAGGTGCTCAGCGCACACTCCCCGCCGATGTCATGGAGCCGCCGCTCCATGTTGCGCAGGCCATTGCCGGACAGACCGGTATCCGGCGTGAATCCCGCGCCATTATCGCTGATCTCAATGCAAAGCACGCCGTCTTTAATCTCCATCTCCAGCCGGGCTTCGCAGGGTCCCGCATGTTTGGCGATATTGTTGAGCGCCTCTTTCACCACGAGGAAAAGATTGTGCCGCACCTCTGCACCGAGAGGCACCGCGGGCAGCACGGGTGGAATGCCAAAGCGGCAGCGCACAGCACTGCCCGCAAAAAACTCATCCGCCGTCCGGCAAAGATAGGTGCCGAGATGGTCCAGCGTGTCATTGCCAGGGTCCACCGCCCAGACGATTTCATCGATCGCGCTAACAACCTCACGCGAGAGGCCGGAAAGCTGGCTGACATGCGTCTGCGCGGCCGTGGAGTCGCCGGCGGAAATTTCACGCTCCGTTAGGGCCGTCAGGAGGGAAATACGCGTGAGACGTGCGCCGAGGTCATCGTGCATGTCGCGAGCGATGCGGGCGCGGTCCTTCTCCAGCGTGTGCTGCGCGGCGAGGCGTTCCAGTTTTCGCTGCATGCGCTGCCGCCACAGGAGCACACCTGCGCCGCCCACCACTGCAATGGTTCCGCCCACCAACAGGGGCCAGAACCACGGGCGCTGCCAAAGATACTGCTCGATGTGGATCGGCAGGCTCGCACTGGCTCCGCTCCAACTGCCCCCCGCCGCGATGCCGGCGATACGCAGCGTGTAGTCGCCGGCACCCACGTCATGATAGCGGATAAAGTGGCGGTTTCCCGGGTTCACCTGCCACGCGCTCCACCAGGCGAGCGTCAAAGTCATGCCCGGCTTTACACGGTCGTCGAAATCCATTTCACTAACCCATTCTCCGAAGGCCGCCGAGTCGTAGTCCTCCAGCGCAATCGCGTGGCCGCCCGAGGCCCCGCGCAGGGCGGGCAGATCGGAAACCATCACCGGAATATCGCGCGATCCGGCACCCCGGTGCCACTTCTCCGGCGTGGCCTCCGGGCCTTCCCCTTTCACTCCCGAAAACGCGGAATTCCGCCACAGATCGCCGGTCGCGCTCAGACTGCCGCCCGGGAGATTCAGCGTAAGGTCATCGATCACCAGTAGACCCGTCGTCTGGGGAGGGCCGCTGGTCATGGTTAGACGCAGCCTGGCCGCGCCGGGCGGCACAAGGAGCGGTTCGCGCCGGGGAAACAGCACCGTCTGTTTCCATTCCTCAGCCATCCCGGGCGTGTATCCGGAACTGGGAAACCGTTGTTCCGCCAGCACCCGTCCCTGCGCGTCGAGAAATTCCGCCACAAACGCCATCTCTCCGCTCACCTGCCGCCAGTCGTGCTCAAATCCCGAGAGCGTGGCCCGCACCAGCATGGGAAACACCGACGGCCCCTCATCCACGTGCAGGGCAAAACCCATACTGTGTTTTCCCGGCGGTATCCGCAGCGTGCCGCCCCCGTCCGCCTTCTGTTCCACCCCGTCCACCTCAATCCGGTCTATCACGACCGACGGGCCCGCTCCCCATACAGGGAAGGCGGACCAGGCAGCAGATATGATAAAAGCGGCAAAGCGGGGAGACACACCGCAGTGTCGCCGCGGGTCCGCCGGTTTGCCTGGGGAAAAGCCGCCAGGCGTCCCCCTATTATTGGGGAGACGGAATGACTGGCGGGTCGTGGGGCTGCCCTTATCACCCTGCGTTCATCTTATCGGTCCCGTCATGCTAAAAACCTTGTCCGGCTTCCCGATTTCCGGCATTCTTTCCCTGCACCCATGAAATTCACCGCCCCCCTTTTGGCGGTGCTGGCCGCCACGGCCGGCACCGTTTGCGCCTTCGATTCGGCCGTCGTTTTCAACGAAGTCCAGTACAATGTCCCCACCGGACAGTCGGAATGGATCGAAATCCGGAATCTCAACGCCGTGGACGTAAACCTCGCCGGCTGGACCCTCACCGGCGGTATTGATTATACCT
>JADMIO011478719.1_pt1 | contig 17076 bp, 12 predicted proteins | sample 8958161 | NCBI WGS metagenome assembly JADMIO01 (sample SAMN16585339, study PRJNA669376) | soil metagenome | isolation source: Crop rotation soil | place: USA: Cullars Rotation, Alabama | collected 2011
ACCCCTCCACGCAAGGGAACAAGCCCGCCACCGTTAGCAGCACCAAAGGTGGCAAGGCCGCCACGGCTAGTGGCGCCACGGTTAGTGGCTGGTGATATCCTCGTAGTACTCGCCGACATGGCACATTACCGCTCTCTCCGCGATCTGGACTGGCCGCTGCTGATGCTGGCGCTCGCCATCTCCGTGCTCGGAGTGATGCAGATCTACAGCGCCACCCACGGCACCAAATACCAGGATGCGTGGTGGAAACAGGTGCTTTATGTGGTCGCGGGCCTGTTCATCCTGTGGCTGCTCACCTCGGTCGACTACCACACGCTGCTCAGCCAGGTCCCTCTGTATTACATAGGATCGCTGGTCCTATTAGTAGTGGTTCTCGCCGTGGGCACCCGGATTTTCGGCTCGCGCCGCTGGATCCCGCTCCTGTTGGGTTTTCACTTTCAGGTGTCGGAATTCGTAAAACTGGTGATAATATTGCTGGTAGCGAGATATTTGACAGAGCTCAAGAGCGACCATCTGGAGCTCCAGGACTTCTTGAAACTGGGTGGGTTAGTCGCGATCCCCATGGTGCTGGTGATGAAACAGCCCGACAAGGGGACAGCGATTACCTATCTGGCTATCCTGGGCGTCGGGGTCTTTGTGGCGGGTCTGCGCTGGCGTTTCGCCGTCATCATCGGCGTGCTGAGCGTAGTAGCCGTTCTGGTAGATTATCAGTACTTCATGAGAGACTATCAGAAAGCCCGGCTTGTCGGGTTCCTGGATCCGCAGGTGGATCAAAAGGGTCGCAATTATCAGGTGACCCAGTCGAAGATTGCAGTCGGTTCCGGCGGTATGTGGGGCACAGGAGTGACGCATGGGAGTCAAACCCAGTTCGGTTTCCTTCCCGTCCCGCACGCTGATTTCGTCCTCGCCACCTTCGGCGAAGAGCATGGTTTTGTTGGAGTTGTTGTTGTCTTGGGATTGTATTTCCTGCTCCTGATGCAGATTGTTCAGAATGCCCAAACGGCGCCAGACCGCGCCGGCATGTATATCTGTATAGGAGTAGCGGGTTTATTGCTCTTTCACCTTTTGGTGAACGTGGGGATGGTGGTCGGTAAGATGCCGGTCATCGGCATCCCCCTACCGCTGATGAGTGCCGGCGGTTCGAGCATGCTATCGGTTTTTCTAATGTTGGGGCTGGTCATGAATGTCCGGCTCCGGCGTTTTGCCAATTGAAGCGGCTATTGAGAGGCCTGCCGTTCGGATCGGGTTTGCCACCTGCCCGGACTGGTGAGGGAAGCGAGGAGAGGGCTTTTGAGGAACCACCCCCTGAGGTGAGTACCAGCCACCCCGCCGCAGTCTGCCGGCCAGACCTTGTCTCCCGGCTGTACGTTGAGATTTAAGTTGGAGGTCGGAATGGGCCGGTTTGGTTCATCTCCCCGTTGCTTGCTCCCTGCGATGGTCTATGTCGCCATCGCCGGTGCCGCCGCGCCCCCCGGCCACCCTCCCTATTCCCCCCGCCCGCGTCTTCTCGGTAGCTCCGCTTTTTCTAATCTAGCGGAGAGTTTACATGACCAAAGAGTTGGTGATTTCAGCAAATCGCCATGAGACCAAGCTAGCCATCCTGGAAGACGAGGAGCTCGTCGAAGTCTATTTCCAAAGCGGCACCGAGTATAGCCTTGTGGGAAGTATCCACAAGGGACGCGTCACCCGCGTCCTGCCCGGCATGCAGTCCGCTTTCGTGGAACTCGGCCTCGAACGCGACGCCTTCCTGTACGTCTCGGACTTCTTCGAAGAGAGTGGAGAAGAGTACGAGAAGATAACCCCGGGTGATGATCGTGGCCGCCGGCGCCAGGCAATGGCTCCTCCGCCTGTGGCTCCCCCGGCCATGGTGGCGCCTCCCGTAGAGGCCGCTCCGGCGATCGTATCTCCCGTGGTTCCTGCCGTGGGCCCTCTCGGCGCAACCCCAGCCGCCGCTCCTGCCGAGGGCGCACGCGACCCGCAGAATCGCGAAGGCCGAGGTGGGCGTGGCCGCCGCTCCAGACGCCGCCGCCGTGGCGGCCGTGGATTCCCGGAATCGAAGTACGCTTCCCCGGACGGCTCTCCGGCGCCGCAGGGCGAAGGCGAAGCCGCCATCGAAGCCGATCTTCCCGAGACCGCTGGCGAACCCCTGGAACTCGAGGCCGCTCCCATCGAGCAGCTCGAAGAGGAAGCGTTCGTCCTCCCCGGCGAGTCCATCGCCAAGTATTCCCAGCCCACCCGAACGGCGCCGGAGCCGACGCGCAGCGTAGTTCGGCCTGAGCCCCCTGTCGACGAGCCTAAGATCGAAGTTGCGGCCGTCCCGGTTGCCGGCGCAGAGCCCGTATCCGAACCAGAAGCCGAATCCGCCCCCCCCATCGTCCAGCCAGGCAACGGCATCCTCGCCGGCGAAGAGCCGCGAGCCATCACCGGCGCCGTAGTCGACGCCGAAATCGCCGAAGAGCTGGACGAACTGCTTGCCAGTGCGGAAGCCGATCTGGCGGAAGCCCAGGCCGAAGCGGCCCACGCCCAAGCCGAGGCTGCCCTTGCCGCCACCGAAGCGGACGTCGAAGACGAATTGGAAGCCGATTCCGAAGACGCCGAGGCGGAAGAGGGTCTGGAAGCACCGGCCGCGGAAGGCGAAGAGAGCGACACCGCGCTCCAAGCCGATGCCGAGGGCGAAGTAGCCTCGGCTTCGGGAGAAGAGGTTGCCGGATCTGAGGTCGCCGGCGAGCCGGCTTCCGGAGAAGAACAGCCTGCCCAGAGCGCCGAAGTCCGAGACCAGCCGCATGCCCGCTACATCCAGCGCGGCTCGCGCCGGGTTCGCCGTCGCGGCGGCCGTGGCGGAGACCGCGGTGGCGACCGTGGCGGTGACCGTCCACCCCGTACCGATGCCCGTCCCGAAGCCCGTGTAGACCAGCCCGCCGGGACAGAACAGATTTCCGCCCCAGCGCCGGCCCAAGCCGTGGCCCCGGCGGCCCCACCCGTTGCCCGGCCGGAGCGCGACCGCGACCGGGATCGCGAACGTCCCCCAATGCCCTCCATCTCCGACCTGCTGAAGGAAGGCCAGGAGATCCTCGTCCAGATCGCCAAAGAGCCGCTCGGTCAAAAAGGCGCCCGCATCACATCGCACATCGCCATGCCCGGCCGCTACGTGGTCTACATGCCGACCCTCGACCACCTCGGCGTCTCCCGCAAGATCTCGACCGAAGACGAGCGGTATCGTCTCAAGAAAATCATCCAGGGCCACGCAGCCGGGATGAGCGGCGGCTTCATCGTCCGCACCGCCGGAGAAGGCAAGAGCGACGCCGACATCGGCGCCGACATGAAGTTCCTCTACGAGCAGTGGCTCGAGATCCGCAAGAAAGCGGAGAAGCGTTCCGCGCCGTTCCTGCTGCATCATGACCTCGAACTGGTCACCCGCACGCTGCGAGACCAGGTGAACGAGCAGTTCAAAGCCATCTGGGTGGACAACGAAGAGGTGTACGAGAGCGTCCTCACCTTCCTGCACCGCTTCCAGCCCGGCATGGTGAACCGCGTGAAACTGTACACCCGGCCGCTGCCGATTTTCGAGACCTTCAACATCACCGCCGAGCTCGAGAAGGCTCTGCGGCCGAAGGTGTGGTTGAAATCCGGCGGCTACATCGTCATCAACCAGACCGAAGCGCTGGTGGCGATCGACATCAATACCGGCAAGTACGTCGGCAAGTCGAACCGTCTGGAAGACACCATCGTCAAGACCAACATCGAAGCGGTGAAGGAAATCGTCCGCCAAGTCCGTCTGCGCGACTTGGGCGGCATCATCGTAGTCGACTTCATCGACATGGAGGAGCGCAAGAATCGCCAGAAGGTGATGCAGGCGCTCGAGGAGGCCATGCGGTCTGACCGCGCTCCGTACAAGATTCTCCAGTTCAATGATTTCGGTCTGGTGGCCATCACCCGCCGCCGTGTGAAGCAGAGTCTCGAACGGGCGCTGTGCTCCTCTTGTCCCACCTGCGAAGGCGCGGGCTACGTCAAGAGCGTCGGGACCGTGGCAAGCGAGATTCTCAACGAAGCCTACAAGATCGCCCCCGCGCTCGAAGGCAAGGACGTGCTGCTCCGGGTAAATCCGGAAGTAGCCAAACACCTCAAGAACGCCGGCAGAAGCTACCTCACCGAACTCGAGGAAGTCCTCGGACGTACCGTGCTGGTCAAGAGCGATCCCCAGTTACACCCGGAGAAGTTCGACCTGGCTTAGAGAGGGGGGCACCCCATGTCCGACGCCGCCATTCAGGTTCCTGAAGGGCTGACTACCGAAGGTCTGCTCGGCCGGCGCTACCTGGCGCGAGTGATCGACACCGTACTGATTACCGTGATGGCTCTGATGGTCATCGCGGTGGAAGGCGCGCTGCTGCCGAGCCTGACTGGCGCGGTGGCGCAACTATTCAGCCTCTTCCTCCTCCTGCTGCTGTGGATCAGCTACGGAACGTTTCTCGAATCCTCCAGCTGGCAGGCGACTCTGGGCAAGCGATGGCTGGGACTTCGGGTTTACGATGCCAGCGGCGGCCGGCTCTCACCGCTGCAGGCCGCCGGCAGGAACCTGGTCAAGGATGGCCCGTTTCTGCTGTTCCAACTGTTTCCGGCCGGACGGATATTGGCGTTCATCCTGCTCGCGATGCATGTCGTGGTTCTTCACCGCAGCCCCGTTTACCAGGCGATTCATGATCGCCTGGCAGGTACCTGGGTGGCAGCACCAGAACAAACGACCCAGCTTCGATTGAGCTGAGGACGCCCTCAGGCGGGCTTGGGATAGCCGTGGTGGGCTAGAAATTCGCCGCGCTCCCGGTAGAATTGCGGATCCTCGGGCGCCCAGGTGGCCAGACCGTCGACGTAGCGGTTGAACATGCAGAAGGCTGCGGCGATTAGCACGGTGTCGTGAATCTCGAGGTCGGTGGCTCCGGCCTCGCGCGCTCTTGCCACCACCTCCGGCGTCACCTGCTTGCCGCCTTCCTGCACCTTTGCGGCAATCGCCAGCAGCGCTTTCAGCTTCTCTGATACCGGCGCCGATTCGGCGTCGCGGATGGTGTCGGCCACCAGAGCCTCGCTCCCCAGATGGTGCGCCGCTACCGCGCCGTGAATGGTCTGGCAGTAGAAGCAGTTGTTACGGGACGACACGAAGCTGCCGATGAGTTCGCGTTCCCCAGGGGAGAGGGTGCTGGGTCCTTGTAACAGGATGTTCGCGAGTTGATTCAGCGGCGCCGCCGTTTCGGGCCGGTAGGTTTGCAGCGCCCGCATTCCGGGCAGGCCTGCTTCCAGTTGTATGTGCGGCATCCCCGCATGGTATCCACCGGTACCCGGTAGCGCAATAGTCACAATCTACTATTGAGTCTCGGCGTGGTGACTGGATATGATGATGCTCTTGCCACGCCGCTGGGGGATCCTTGTCGCTGCTTTCTTCGGCGTGTTCGCCAGCTTCGCCTCGGTCTTTATCTTCACTTTCAGCGTCTTTCTGAAGCCGCTGAGTTCGGAGCTGGGTTGGTCACGCACCCAACTATCGGGCGGGTTCGCGCTCGCGGCACTGACCGTGGCCTTTGCTTCCCCGGTCATCGGCCGGCTGGTGGACCGATTTGGATCGCGAGCCGTGATCCTTCCGGCAGCCACGATCTTCGCTGCCGCCTTCGGGTCCATGGGCTGGCTTACGCCGAGCCTGGTGCACTTCTACGGACTGATGTTCCTGATGGGTGTGGTCGGCAACGGGACGACGCAACTCGCGTACTCCCGCGTGGTGGTGCAGGCATTCGATTCCCGCCGTGGACTCGCCCTTGCGGTGATGCTGGCCGGAACCGGAGTGGGGAGCATGGTGATGCCCGCACTGGCCCAGTTCGGCATTGACCAGTGGGGCTGGCGAGCCACTTTCCAGGCGTTCGGAGTGATGATCTTCACGCTGGCAGTCCCACTCACCGCGTGGTTGATCCCAGGCGCCGATAAGGCGACCGTTCGGGTCAAGCGCCGCGGCTCGCCGGACGGGCTGCGCTCGCCGCTGTTTTGGAGGTTTGTCGCTGCCTTCTTTCTGATGTCGCTCGCGGTGAACGCCGCGCTCGCGCATTTGTCCCCGATGCTGACGGATCGCGGACTCACACCCCAGGTCGCCGCGCTGGCCGCTTCGTTTCTCGGCGCCGCGACGCTCGCCGGGCGTTTGCTGACGGGCTGGTTCCTCGACCGCTGGGCATCGTCGCGGGTGTGCTTTTTGCTGTTCGCCTGCGGCGCTTGCGGGTTACTGGCGCTGGCGCTGCGGGCCGGAACGGGCTGGGCGTTCGCGAGCGTCGCGCTGATCGGTGTCGGCATGGGTGCGGAGGCAGACGTCATCCCTTATTTGATCAGCCGCCACTTTTCGATGGATTCCTTCAGTGAGTTGTATGGCTATTCGTTTTCGGCATTCGCTTTAGCGGGGGCGCTCGGGCCATTGCTGATGGGGCGCGCGTTTGACCTCGCTGGTTCCTATGACCCGGTGCTCGGTATTCTCGCGGCTGCCGGGTTTACGGCAGCGTTTCTGATCGGGAAGACGCCGAGCCGCAGTAGTTGATTTATGTTATTGCCCGCTCCAGTTGCGACCGTCTAGACTGAACTCACTCACTGCTTCTGGAACCCATCATGAACACCCGAATTCTGTTTGTTCCGCTCCTATTGTGTGTGTCCGCGCTGGCGCAGGACCCGGTAGCTTCCCTGGAAGGGGAAGTTCACGACCCGACTGGGGGCGCAGTCGGGGCCGCAACGGTGAGTGTCACGAATCTCGACACGGGGTACAAGCAGAGTCAGAGCACGTCTACCGGCGGATTTTACAAGTTGTCGCTGCTGCCTGTGGGCCGTTATCAACTCACGGTGGAGCGCAGCGGGTTTGCCCGGTTCCAACAGCAGCCGGTTCAGCTCAATGTGAGCCAGACAGTCAGGCTCGACGTGCAACTGACTCTGGCATCGCAAAGGGAGACGGTGAGTGTTGAGAGTGATGCCACTCTGGTGGACACCGCCACTAACACGCTGGGCAAGGTGGTCACCACCAAGGAAGTGCTCGACCTGCCGCTGAATGGGCGGAACTTCACTCAGCTTGGGCTGCTGCAGGCGGGCGTGGCTCCGATCACGAGTGGGATTCAACAATCCGGCGGGAGCCTCCGGAACGGGCAGGGCTACGCGGTGAACGGGCAGCGTCCGGAATCGAACCTGTACCGCGTCGATGGCGCCACCAACATGAATCGTATGGACGGCGGCTTCGCGCTGCGGATTCCGGTGGACGCGATCGCGGAGTTCCGCATCCTGACGCATACGGCGCCGCCCGAGTACGGGGGCACGAGTGGGTCTACCACCAGCGTCGTGACGCGGTCTGGCACCAACGCGCCGCACGGATCGCTGTACGAGTTTCTTCGCAACGACACTTTCGATTCGCGCAATTTCTTTTCGGCCGACGTGGAGCCGCTCAAGCAGAACCAGTTTGGCGGGACTCTCGGAGGTCCCGTCCGGCGCGATCGGACGTTCCTGTTTGGGTACTTCGAAGGCTTCCGAAACCGGCAGGGCGTAACCCGCTCGGCCGTGGTCGGAACCGCGGCCCAGCGCCGCGGGGATTTTTCGGGCCAAAGCAATCCACTGATCGACCTCTCCGCCGGCGGCGTTCCCTACGCCGGCGGGATGATTCCAGCCAACCTGCTGAACTCGGTGTCGCTCGGTGTAATCGACCGCTACATTCCGCTGGGCAACATCAGCCCGTCGGTGTACCGGACGACGGTGGTGACGCGGAACGACTATGACCAGGGGGGCGGGCGCATCGATCACCGGTTCAGCGACAGCAACCAGATCGCCTTCCGCTACTCGTACTCGGAAGGGACGAACGTGAACCCGATCTCGATTCGAGGGTCTGACCTGCCCGGCTTCCCGGTTCAGGACGACCTTGCCACGCATGCCCTGACGCTCTCCGGAACGCACCTGTTCTCGCCGACGGCAGTGAACGCGTTCCGCGCCTCGTACTTCCGCCACAAGTTTTTCTTCGACCAGCGGCTGAACCGGACCTCTCCGCGGGAGTTGGGGTTCAACTACGATTCGGCTTCGAGCGCCGGACAAGGTGTGCCGTTCTTCAACATCAACGGCTACTCGCCGGTGGGCGGATCGATCGTCGGGCCCCGCACCTCGACGCAGAACGACTACGAGCTGTACGATTCGATTTCTCTGATTCGCGGGAAGCATGCGATCAAGGTGGGAGGCGATGCCCGCAACACCCGCATCACCGCATTCCAGGCAATCGCACCGAACGCGTTCTTCGTCTTCACCCCGTCGTTTCCCAGCAATGATGGATTCGCGAATTTCCTGATGGGCCGGCCGCTGGTGTTCTATCAAGGGCTCGGCGACTTGTCGCGCGGGCTGCGCAACTGGAGCACCGGCCTGTTCGCCCAGGATGAATGGCGCGTCACCAGCCGGCTGACGTTGAACTATGGCGTGCGGTGGGAAGTGAATCCCCCGATCACCGAAGAGCGCGACCGGCTGAACACCTTCGTCCCCGGGCAGCAATCGACCGTGTTTCCCACGGCGCCGCTGGGAGTTCTTTTTCCGGGGGACGCGGGAGTGGCGAAAGGGCTTGCGCCGATTCAATGGACGGCGTTCATGCCGCGGGTAGGACTGGCCTGGAATCCGGACGGCCAGGGACGGTTAGCCATCCGCGCCAGCTACGGCATGTTCTACGACACGATGTCGAATGGCCAGGGGACGTCTTTCCAGGCGCCCGTGAGTTCGCTGCCGTGGACGCAGCTGGTGCAGTTCAGCGGTCCGGGAACGACTTTCGTCAATCCGTACGGAGGCCAGCCGAAGCCGCAACCGAACACGTTCCTGCGCCCGGCTACGGTAGTGGGGACCTCCAAGGACGCCAAGCCGCCGTACGCGCAGGACTGGAACTTCTCGCTGCAACGGTCGCTCGGGAAGGACTACGTGGTGGAGGCCCGGTACGTGGGGACGAAGGGAACGCGCCTGCCGCGCAACATCGAAGCCAACCCAGCGGTGTGGGGTCCCGGTGCGACGGCACAGAACGCCGATCGCCGGCGGATCTACGCGAACTGCCCGGCGGATGGAACGGCGTGCCAGCTGGTCCACGTGGCGCTGTTGTCCAACATCACGAATTCCACCTATCACGGGATGCAGGTTTCACTTTCGCGGCGGTTCAGCGGCGGGCTGGGACTTAGTGGGTCCTATTGGTTCTCGAAGACGCTGGACTACCTGTCGTCGATGAACCTGACCGGCGCGGCGGCGCGGCCGTTGTCCGGCGAGGTGGACATTGCACAGAATCCGTTCAACCTCGCGGCGGAGCATGGACCGTCGCTGTTCGATGCCCGGCACCGTTTTGTGCTGAGTGGAAGCTGGGAGATCCCGTCGGCGAAATCGCTGCGCGGGACGAGCCGGGTAGTTCTTGCTGGATGGCAGTTAAACGCGATTGCGACGGCGTCGAGCGGGACCCCGTTCACGGTGTTCGACAGCGCGAACGTCGCCGGGCAGGCATCGCATCCGCCGGTGTCGGGCTTTGCCGGTAGCCGGCCGGATGTGGTCTCGGACCCGAACGCCGGGCCGCACACCGTCGAGCAGTGGATTTCGCGGTCCGCATTCCGGCGGCTCAACCCCGCCACCGAGGCGGGCAACTTCGGGAACGCCGGGCGCAACATCGCAAGGGCCGACGGCCTGGGCAATATCGATCTATCGTTGTTGAAGAGCTTCACCTTCGAAGAGAAATGGCGGCTGCAGTTCCGCGCCGAATGCTTCAACCTGGCCAATCACGCGAACTTCGGGCTGCCGGTCACGGACCTGGCGTCGCCGAGCTTCGGAAGGATTCTCGATGCGAATCCGGCCCGGCTGGTGCAGTTTGGATTGAAGCTTCTGTTCTGATGGGGAGGGACCGATGAAACCGATGTATCTATCCAGTGTCGAGAATAACCAGACAAGCGAAGGGGCCTACGCGGATCTGATTGCAGCGGTGCGTTCCGCCGGACAGCCGGTGTCGCAGATCTGGCACCTGTTTGCCTATAAGCCGGCAGTAACCCTGCACCTGGAGCGGCTGACGCACGAGATTATGCGGGGGCCGTCCCCATTAAGTGCCGGAGTCCGTGAGCTGATCGCCACGCTGACTTCGACGCGCAACCAGACCCCGTTCTGTGCCACCACGCACGCGGCGGCTACTACGGAGCTGCTAGGGAACCGGGAGTTAGTGGAAGGCGTCATGAGAGACGTGGCGAACGCTCCTGTGTCGCCCGCGGAAAAAGTGCTGCTGGCCTTCGTAGAAAAGGTGAACGGGGAGTTTTGGAAGATCGGGGTAGAGGACTTCGAGGTGCTTCGGGCTGCCGGATGGAGCGAAGAAGCGATCTACGACGCGATCTCGGTCTGTGCGCTGTTCAATTTCTACAACCGCTGGGTGAGCAGCAATGGAGTTTGCCAGATGCCGGACGCAGGAATCGAGGCATCCGGCAAGCGGATTGCGCAAACCGGCTACCTACGGACGGACGCGGCGAAGGCGCATTCCTGAATCGCAGGCCGGAGACGCTCAGCGCCAACCCCATAACCTGTTTCCATTCGCCGCCGCTGATGTACGCGAATCTGGCCCGGCTGGTGCAGCTTGGGTTGAAAGCCAGTCTGGTGGGTGGCGTGATGCGAGAGGTGGCGAGCGGGCATTCCTAAGAGGCGGAGCGCTCACCCTTTAAACCGCCTGTTTTCAACCTGCCGCCGCCGGCTGATGGGCGCTGGTGTCAGAGTGTATTAAAATGGAAACAGAGCGAAGTGGAGTTGAACCCAAAGTGGTAAGGGGTGACGACTTAAAGTGTTAAGCATCAGAAGCGAACAGATTCTCGGGTCGATTGTGCGAGCCTATATCGAGACTGGGGAGCCAGTGGCTTCCGGTGCGATCTCGCGGCTGCGGCGCTATCAATTGAGTCCGGCGTCGGTGCGCAACATTATGGCGGAGCTCTCCGCCGAAGGTTATCTGCAGCAACCCCACACGTCTGCCGGAAGAATTCCCACAGAAAAAGCGTTTCGGGTGTACGTGCAGGGCCTGGAAGGCCGGCGTTTGCAGAGCGGAGAAGTGGGCCGAATCCGCGGCACCCTGAGCGAAGCCGCGTCGGTGGAAGAGCGGATCGAATGCTGCTCGCACCTGCTGACGGAGATGACCAACGGGCTCGGCATTGCCGCTGCCATCCCCACCGCGAGCCAGAGGCTGGAGCATATCGAGCTCATCCTGCTGGGTGAGCGGCGTGTGTTGATGGTGGTGGTGACCGGCGACAAGATGGTGCGGAACCACGTGGTGACGCTGGACGAGCGGGTCACGCAGCACGACCTGGATTCCATTCGAAATTACGTAAACGTAGAGTTCAGCAATTGGGTGATCGCGGACGTTCAGGCAGAATTGCGCCGCCGGGTGGAAGAGGCGAGCGCGGCATACGACGCCACCTTCAAGAAATTGATCCTGCTCTACGACAAGGGTTTGCTGGAACTGGGATTCCAGCCGGAAGTACGGATGGAGGGCGCCTCCAACCTGGTCAGCTTCGATTTCCATGTGACACGGGAGCGGCTGAAGGATATGTTCCGCGCGCTGGAAGAGAAGAAGCGCATCGTGCAGTTGTTGGACCGGTTCTTAGAGAACGCGGGCAAGCTGGGCGTGAAAATCGGCTTAGGCGATGAAGATCCGAGTTTGGGCGGGCTGTCGCTGATCGGGATCACCATTCAGGTTCCTGGCGGAGTGACGGCGAAGATTGCCGTAGTCGGGCCCGTGCGAATGAATTACGAACGGGCGGTGTCCGCAGTCATGCACCTGGGACGCGCCTTCAGCAGTATCCCCTCCTAGAGGTATCTTCCCTGTTTGGCCTTTCCCGATTTTTTGGAGACAAGTCTGTAGTGAGTGAACTAAACCAGAACGACGATAGTAAGGCCATGGGCGACGGCGCCGAAGCGCCATCCCCTCAGCTCGATCTCGAACTGCGGCTGCAGGCGCTCACGGCGGAGAAGGCCGAATTGCAGGACTTACTGCTTCGGCGCCAAGCCGATCACGAAAACTACCGCCGGCGTACCGAGCGGGAGCGCGGAGAAATCTTCGAATTCGCTTCGATGGAAGTGGTGCGCGGCATGTTGCCGATCGTGGACGATTTTGAGCGGGCGCTGAAGGTAGCTCCGGCGGCCGAAGCCGGGAGCCTGCGCGACTATACCGCCGGCGTGGAACTAATCTACCAGCGGCTGGTGGACGCGCTCACCAAGCTCGGCCTGGAACCGATCGAGGCGGCTGGTAAGCCTTTCGACCCGAACCTGCATCATGCCGTGCAGAAAGAGCCGAGGGAGGACGTTCCCGACCACACGGTTCTCGAAGAATATCAACGCGGCTACAATTTCAAAGGGAAGCTCTTGCGTGCCGCGATGGTAAAGGTTGCGGTTACGCCTTGATCAGCCGGAGCCACTGAGTGACCAATCGCGATTATTACGAAATTCTGGGTGTGGAGCGCGGCGTCGACGAGCAGGCGCTGAAAAGCGCCTATCGCAAGATGGCGCTCCAGTACCATCCAGATCGCAACCCGGGCGATCATGGCGCAGAAGAAAAATTCAAAGAAGCGGCGGAAGCTTACTCGATTCTGAGCGATCCTCAGAAGCGGGCGAGCTATGACCGGTTTGGCCACGCCGGATTGCAGAATGGCGGGGGCGGATTCGATCCGAATGCGTTCTCGGACTTCGGCGATATTCTGGGAGACTTCTTCGGACTGGGCGATTTGTTTGGCGGCGGCGGGGGCCGCTCGCGTGGCCGGACCCAGCGCGGAGAGGACGTCCGGTACGACCTGACGATTTCTTTTGAAGACGCCATTCGCGGCACCAGCATCGATATTCAAGTGCCGCGGTTGGACCCCTGCAAGCGCTGCGGAGGCAATGGCGCGGAGCCCAAGGACGGGCTCACGGTATGCCCGGTTTGCCGCGGTAAAGGCGAGGTCGTCTTCCAACAGTCGTTTCTCTCGATTCGCCGCACCTGCTCGCAGTGCGGCGGGCGGGGCCAGCTGATCCGCCGTCCTTGCACCCAGTGCAGCGGGGAAGGCTACACGCGCTCGGAACGGAAGCTGCATCTTACGATTCCCGCCGGTGTCGATACCGGCACGCGTCTCCGGCTTAGCGGCGAAGGGCAGCCCGGTCCACGGGGAACCGCTCCTGGCGACCTGTATGTCGTCGTGCGGGTAAAAGACCATCCCATCTTCAAGCGCGTCGAGAACGACCTGCATTGCCTCATCCCGGTGAACGTGGCGCAGGCGGCGCTCGGCGCAGAGGTGGACCTGCTGACCTTCGATGGCCTGCAGCGGATCAAGATTCCCGAAGGGGTCCAGTCCGGCGGTCAGATGCGGATGCGCGGCCAAGGCGTCGCCAACGTGAATGGCGGCGGGCGTGGAGACCTCATCATTCATTTTGAAGTTCGCATTCCCAGCAAGCTGAATCGAGAGCAGCGTAAGCTCTTTGAGCAACTGCGCGATTCGCTGCCGGCGGAGAATGAGCCTGAGGAAAAAGGGATTTTCGATAAGGTAAAGGATCTGTTCCTTTAGTGGCGGAGTGGCGCAACCTACTTCTGCCATAATGAACTCATAGGTGTATGGATAACCCTGCTGTTGGACAATCTGGCGCCTTTGCTTTCCTGCAATCCCGCCCGCTGCAGATTCTGACCGTATTGCTGCTGGCCCAGGCGACCTTGTTCTACGGGTTCACTGGCGAGGAGCGGGTCCCGTTGGTTCAGCCGCTCGGAATGTTTCCCATCCAGACAGCGTCCTGGGCGATGTCTGAGGAAGGCGTCGTGGAAAAGGAAGTGGCGGACGTCCTGAAGGCGGACGATCTGCTCACCCGGAATTATGTTTCCCGGGACTTCGGCAATATTCCCGCCAACCTGTTCATCGCTTACTTCCAGACCCAGCGCACGGGCAAGGCGCCCCACTCTCCGAAGAACTGCTTACCCGGCTCCGGCTGGGCGCAGCTTCAGTCCGGATCGGTGGAGGTTCCCATCCCCGGTTCGGCGCCGATTACCGTGAACCGCTATGTGGTGGCCAAAGGTGAGAGCAAGAGCCTGGTGATGTATTGGTATCAGTCTCGCAACCGCGTGGTGGCCAGCGAATACACAGCGAAAATTTACCTTGTACTCGACTCAATCCGATATCATCGATCCGACACAGCCCTGGTACGCGTTGTCGTCCCAGTGGTGGAAGGAAAAGAGAATCTCGCCGACGCCGCGGCCGTTTCCTTCATCCAATCATTCTTCCAAGATCTCAAGGGCTATTTCCCCGCCTAACCCGGGCTACATCCAGCGGCACTGCAAAACAGGTACAATGCTGGGCCTGAGGGAACTGCCGTAGTCAGTTTTTCACGAAATCGTGGCTTTTTGGGAAAAACTCTTTTCCAGCGACTTTATGCCGCACGGCGCGTGCTACCTGTGGCGCAGCGACGTTTTGTGGGTGCATGCCATCTCCGATGCGGTGATTGGATTTTCGTATTATTCCATTCCACTGGTTCTACTTTATTTCGCCCGAAACCGGCGGCACTTCTCTTTTCCACGGACGCTCTATCTGTTCGGCGCCTTCATCTTCGCCTGCGGCACCACGCATCTGTTTGCGATCCTGACGCTTTGGCGGCCCTACTATCCTCTGGAAGGGGCCATCAAACTGGTGACGGCGATTGTGTCCCTCGCCACCGCGATTGCCCTGGTGCGGGTGGTTCCCGAGGCGCTGAATGCGCCGGACGCCACCGTCTTGCACTGGGTAAACGTAGCTCTCCACGGCGAACTGATTCACCGCGCCGAATCCGAGCAACGGATTCTCCAAGCGAATTCCGAGCTGGACCGGCGCGTGCGGGAACGGACCGCGGAATTGGAGCAGAGTCTGCGCGACAAGGAAGCGTTGCTGCGCGAGGTTCATCACCGCGTGAAGAACAATCTGCAGATTGTGAGCGGCCTGCTGAGCATGCAGGCAGACCAGATCGGCAGCGAAAACGCATTGGAGACCTTTCGTGCAGGCCAAAGCCGCGTGCAGGCGATTGCGTTTCTGCATGAGGCTCTGTACGATTCCGGCGTTCAGGAACGGGTGAATCTGTCGGACTATCTCCCGCGGGTCTTGAGCAACCTGGCGGAAATGTACTCCTCTGTGCGGAACAGATTCGCGCCCACCGTACGGTTAGACCGCGAATCCCTCGGCCTGAAGGAGGCTGTGCCGCTCGGATTGATTCTCAATGAGCTGGTATCCAACGCGATGAAGCACGCCTATCCGGACGGAGCGGGAGGTCCGATCGACGTGGAAGTCATTTCACTCCCGAGTGGACGGTCTCGCCTGACGGTGAGGGATTATGGCGTTGGCACGCCAGAGAGCGTGGCTGCCGCGACCAAGGACTCCTTGGGCATGCGAATGGTGGAGGGTCTCGTCCGCCAATTGACGGGGACCTTCCACATGGAACGCAATGGCGAGAGCGGCCTCTGCTGCATCGTCGAATTTCCGGCGCGCGACTCGGGAGAGCAGGCGTAATGGACGCCGGCCGGCAGTCGATTCTGGTGGTGGAAGATGAAGCGCTGATCGCGCTGCCCATCCAGCGGAGCCTGCAGAAGCTCGGATATACCGTGGAAATCGCCTGCTCCGCACCCGAAGCGCTGCAACTGGCGGCCAGCGCTGCGCCAGACCTCGTCCTGATGGATGTCATGCTTGGCGGCGAAAACGACGGCATCGTGACGGCCGGAGAGATTCGCCGGCTGCATGGAATTCCGGTGGTTTATCTCACCGCGTATGCGGACGATGCCACCGTGGGCCGTGCCAAGCAGACAGAGCCGTTCGGCTACCTGGTGAAGCCTTTTCGGGAAAAGGAGCTGCACACTACTGTAGCGATTGCCATTCACAATCATCGCGTCGAGCTGGAGCGCCAGGAGCGCGAGCTGTGGTTCTCCTCCGTGCTCAGCAGCGTCGGTGATGGTGTGCTGGCGTGCGACCTGGATGGTGCGGTCACCTACCTGAATCCGGTGGCCGCCGCTCTCACTTGCTGCGACGCGGCCCAAGCAGTGGGGCGCCGGTTGTTCTCCGTTGTCCAGGTGCTGCACGAGAGCGGCGCTGCCGGGATTGCCACGACGCTGCTAAAAGCCATCCGCAACGGATCTCCCAGTGAACTGCCGGAAGGCTGCAGGCTGGCTTCGAGCGGGAACGATGCAATCTGCGTGAGCGGCAAAGTCACGCCCTTACTCAACACACGTGGCGAGCTACGCGGCGCCGTGCTTGTATTGCGCGACATCACTTCTGAGGTGCGGGCCCAAGAGCAGCTGCGCCACAACTTCCTCCACGATCCGTTGACGGGTCTTCCCAACCGCACGCTGCTTCTCGAACGCCTGCATCACCGGTGGCATTTGCGACAGCGCGATCCGGAAGATCTGTTTGCCATTCTCTTTCTCGATCTCGACCGATTCAAGCTGATCAACGATAGTCTTGGCCACCTGGTGGGGGATCGCTATCTGGTGGAAATTGCGGATCGCCTTCGCGGCGTGGTCCGGCCGTACGACACGCTCGCCCGCCTGGGTGGAGACGAATTCACGGTTCTGTTGGAGAATCTCACTGACCTGCGTCAGCCCTGGATGGTGGCAGAACGAATACAGGCCCTGCTGGCGGCACCCATCCTCGTCGACGAGCACGAGATTGTCTGCGCGGCCAGCATCGGGATCGCGGTATGCTCCGCTTCACACCACAATCCGGAAGACCTGCTGCGCGACGCCGACATTGCCATGTATCGCGCCAAGAGCAGTCCCACCAGCCGCATTGCGATCTTCGATGCGGACATGCGCGCTTCGGTGCTCGCGGTAGTCCAGTTGGAAAAGGATCTGCGCCAGGCGATGGCGAATGGCGAGTTCACCGTGTTCTACCAACCCATTGTCGGGCTGATGGATGGACGGCTGCGTTCTGTGGAGGCGCTGGTCCGTTGGCATCACCCGCGCCGCGGCCTGCTGGAACCGGACGCATTTCTGCAGGTGGCGGAAGAAACCGGGATGATCCGCCGCATCAATCCTTTCCAGCACAGTGGGATCCGAAGCTTGGAATTCACGTGACTTGAAGTCGCGGC
>JADMIO012752961.1_pt1 | contig 17073 bp, 13 predicted proteins | sample 8958161 | NCBI WGS metagenome assembly JADMIO01 (sample SAMN16585339, study PRJNA669376) | soil metagenome | isolation source: Crop rotation soil | place: USA: Cullars Rotation, Alabama | collected 2011
CTTTCCCAATTATTAAAACCGGGTGATGAAGTTATTGCTGGTAACGATATGTATGGCGGAACGTTTCGTTTGTTCTCCAAGATATTCGACAAGTTTGGAATTAAGTTTTCTTATTTGAATATGCATGATGATGTGAACGTCATCAGCAAGGCGATTACAAAAAATACAAAACTCATCTGGCTCGAAACACCGACCAATCCCTTAATGAATGTTGTTGATATTGCTGCAGTAACGCAGATTGCAAAACAGCACAATATTTTGGTTTGTGTTGATAACACTTTTGCTTCGCCTTATTTGCAAAATCCTTTGGATCTTGGAGCTGATATGGTGATGCATTCATCAACAAAGTACTTAGGTGGGCACAGTGATGTAATACAGGGGTGTTTGGTGATGAACGATAAAGCGCTGCGTGATGATTTGCATTTTATACAGAAGAGCAGTGGTGCAGTGCCCGGCCCCATGGATTGCTTTTTAGTTTTGCGTGGTATAAAAACGCTGCATGTGCGCATGCAAAGGCATTGTGAGAATGGTGACAAGATTGCTCACTATTTACGCGGTCATGAAAAAGTTGCGAAAGTGTATTGGCCGGGATTTGAGGATCATCCGAATCATGCAATTGCAAAAAAACAAATGCGTGATTTTGGCGGAATGATAAGTTTCGAGCTGAGAGATGAAAGTGAAAAAGAATTAAAGAGAGTTGTTTCATCAACAAAAATAATTGCATTGGCAGAAAGCCTTGGTGGTGTTGAAAGTTTGATCAATCATCCGGCAACAATGACGCATGCATCTATACCAAAAGAAGAACGCATTAAAAACGGCTTGAAAGATTCGTTGATCCGTTTGAGTATCGGCATTGAAGATGCGGATGATCTGATAGAGGATCTTAAGCAGGCGATAGGATAAAACAGTTCTTTTACATTAGCGAACTGAAGCTGCTTAATAGTATGCAGTACAAGTGTTGCGACGCAACCGTGATGCCATAAATTCTATTACAGGTAACCCAAAAAAATCCTTTGTAAATTTGCAGTACTACAAACCCGGGTTATCGTCTCGATGTATCGGGAAGGAAAGTCCGGACAGCATAGGGCAGTCCACCACGTGTTAAACGTGGCTTCGTTTTACGAAAGAGAAAGTGCCACAGAAAATAACTGTCCCGCTTGCGGGATGAGGGTGAAAATGTGAGGTAAGAGCTCACGTTCTGCAGTAGCAATATTGCAGAAGGGTAAACCTTGGATGCTGCAATGCCACGTATAGAAGCTATAGAGTTGCCCGCTCTGCTTCTGGGTAGGCAGCACAGATAAATGATAATCTAAAACAGAATCCGGCTTACGGGGTTTGTAGTTTTATTTCAAAAGTCAAAACTGGAAGTCAAAAACTCTGCGTGAGAATGATTTTTAATTTTGACTTTTTAACTTTTAATTGTTGCCATGCAATCATTCAAGTCCATATTCCCGTATAATCAAACTATAGTTGCCGAATACAATTTAATCAGTGACGCGGAGATCGATAAAGCGTTAGCATTATCGGAAAAAATTTTTCCATACTGGAGTGCAAAATCATTTACTCAACGTGCAGATGTTTTGAAGAGTGTTGCGAATCTTTTAAATGAAAGAAAAGAATCACTTGCTCAACTTATCACAAATGAGATGGGCAAGGTGGTAAAAGAATCAATTGCAGAAGTTGAAAAATGTGTTTTGGGTTGTAATTATTTCGCAGAAAGTGCTCAACAGTTTTTACGAGATGAAATTATTCAAACGAATTATCAAAAAAGTTTTGTTACCTATCAGCCCATTGGCGCTGTGCTTGCTATCATGCCGTGGAATTTTCCTTTATGGCAGGTGTTTCGTTTTGCTGCTCCAACTTTAATGGCGGGCAATGTGGCTTTATTAAAACATGCACCCAATGTTTGTGGTTGCTCATTAGCTATTCAACAATTGTTTGAAGATGCAGGAGCCGAGCCGGGCGTTTTTCAATCTTTGATTGCTGATGTTGATGTGACACAAAAAATTTTGCAAAGCAATATTGTGCAAGCAGTGTCTTTAACCGGGAGTGAAAAAGCAGGCAGCAGTGTTGCATCGATTGCATCAGCACAGGTAAAAAAATCCGTACTCGAGTTAGGTGGTTCCGATCCTTTTATAGTGTTAAGCAATGCTGACATAAAACAAGCAGCAAAAATTGCAGTAACATCCCGCATGCAAAATGCCGGGCAAAGTTGTATTGCAGCAAAAAGATTTTTAGTTGTAAAAGATGTGGTGAATGATTTTGCTGATGAAGTAAAAGATAATATCCTTCAATTAAAACAAGGCAACCCGTTTGACGCAAGCATAACAACAGGGCCAATCGCACGGATTGATCTTGCTGAAAAACTGCACAAGCAAATTTGGGATTCTGTATCAAAAGGTGCTGAAGTTATTTTGGGGGGTGAAATGGTTGACTGTAATTATCAGCCGACATTATTATCGAACATACAGCCGGGCATGCCTGCATTTGATGAAGAAACGTTTGGTCCTGTCTTTTGCATTACAACAGTGAAGGATGAAGATGAAGCGATAGCATTAGCCAATGCATCCCGTTATGGTTTGGGTGCGAATGTCTGGACAAAAGATATTGACAAAGGAATTGCTATCGCAAAAAATATAAACAGTGGTTCTGTATTTATTAATTCCATGGTGAAAAGTGAGCCGGCATTACCATTTGGCGGTATAAAAAAATCAGGTTACGGAAGAGAATTAAGCCGTCACGGAATTCTGGAGTTTGTAAATGTGAAAACCATTGCAGTTGCAGAATAATTATTTCTTATCAAAAAAATTCTCCCATTCACCGGAAATATTTTTTGCTTTATCAATAACAGAACTTTCCAGGTGCTTTTTATAAGCAGTAATTTTTTCTGCAACTTTTTTATCCGATGTTCCAATTATTTGTGCAGCAATTATACCTGCATTTTTGGCAGCATTTAATGCAACTGTTGCAACGGGAACGCCATTCGGCATTTGTAAAATAGATAACACAGAATCCCATCCGTCAATTGAGTTAGACGACTTTATCGGCACACCAATTACAGGCAAAGTGGTAATGCTTGCGATCATGCCGGGCAAATGTGCTGCGCCGCCTGCTCCTGCGATGATCACTTTTAGTCCGCGTTCAACAGCTGTTTGCGCATATTCAACCATGCGCAAAGGTGTGCGATGCGCAGATACAATTGTAAGCTCAAAAGGAATGTCAAACTCTTTAAGTGTGTTAGCAGCATCCTGCATAATTTTCAGATCACTGTCGCTACCCATTATTACACCAACAAGAGGTTTTTTAAAGTTTTCAATTTTCGGTTTTCTATTTTCAGTTTTAGCCATTGATCCTGTTTTTAAATTTTTTCCCTTTTATGTCAGAACTATTAAGATATTCCATGAACCCCGCGATCATTTTTGCAACTTCATCCACATTAGCATAAAGCTCATCAAAACAATCTTTTGAAATATAATTCGCGTCAAAGCACCTGTAGAGTTGTGATTTTAATTCTCCTGTTTCTCCTTTTGCAATGCCTAATGAATTAACAAATTCTAATCGGCTCCCTCTATCAAATCCTTCTGCAATATTATCCATTATTGATCCGACTGAACCATGCATTTGATCCTTTAATCGAAAATCTTGTGAAAGTGGTTTTTGAGATGTTAGTTGATAAATTTTTTTTGCTAATTCTCGCGCTTTTTGCCAAACAGCAAGGTCCTCAAATTTGTTTATACTTGCCATAAGAATTGGAAACTGAAAATTGTAAACTGTAAACTATGCAATTACTTTCAAAGTTTGTTTAATACGCTTTACTTTTTCAATCAACTCACTCCTCTCATTACTCATTACTGTAACATGCCCCATTTTTCTTCCCGGTTTTGTTTTTGCTTTACCGTAAAGATGTACAAATGCATTTTCCATTTTCAATACTTCATCAAGTCCTTCATATTTTGCATTGCCGCTATAACCTTCTTCGCCAAGAATATTTACGATTGATGAAGGCAAGATAGCTTGCGTATTTCCTAATGGATAATTCAGCATTATTCTCCATAGCATATCATATTGGCTGCAATAATTTGCTTCAATAGTATGATGGCCGCTGTTGTGCACTCTTGGAGCAGTTTCGTTTACCAACACATTATTGTTTGTATCAACAAACATTTCAATAGCAAATAAACCGGGGCTGTTTAAACTTTTTACCAATTGCAGTGCAATGCGATTCGCTTCTTTCAAAACATTATCATTTAATTCAGCAGGCGAAATTTGATAATCCAATAAATTCAATGCAGGATCAAATATCATTTCGGTTGCAGGATATATTGCTGTTTTTCCCTCATCATTCATTGCAGCTATAACAGCTATTTCTTTTTGTATATTCACCATCTTTTCTAAAACAGAAGGTGCATTAAATCCTTTTTCAATTTCTGACGCATGATTTAGAATCTGTACACCTTTTCCATCGTAACCGCCCTGGCCTATTTTATGTACCGCCGGTAAAAAATAAGCATGATGTTTTACATGATCAATGTTTTCTGTGATTAGAAAATCAGGTGATGGAATTTCATTGGTTTTATAAAATTCTTTCTGGACTACTTTATTCTTGATAACTTTTATCGCAGCAGGTTTGGGATAGACCTTCACACCTTCGCTTTCTAATTTTTCTAAAGCTTCCACATTTACCGCTTCAATTTCTATCGTTAGTATATCAAGCTGTTTCCCAAAATTGTAAACCGTTTCAAAATCTTTAATATCTCCTTTTATAAAATGATGGCATAGATGTGCTGCCGGGCAATTTTCATCATTTTCCAAAACAAATGTTTCTACTACATAATTAGCTGCTGCCTGCAGCAGCATTCTTCCTAATTGTCCGCCGCCAAGAATACCAGCCTTAATTATTGAATTATTTTTTTGCATGCTTTATTCGAATTACACCCCCGTTAAAACAGTTGCAATTTGCCAAAAAATATTTGATTCCATTTTATAACATTGCTAAATGTACTGGCATTGTGATTGTAATCAAACAGGGCAAAAAATTTATTTCTTATTTTGCCACAAATTAATACACATAAGTTTTCATAATGTTTGAACCATTAGTGAAGGGATTAATTTTAGGCTTGCTGTTAGGTATATCCGTTGGCCCCGTAATTTTTTCCATTCTTAAACAAAGCCTTAATAATGGTCATCGCGGTGGCTATGCATTTATTGCAGGTGTTTCGGCAAGCGATGTTTTGCTGGTGCTTATCTGCAATATGTTCACTCGTTTATTTGATACGGTAATGTCACATGAATTAATTATTGGCATTGCGGGCAGCGGTTTATTAATTGCTTTGGGCGTTTATAATTTCTTCTTTCGAAAAGTACAAACTGCAGAAAACGGGATGCTAATGGTAAATAATCTTCGAGCGCATCACCTGATTGGAATTTTTTTATCGGGGTTTTTTATGAACACGCTTAACCCCGGTTCATTTTTATTTTGGTTTGCGGCTACCGCAACGATAACCGCGGACTCAAAATTGGTAGATCATCCCGATCAATACCGCCTGGTTGTTTTCCTGACTGCATTATTATTTAACCTGACATCAGACACCACAAAAGTTTTACTCGCTAATAAAATAAGATTGAAACTTACACCGCATAACGTGCATCTTATTAATCGCATTTCGGGTTTTATTTTGATCGGCTTTGGTATCGCAATTATTATAACCATATTTGTTCGTGATGCACATGCGGGCAAGCTTTAACAAGTCGTTTCACGCCAGTTCACTATTTTTAAAAATGAACCGCTGCATACTTGTGATCGTTACTGCTTTTGTGATCACTTCTACTTTCGCACAATCAGATTTCATACAATTAAAGAAACATAATAAGGTTTTGCAAACTTGGTATAAAGACAATTACATCTACCTGCAATTACAAAATGGGCAATGGTTAAACGCACTCATTTATAAAATACAGGATGACAGTTTATACCTGCGGCCGTATATTGTAACTACTTATTATAATCGTCTTGGTCTTCCATTTCTTGACACCACATATTATGGTTTGATGCCGCTTCATTTTAAGGACATTAAGGCTTTTCCGAAAGAAGACGAGTCTTTCAGCTATGTGAAAAACGGCGCTATCTTCAAAATTGCAGGTGGTGGTTACGCTTTATTAAATATCATCAATACATTGAGCAGTAATGAACCGCCGTTTGGTAGCGATAATCTTCCTAAACTTGCCGTTGCTGCAGGCGTTTTTGCTGTGGGCCAGGTTTTAAGTATGACGCACAAGAAAGATTATATTATCGGCAAAAAATATCATGTGGAATATATTTCTGCAAAACCATCTTCATAGTACTTTCGGTATCGATGGAAAAGCAAAAGCAGTCATTTATTAAAAGATTTTTCAAGCGCCTTTTTAAAATAATTCTGTACGGGTTTATTCTTTCATTGATTTATTTACTTGTCTGCAAATGGGTAATGCCACCCATCACAATTATTCAACTGGAAAGCTGGATTAGCGGTTATGGTTTAAAAAGGCATTATGTTGGATGGGACGAGATTTCATCAAATACAAAGCTTGCTGCCATTGCGGGAGAAGATCAATTGTTTCCGGTGCATGGTGGTTTTGACTGGAGAGCAATTTCAAAAAGCCTGGATAATGATCCTGCAAAAAATGGAAGAGATGCAGGTGCAGCGGCAAGTACCATCAGCCAGCAAACAGCAAAGAATGTTTTTTTGTTTCAGGGAGAAGGAGTGTTGCGCTATTTGCGAAAACCGCTGGAAGCAGTTTATACAAAGCTCGTAGAATGGATATGGGGCAAACAACGTATTCTTGAAGTATATCTCAATACAATAGAAATGGGTAAAGGCATTTTTGGAATTGAAGCAGCATCAGAGCAATATTTTCATAAGCATGCAAAAGATCTTTCGCGCAATGAAGCAGCACAGATAATTGCATGCCTTCCAAATCCGAAAATATATTCAGTAAAACCGAAAAGCCGTTTTGTAGCATGGAAAAGCAATTGGATATTAAGGCAAATGAATAATTTGCAAAGCGATAAAAATGTGCAGGTGCTGATCAATAAAAAATAGTTCATGGTAACAATTCATAGTTTGCAAGAATCTGAAAAATTGCTAAGCCGTGAATACTAAAACTGTAAAATGTGAGTTTGTCAATATAACGAACCAATAACTATGATCCACTCCAAACTTCCCGACACTGGTACAACCATATTTACGGTAATGAGCCAGTTGGCGGTTGAACACAATGCTATTAATCTCGGGCAGGGCTTTCCTGATTTTATGATGAGCAGGGAATTAATTACGCTGGTAAACCAGGCGATGGTGAATGGACACAATCAATATGTGCACATGAATGGCTTGCCCGTGCTGAGAAAAAAACTTGCTGAAAAAGTCGGAAAGCTCTATAATAATTCAGTTGATCCCGAAACACAAATTACAGTTACACCTGGTGGCACTTATGCTATTTATACAGCTTTCACAAGTACGCTTGAAAAAGGCGATGAAGTGATAGTGTTTGAACCTGCCTACGACAGTTATATTCCAAATATTATTGTGAATGGCGCCAAACCTGTTTTGGTACAATTACAATATCCTGATTACAGCATTCCATGGAACGAAGTGAGAGAAAAAGTCACAAGCAGAACAAAGGCCATTATTATCAATTCGCCGCACAATCCAACAGCGGCTGTATTAAATGAGCATGATGTGGAAGAATTAAAACAGATCGTTTTAAACAAAAACATTTTTATTGTAAGCGATGAAGTGTATGAACATTTAATATTTGATGATATTCCACATTTAAGCATTTTACGCTACCCCGAACTGCTTGAAAAAAGTTTTGTTTGTTTTTCATTTGGTAAAACCTACAACTGCACTGGCTGGAAAATCGGTTATTGCATTGCGTCACCACAATTGATGCGAGAGTTTAGAAAAGTGCACCAATTTAATTGTTTTAGTTGCAACAGCTTTGTGCAATTTGCATTGGCAGAATTCCTGGATAATGAAGACGCATATCTTTCTCTTGGCAAATTCATACAAAGAAAGAGAGACTATTTTCAAAAATTGATGAAAGCCACAAAATTTAGACCCATCCCGTCACATGGCAGTTATTTTCAATGTTACAGCTATAAAGATTTCAGTAATGAAAATGATTTTGAATTAGCGATTCGCCTAACCAAAGAATATGGCGTAACTACAGTGCCGATGAGCAGTTTTTATCAATCCAAAAAAGACGATAAAGTATTACGATTTTGTTTTGCAAAAAAAGAAGAAACATTAAAAGAAGCGGCTGAAAGGTTAATGAAACTTTAAGTGAGTTATGAACATTTTATAACAACTTTTTTCGTTCTCTGTTTTTGTTATCATTTTCTAATCATCAATTTTGCATAAGAGAGAAATAAAAGTCCCTATTACTACAAATGCCGGTTTACAATCAGTCCCGAAGCAGGATCATCCAGGTAATTTTTATTCTTGTTTTTCTGCTCATCGTTTTACAGTTATTGAACTTGCAGATATTTTCGAAGGAATATAAACTGCAGGCAGAAAACAATGCCATCTACAGGAAGGTGATTTATCCTGACCGTGGTATTATTTACGATCGTCACGGCAAAGCCGTTTTGGAAAACACTATCATGTATGATTTGATGGTAACACCATCTGAGGTTAAAGGCACTGACACTGCAACACTGTGCGGCATTTTAGGTATCGATACAGCAGGGTTCAAAAAAAGAATCATTACCGCGATCATTAAAAACTCACGTTATAAACCCAGCATATTTGAGCCACTGTTAACCGATGAAGTTTTTGCAAGGCTGAATGAAAATATGTATAAGTTCAACGGCTTTACAATTGTTGAACGGCCTGTGCGTGCTTATCCTTTTCATTCTGCAGCATGTGTATTGGGATATTTAGGTGAAGTAGATAGCAATTTTTTAAAACGTCATGCAGGCGAAGGGTATGAGCAGGGCGATTATGCAGGGATGACGGGTCTTGAACGCAGCTACGAAAAAGTGTTGATGGGTCAACGGGGCGTGAAGCGATATATACGTGATAATAAGAACAGGATACAGGGGCCGTACAATAATGGTACGTTCGATACTGCTGCAATTGCAGGCAGAAATTTATATACCAGCATGGATGTGGATCTGCAAATGCTTGCAGAAAAATTATTACAGCACAAGATTGGAAGTGTTGTTGCCATCAATCCTAAAACAGGCGGCATTTTAGCTATGGCAACATCCCCTTCCTATGATCCAACAATGTTAACAGGCGCTCAACGGCGCAAAAATTTCGGCAGGCTGATCCTGGATACTGCACGCCCTTTATTAAATCGTGCTATTAAAGGGCAGTATCCGCCGGGTTCAACATACAAACCGTTAAGTGCATTAATTGCTTTGGATGAAGGCGTGATCACACCGGCTTATGGTTATCCTTGTTCGGGTGCTTATTATTCATGCGGAAGACCGGTTAGATGTACGGAACATTTTGCCGGCCATTCAAAAGATTTGCGTACTGCTATTGCTTACTCATGTAATTCTTATTTCAGCAATGTTTTCAGGCTAATTGTTGACAATCCTGAATACCGTAATCCAAGAATTGGTTATTTACACTGGAAACAATATATGAATGCATTTGGTTATGGTATTGATCTGAATGCAGACTTACCCGGTGAAGATGACGGAAACATTCCCGATACATCCGGTTACAACCGGGATTTTGGCGGGCCGAGATGGAACAGTTGTAACATTGTTACGTTGGGTATTGGCCAGGATAGGATGCTGGCAACGCCATTACAAATAGCAAATGCAATGTGCATCATTGCAAACAAAGGCTATTATTATACGCCCCATTTTGTTGACAGTATAGAAAATGAAACAATTGCCGATACACAATTTGTAGGTAAATACAGAATTAAACATAAGCCGCTTGAACACATTTCAGATTCATCTTTTAAAACTGTTCAGCTGGGTATGCATGATGTTGCGGTATTTGGTACGGCAAGGGCTGTAAAAATTGATGGTATTGATATCTGCGCAAAAACAGGTACAGCACAAAATCCTCATGGAAAAGATCACTCATTATTCGTTGCATTTGCGCCAATGCAGGATCCAAAAATTGCAATTTGTGTAGTAGTTGAAAATGCGGGGTTTGGTGCAACATGGGCCGCACCGATTGCTTCGTTAATGCTCGAAAAATATTTTAAGGATACATTGAGCACAGCAAGTGTTGCTAAAGCTGAGCAAATTTCGAGTGCTGATCTGATTCCGCCAGCTATTAAACATTGGTATTTTAAACAGGATTCTATAAAGTTGTTGAAACAAAGCCAGAAAATAAATGCTGATGCAGCACCGGTGTTTCAAAATAATTTAGAAACAACAAAACCTGTGCAGTTTGATCCGGAGGCAGAACCAAATCGTCGCGATAATGACGATACGAGTTCGGTTAAAAATAAACAGGATCTTCAACAGCCGGATGAGCAGAAAAATCCAAAACCTAAAAAACCATGAGCAGAGCCTATCCAAAATCAGTTTCAAAAGGTGTTGACTGGCTTACGGTTTTTTTATATGCAGTTTTAGTGTGCATTGGTGTTTTGTGCATATTTATGGTTGAGTATAATCCGTCTACTTTTACGCCAGCTTCTTTTTTCCAGGGGCACACAAACTACAGCAAGCAAATTTTATTTGCAGGTGTGTGCGTTGTTGTAGCCACGTTTATCATTTTGAGTGATAGCAAACTGTATCCCGCATTTGCCAATCTTATGTATGTGTTTGGTATCATATTGATGCTTTCAGTTTTTGTTATTGGTAAAAATATTAACGGTTCAAAAAGCTGGATTCCTTTAGGCGGAGGATTCAATCTTCAACCCGCAGAATTATGTAAAATTTTTACTGCGTTGGCGCTTGCAAAATATTTGTCGCAGTTAAATATGGACTTTACAAAACTGCAGTCACAGATCATTGCGGGTATTCTCACAATGTTGCCGGCACTGATTTCAATTGCACAAAATGAGACCGGGCTTGCATTAGTGTACATGAGTTTTTTTATTGTGATGTACCGCGAAGGTTTACCCGGCATGATCCTTATTATAGGCTTTTCATTTGGTGCATTGGTAGTAGCAACATTGGTGGTTGAAAAAAATACACTGGCAGTTATTTTAACTGTGATTGCAGCCCTTATAGTTTTCGTAATACGACGGCAGATTTTTTCGAAAAAAAGATGGGGACTCTTAATCTTGATCGCTTCTGTTTGGTTCGTATGTGTGGGCATACAACGTTTTTTAGTGCCATACATTTTTGATAATGTGTTTGAATGTTATCAAAGCCAGCGTATCTACAGTGCCGTTGGTAAAGATTATGATTGCAGCCAGAACAAACATGCCTTGCAAACAGAAGCCGCGGGTAAAACTGCGGTAAAGCCCGATGATTATAATGTGCGTCAAAGTAAAATTGCTATTGGCTCCGGAGGGTTTTTAGGCAAAGGCTTTTTAAAAGGCACGCAAACTCGCGGTAAATATGTTCCCGAGCAACATACCGATTTCATCTTTACTTCGTTGGGCGAAGCATTCGGCTTTGTAGGTTCATTTTTATTTCTCGCGGTTTATTTTTTATTGCTTTTCAGAATCGTGGTAATTGCAGAGCGGCAACGCAGCGCATTTAGCCGTGTATATGCGTACAGTGTGGCGAGCATTTTATTTTTTCATATTGTAGTAAATGTTTGCATGACAGTGGGCTTATTTCCTGTGATCGGCATTCCTTTACCACTGGTTAGTTACGGCGGTTCTTCACTGCTTACGTTTACTATTCTTATTTTTATTTTAGTACGATTAGACGCAGACAGGCAAATGGTTCTACGCTAATTGTCAGCTCTCCATTATCAACTGTCAATTGAAATTATTGTTTTGCTTTTTCATAATCTATTATCACAACAAGATCATCTTTACCTGTTTGTTTTAATCCGTGAGAACTTCCTGCAAAAGTCAGGATCGCATCGCCGGCAGATACATTGAATGTTTTATTGTTCATCGTCATTTCACCTGTACCGCTTAATATGTAATATATCTCTTCATTTTCCTGCAAATGATAACCAATTGCAGCACCGGGATGTAACACTCTTTTTCGAAAAACCAGTTTGCTGTCAGTTGCATTTAAAAAGAAATTGTACACTGTGCTGTTGCCGCCTCCGTTATGTGGCGCTGGCTCATCTTTCTTGAGATCTTTTTCATGTTGGAGAATGTAACCTGTTTGTTGTGCTTGTTTCGCAAATGCAGAAGAAACAAAAAATCCTGTTACAAAAAAAGTAAGAGCAAAAATTGTTGCGATAATGATTTTTTTCATGGTGCCATGTTTAAAATGAAGTTAGATTTTTTAACAGAGAACTTTGGAATAACCAAGCATTGAAAAGCTTCTTATTTCACAACCGGAAACGCTGATATTCTCAACCGCGCTGCGCCCATTGGTATTAAAGTTATGTTTGCTTCAGCGGTGCTAACCGTAACCGGGCTTTGAGGCAGCGTGTCACACAAACCATATTTATCCAACGTCCATTGAGGAATTATTTTTCCTTTTGCTTCAAGCATGATAGGAACATTATTTTGTGTGAAAGGGAAATCGTCTGCGGGCCATTGTTTTTTTACAACTTTAAATTGTTCATCGAGCGGCTGACCAGTTAATATCAAACCATAATTCCACATGGATGCAGGATAAATTTCATACGCCGGCCATTTTGTTTGATCTGCATTTGGTTGCCATTTAGAATCTGAGGTCACCGATGTTTTGCTATCCATTTGCTCATAGACTTCATCAATCTTTAATGAAAATGTAAGCGGGCCATAATTGATGCTTACACTGTTTTTATTTTTATCCCATGTGCGCAAACTAAGACGCATGGGAAGTGTTATTTCGATTTTATCTCCGCTGTTCCATGTTCTTTTGATGCATACATACGCATCTGCTTCGGGTGTTGCATCAATTTGTTTTCCGTTAATTACAATCGATGCATTATTGCACCATCCGGCTTTCCAGCACATTGGGATCCTAAGCTTAGAATTCCACGTGGACAAGTTGTCGCGGCCGCTTCTATAGTGTCACCTAAATACTAGTGACTCCAGCGTAACTGGACTGGCCACAGTTAGGCCGCAAATGTAATCACACTGGCTCACCTTCGGGTGGGCCTTTCTGCGTTCGCGAGTGGACCCGATAAGCTCATGGAGCGGCGTAACCGTCGCACAGGAAGGACAGAGAAAGCGCGGATCTGGGAAGTGACGGACAGAACGGTCAGGACCTGGATTGGGGAGGCGGTTGCCGCCGCTGCTGCTGACGGTGTGACGTTCTCTGTTCCGGTCACACCACATACGTTCCGCCATTCCTATGCGATGCACATGCTGTATGCCGGTATACCGCTGAAAGTTCTGCAAAGCCTGATGGGACATAAGTCCATCAGTTCAACGGAAGTCTACACGAAGGTTTTTGCGCTGGATGTGGCTGCCCGGCACCGGGTGCAGTTTGCGATGCCGGAGTCTGATGCGGTTGCGATGCTGAAACAATTATCCTGAGAATAAATGCCTTGGCCTTTATATGGAAATGTGGAACTGAGTGGATATGCTGTTTTTGTCTGTTAAACAGAGAAGCTGGCTGTTATCCACTGAGAAGCGAACGAAACAGTCGGGAAAATCTCCCATTATCGTAGAGATCCGCATTATTAATCTCAGGAGCCTGTGTAGCGTTTATAGGAAGTAGTGTTCTGTCATGATGCCTGCAAGCGGTAACGAAAACGATTTGAATATGCCTTCAGGAACAATAGAAATCTTCGTGCGGTGTTACGTTGAAGTGGAGCGGATTATGTCAGCAATGGACAGAACAACCTAATGAACACAGAACCATGATGTGGTCTGTCCTTTTACAGCCAGTAGTGCTCGCCGCAGTCGAGCGACAGGGCGAAGCCCTCGGCTGGTTGCCCTCGCCGCTGGGCTGGCGGCCGTCTATGGCCCTGCAAACGCGCCAGAAACGCCGTCGAAGCCGTGTGCGAGACACCGCGGCCGGCCGCCGGCGTTGTGGATACCTCGCGGAAAACTTGGCCCTCACTGACAGATGAGGGGCGGACGTTGACACTTGAGGGGCCGACTCACCCGGCGCGGCGTTGACAGATGAGGGGCAGGCTCGATTTCGGCCGGCGACGTGGAGCTGGCCAGCCTCGCAAATCGGCGAAAACGCCTGATTTTACGCGAGTTTCCCACAGATGATGTGGACAAGCCTGGGGATAAGTGCCCTGCGGTATTGACACTTGAGGGGCGCGACTACTGACAGATGAGGGGCGCGATCCTTGACACTTGAGGGGCAGAGTGCTGACAGATGAGGGGCGCACCTATTGACATTTGAGGGGCTGTCCACAGGCAGAAAATCCAGCATTTGCAAGGGTTTCCGCCCGTTTTTCGGCCACCGCTAACCTGTCTTTTAACCTGCTTTTAAACCAATATTTATAAACCTTGTTTTTAACCAGGGCTGCGCCCTGTGCGCGTGACCGCGCACGCCGAAGGGGGGTGCCCCCCCTTCTCGAACCCTCCCGGTCGAGTGAGCGAGGAAGCACCAGGGAACAGCACTTATATATTCTGCTTACACACGATGCCTGAAAAAACTTCCCTTGGGGTTATCCACTTATCCACGGGGATATTTTTATAATTATTTTTTTTATAGTTTTTAGATCTTCTTTTTTAGAGCGCCTTGTAGGCCTTTATCCATGCTGGTTCTAGAGAAGGTGTTGTGACAAATTGCCCTTTCAGTGTGACAAATCACCCTCAAATGACAGTCCTGTCTGTGACAAATTGCCCTTAACCCTGTGACAAATTGCCCTCAGAAGAAGCTGTTTTTTCACAAAGTTATCCCTGCTTATTGACTCTTTTTTATTTAGTGTGACAATCTAAAAACTTGTCACACTTCACATGGATCTGTCATGGCGGAAACAGCGGTTATCAATCACAAGAAACGTAAAAATAGCCCGCGAATCGTCCAGTCAAACGACCTCACTGAGGCGGCATATAGTCTCTCCCGGGATCAAAAACGTATGCTGTATCTGTTCGTTGACCAGATCAGAAAATCTGATGGCACCCTACAGGAACATGACGGTATCTGCGAGATCCATGTTGCTAAATATGCTGAAATATTCGGATTGACCTCTGCGGAAGCCAGTAAGGATATACGGCAGGCATTGAAGAGTTTCGCGGGGAAGGAAGTGGTTTTTTATCGCCCTGAAGAGGATGCCGGCGATGAAAAAGGCTATGAATCTTTTCCTTGGTTTATCAAACGTGCGCACAGTCCATCCAGAGGGCTTTACAGTGTACATATCAACCCATATCTCATTCCCTTCTTTATCGGGTTACAGAACCGGTTTACGCAGTTTCGGCTTAGTGAAACAAAAGAAATCACCAATCCGTATGCCATGCGTTTATACGAATCCCTGTGTCAGTATCGTAAGCCGGATGGCTCAGGCATCGTCTCTCTGAAAATCGACTGGATCATAGAGCGTTACCAGCTGCCTCAAAGTTACCAGCGTATGCCTGACTTCCGCCGCCGCTTCCTGCAGGTCTGTGTTAATGAGATCAACAGCAGAACTCCAATGCGCCTCTCATACATTGAGAAAAAGAAAGGCCGCCAGACGACTCATATCGTATTTTCCTTCCGCGATATCACTTCCATGACGACAGGATAGTCTGAGGGTTATCTGTCACAGATTTGAGGGTGGTTCGTCACATTTGTTCTGACCTACTGAGGGTAATTTGTCACAGTTTTGCTGTTTCCTTCAGCCTGCATGGATTTTCTCATACTTTTTGAACTGTAATTTTTAAGGAAGCCAAATTTGAGGGCAGTTTGTCACAGTTGATTTCCTTCTCTTTCCCTTCGTCATGTGACTTGATATCGGGGGTTAGTTCGTCATCATTGATGAGGGTTGATTATCACAGTTTATTACTCTGAATTGGCTATCCGCGTGTGTACCTCTACCTGGAGTTTTTCCCACGGTGGATATTTCTTCTTGCGCTGAGCGTAAGAGCTATCTGACAGAACAGTTCTTCTTTGCTTCCTCGCCAGTTCGCTCGCTATGCTCGGTTACACGGCTGCGGCGAGCGCTAGTGATAATAAGTGACTGAGGTATGTGCTCTTCTTATCTCCTTTTGTAGTGTTGCTCTTATTTTAAACAACTTTGCGGTTTTTTGATGACTTTGCGATTTTGTTGTTGCTTTGCAGTAAATTGCAAGATTTAATAAAAAAACGCAAAGCAATGATTAAAGGATGTTCAGAATGAAACTCATGGAAACACTTAACCAGTGCATAAACGCTGGTCATGAAATGACGAAGGCTATCGCCATTGCACAGTTTAATGATGACAGCCCGGAAGCGAGGAAAATAACCCGGCGCTGGAGAATAGGTGAAGCAGCGGATTTAGTTGGGGTTTCTTCTCAGGCTATCAGAGATGCCGAGAAAGCAGGGCGACTACCGCACCCGGATATGGAAATTCGAGGACGGGTTGAGCAACGTGTTGGTTATACAATTGAACAAATTAATCATATGCGTGATGTGTTTGGTACGCGATTGCGACGTGCTGAAGACGTATTTCCACCGGTGATCGGGGTTGCTGCCCATAAAGGAGGCGTTTACAAAACCTCAGTTTCTGTTCATCTTGCTCAGGATCTGGCTCTGAAGGGGCTACGTGTTTTGCTCGTGGAAGGTAACGACCCCCAGGGAACAGCCTCAATGTATCACGGATGGGTACCAGATCTTCATATTCATGCAGAAGACACTCTCCTGCCTTTCTATCTTGGGGAAAAGGACGATGTCACTTATGCAATAAAGCCCACTTGCTGGCCGGGGCTTGACATTATTCCTTCCTGTCTGGCTCTGCACCGTATTGAAACTGAGTTAATGGGCAAATTTGATGAAGGTAAACTGCCCACCGATCCACACCTGATGCTCCGACTGGCCATTGAAACTGTTGCTCATGACTATGATGTCATAGTTATTGACAGCGCGCCTAACCTGGGTATCGGCACGATTAATGTCGTATGTGCTGGGGAAAG
>JADMIO010960115.1_pt1 | contig 17072 bp, 7 predicted proteins | sample 8958161 | NCBI WGS metagenome assembly JADMIO01 (sample SAMN16585339, study PRJNA669376) | soil metagenome | isolation source: Crop rotation soil | place: USA: Cullars Rotation, Alabama | collected 2011
CGAGGCCGGGAACGGCAGGTCCGCCGGAGCGGGCGACTTCACGGCGTCGCGGATCTTCACGAACGTGCCTTCCGTGCCCGGAACGGCGCCCTTCAGAAGAATAAGACCGCGCTCCACATCGACGCGGAACACGGTCACATTGAGGGTGGTCACGTTTTCCTGACCCAGGTGGCCGGCCATCTTCTTGTTCTTGAAGACCTTGCCCGGGTCTTGGCGCTGGCCGGTCGAACCGTGCGAACGGTGCGATACGGACACGCCGTGGGTGGCGCGCAGGCCGCCGAAGTTCCATCGCTTCATGGCGCCGGCGAAGCCCTTACCGACGGTGACGCCGGAGACGTCGACCTTCTGGCCGGCGACGAAGTGGTCGGCGGAGAACTCCGCGCCCACGTCGACGAGAGCGTCCTCGCTCACGCGGAATTCGGCCACGTGGCGTTTCGGCTCGACGAGGCCCTTGGCGAAGTGGCCGCGCTCGGCCTTCGTCGTGTTCTTGGCCTTCTTCGCCCCTGCGCCGAGCTGGAGGGCGACGTAGCCGTCTTTGTCCTTGGTGCGCTGGGCGGTGACCTGACAGCCCTCAAGGGCGAGCACGGTCACGGGCACATGGCTGCCGGTCTCGTCGAAGAGACGGGTCATACCCAGCTTCTTGGCGATCACGCCGGTTCGCATGGCGCTGGTCCCCTTAAAGCTTGATCTCGACGTCCACGCCGGCGGACAGGTCGAGCTTCATCAGCGCGTCCACGGTCTGCGGGGTGGGGTCGACGATGTCGAGCACGCGCTTGTGCGTGCGGATCTCGAACTGCTCGCGCGACTTCTTGTCGATGTGCGGCGAGCGGTTGACGGTGAAACGCTCGATGAGCGTCGGCAGGGGGATCGGTCCCCTGACGGTAGCGCCGGTGCGCTTGGCTGTGTTGACGATCTCGCGGGTGGAATGATCCAGCACGCGGTGATCGAAGGCCTTGAGCCGGATGCGGATGTTCTGACGATCCATATCGCTCGCTATTTCCCCTTAGGCTTGCGCCCGCGTGTTCCAGACCATTCAAAGACCAGCCCGATCCGCCCGAAGGCCTCACGGCACGCATACGCCCGCAAAAACGAATGTGGCCCGCGCGGAAGCCCCGCGAGGGCCGGTTCCCGATGCAAACGGCGAGTTAAGCCGCCTATGCCAGGTTCGTATTGCGAACCGCGTCTGCCCTGGGTGGTCTCAGGACACAGCCGGTTCAACAAGAGGGGCGGTCTCTACCGACCTGGGGCCTTGCCGTCAAGGCCTTGGACGTAAAGAGTAACGGTCACGAATCCGCCGCGGGCCAACGGTAACGGTCACTGGGTTTCGGGCCTCTTTCGGGGGATGGTTTTTGGCGTCGAGGCGTGAAGGCAAACCCTGGGAGACGTTCGCCGGCCGCGTCGGCGAGTTCTTCTTTCAGGGCTGGGGCCGGATCGAGTCGGCCATGGGCTTCCCCAAGCCCAAGTCGCGCCGCGACACCGCCGCCCTCGTCCTCTCGACGATCATCCACGTCCTCTTCCTGGGCTACGTCGCCACCACCGTGGTGCCGCGGTACGTGCTGCCGCAGCGCGTGCAGTTGGAAGAGCCCGTGCCGGTAGAGCTGATCCCGCCGCCGCAGCCGATCATCAAGATCCCCCCGCCGCCGCCCCCTCCCCCGCCGAAGCCGGTTGAGGAGCCGCCGATCGTTCCGCCCAAGCCGGAACCCCCGAAGCCGATCCCGACGCCGCAGCCGACACCGCCGGCGCCGGCTCCCGCGCCGACGCCGCCGCGACCGGAGCCGCCGAAGCCCGAACCGCCGAAGCCGCAGCCGCCCAAGCCCTCTCCCCTGCCCGCGCCGGTGAAACAGACGGTCGAGCAGCCCAAGCCTTCGCCGACCAAGACCGCGCCGGCCCCCACCCCGACGCCGCGCCCCGTGCCCGCGCAGCAGACGACGCCCACGCCGGCGCCGCCCACGCCGACGCCTGGGCCGCCGAAGCCGAACCCGAACCCGACGCCCTCGCCCAGCCAGCTCAACATCCACGCACCGGCCCAGGAAGCGCCGCTGAGCGTGCCGCGCCTGCCGATGGCGCCTGCCGGCGGCCAGCCGGGCCGTCCCGGCTCGAACCAGGCCGGCGGCGGACCCGCTTCCGGGGCTCCGGGGGCCAACCAGCCCGGCGGCTCGGCGCGGGGCAGCGGCCTCAATCCCTATCCGTACGGCCAGATGCCGAGCGGCGGCTCGGGTCTGCGCGGCACGCTGGTGGGCTGCGCCAACGCCGACGCGGTGCGCCTGACCACCTCGGAGCGGTCGCGCTGCAACGAGCGCTTCGGGGCCTCGGCCGGCAGCGCGCCCGTGCTCGACGGCATCGCCTCACGCCGAGGCGAGTTCGACCGCGCGGCGGCCGCCAACGCCGCAGACAAGAAGTACCGCAACTCCGTGCCAACCGGCACGACCCCCTCTTCCAACCCCGCCGCCGGCGCGGGCCTGGGGACAGTGCCACGCGTGGGGGATCAGTAGGCGGGGGCGTCCGCGACTACGCGGGCGTTCGTAAGGTTGACCACGGCCCCATCGAAACAATGGACTGTCCGTGAGGCCGGTGTAGCGGGGCCACTGCGGCCTTTGGACCACGGACAAGCCGGACGAGACGGACAAGAGCGGACATGGCGCCTTAGCGCCCGTCAGCCTTGCTCACCGAGGCAGCCGAGTCCGACTGCGCGCCCTGCGGGCGCGCGTTCCGGCCTTGTCCGACTTGTCCGTGGTCCAGGCAGCGCACGCCACAAGTCCGACGTGAGCCAGGTGGGGCGCGGTCTGCAGCCTTACGTGACCAACTGTCGCCGAGGCTTGATCGCCCAAAGCAAAACGGCCCGGGATTGCTCCCGGGCCGTTCGCTACTCTAGCGGCTCGCCGCGCGCCTAGGCGTCGGCCTTCTCGGCGTCGGCTTCGGCGGCGATCTCGAGCGGCAGGGGCTCGAGGGCGACCGTCTCGGCGCGGCTGGCGGCCAGCTGCTCGTCGCGCTTGGCGGCGATGCGCTGCAGGCCGCGCAGGTAGGAGCCGGTGCCCGCCGGGATGAGCCGGCCGACGATCACGTTCTCCTTCAGGCCCTCCAGGCTGTCCGCCTTGCCGTGCACCGAGGCGTCGGTGAGCACGCGGGTGGTTTCCTGGAACGAGGCGGCCGAGATGAAGCTGCGGGTCTGCAGCGACGCCTTGGTGATGCCCAGCAGAACTGGCTGGGTCAGCGCCGGACGCCCGCCGCGGCCTTCGGCCTTGGCGTTCTCCTCGTCGACCTCGACCTTGTCGAGGTGGTCGCCCTTGAGCAGGCCCGTGTCGCCCGGCTCCATGATCTCGACCTTCTGCAGCATCTGACGGACGATCGTCTCGATGTGCTTGTCGTTGATCGGCACGCCCTGCAGCCGGTAGACCTCCTGGATCTCGTCGACCAGGAAGTTGGCCAGCTCCTCGATGCCCAGGATGCGCAGGATGTCGTGCGGGTCCGGGTTGCCGTCGATCAGGTACTCGCCCTTGCGGATCACGTCGCCATCGTGGACGGCGATGTGCTTGCCCTTGGGGATCAGGAACTCGACCGCCTCGCCGCCGTCTTCCGGCGTGATCTTGATGCGGCGCTTGTTCTTGTAGTCGCGTCCGAACTCGACGCGGCCGTCCATCTCCGCGATCACCGCGCAGTCCTTCGGCCGGCGGGCCTCGAACAGCTCGGCCACCCGCGGCAGGCCGCCGGTGATGTCGCGGGTCTTGGCGCTGGCCGTGGGCAGGCGGGCGATCACGTCGCCAGCCTTCACGTCATCGCCGTCACCCACCGAGAGGATGGCGCCCACGGGCAGCAGGTAGCGGGCCTCGCCGCCGTTCGACAGGCGCTTGTAGGCGCCGTCGGCGTCGATCACCGCCATGGCCGGACGCAGGTCCGAGCCCTTGGTCGAGGTGCGCCAGTCGATGACCACGCGGTTGGAGATACCCGTCGCCTCGTCGGCCTCTTCGCGGACGGAGAACCCTTCCACCAGGTCCTCGAAGCGCACCTTGCCCGGCACTTCGGTGATGATGGGGGTGGTGTACGGGTCCCATTCCGCCAGGCGGTCGCCGCGCTTCAGCTTGGCGCCATCCGTCACCTTCAGGCGCGCGCCGTAGGGCGGCTTGTAGGATTCGCGGTCCTTGCCGTCGACCTGGACGATCACCTGCATGTTGCGGCTCATGACGATCAGGTCGCCGTCTGACGCCTTGACGGTGGCCGTGCCCACGAACTTCACGAGGCCGTCGTTGGCCGCCTCGAAGAACGACTGCTCGGCCACCTGGGCCGTGCCGCCGATGTGGAACGTGCGCATGGTCAGCTGCGTGCCGGGCTCGCCGATCGACTGGGCCGCGATGACGCCCACCGCCTCGCCGATATTCACCGGCGTGCCGCGCGCCAGGTCACGGCCGTAGCAGGCGGCGCAGACGCCGACCTGAGCCTCGCAGGTGAGGACCGAGCGGACCTTGACCTGCTGCACGCCCGCGGCTTCCACCGCTTCGACCATGTTCTCGTCGAGGTAGGTGTCGGCCGGCACGACCAGCTCCTCGCCGCCGGGCGCCTTGACGGCTTCGGCGGTGAAGCGGCCGAGGATGCGCTGGCCCAGGGAGACGATCACCTCGCCGCCCTCGACCGCCGCGCGCAGCGTGATGCCGCGCGTGGTGCCGCAGTCTTCCTCGTTGACGATGCAGTCCTGGGCCACGTCGACCAGTCGGCGGGTCAGGTAACCCGAGTTCGCCGTCTTGAGCGCCGTGTCGGCCAGGCCCTTACGGGCGCCGTGGGTGGAGTTGAAGTACTCCTGGACGGTCAGGCCTTCCTTGAAGTTCGAGATGATCGGCGTCTCGATGATCTCGCCGGAGGGCTTGGCCATCAAGCCGCGCATGCCGCCGAGCTGCTTCATCTGGGCCTGCGAACCGCGGGCGCCGGAGTTGGACATCATCCAGACCGAGTTGATCTCGAGCTCGCGGCCGGTCTCGTCCTTCTGGCCGGAAGAGATCTCGGCCATCATTTCGTCCGACACGCGGTCGGTCGCCTTGGACCAGGCGTCGACCACCTTGTTGTACTTCTCACCCTTGGTGATCAGGCCGTCCGCATACTGCTGCTCGTATTCCTCGACCAGCTTGCGGGTGGTCTCGACGATCGCCTTCTTGCGCTCGGGGATGACGATGTCGTCCTTGCCGAACGAGATGCCGGCCTTGGCCGCCTCGCGGAAGCCCAGACCCATCACCTGGTCGGCGAAGATGACCGTCGCCTTCTGACCGCAGTGCCGGTAGACGACGTCGATCAGGTTGCCGATCTCCTTCTTGGTGAGCGAGCGCTCGACCAGGCGGTGACCGACGGCCGGGTGGTGCGGCAGCAGGGCCGCGATCTTCATGCGGCCGGGCGTGGTGTCGATGACCTTGCGCACTAGCTTGCCGTCGGCGTCCATCTCCTCGAAGCGCGCCTTGACCTTGGAGTGCAGGGTCACGACGCCGGCGTCGAGCGCCGCTTCGATCTCGCCGATGTCGCCGAACAGCTTGCCTTCGCCCGGCTCTCCGTCGCGCGACTGCGAGAGGTAGTAGAGGCCGAGCACGATGTCCTGCGACGGCACGATGATCGGCTTGCCGTGCGAGGGCGACAGGATGTTGTTGGTCGACATCATCAGGACGCGCGCTTCCAGCTGGGCTTCCAGCGAGAGCGGCACGTGCACGGCCATTTGGTCGCCGTCGAAGTCCGCGTTGAAGGCGGTGCAGACCAGCGGGTGAAGCTGGATCGCCTTGCCTTCGATCAGCTTGGGCTCGAAGGCCTGGATGCCCAGGCGGTGCAGCGTCGGGGCCCGGTTGAGCAGCACCGGGTGCTCGCGGATCACCTCTTCGAGGATGTCCCACACCTGCGGCTGTTCGCGCTCGACCATGCGCTTGGACTGCTTGACGGTGCCCGACAGGCCCTTGGCGTCCAGCCGCGCGTAGATGAACGGCTTGAACAGCTCGAGCGCCATCTTCTTGGGCAGGCCGCACTCGTGCAGCTTCAGCTCCGGGCCGACCACGATGACCGAACGGCCCGAGTAGTCGACGCGCTTGCCGAGCAGGTTCTGGCGGAAGCGGCCCTGCTTGCCCTTCAGCATGTCGGCGAGCGACTTCAGCGGGCGCTTGTTGGCGCCGGTGATGACGCGGCCCCGGCGGCCGTTGTCGAAGAGGGCGTCGACCGCCTCCTGCAGCATCCGCTTTTCGTTGCGGATGATGATGTCGGGGGCGCGCAGCTCGATCAGGCGTTTCAGGCGGTTGTTACGGTTGATGACCCGCCGGTAGAGGTCGTTCAGGTCGGACGTGGCGAAGCGCCCGCCGTCGAGCGGAACGAGGGGACGCAGGTCCGGCGGAATGACCGGGATCACGGTCATGATCATCCACTCGGGCTTGTTCCCGCTCTCGATGAACGCCTCCATGATCTTGAGGCGCTTGGAGGCCTTCTTCAGCTTCATCTCGGAGGTGGTGGTGGCCAGCTCCTCGCGCAGCTTGTCGGCTTCCTTGGCCAGGTCGATGCCCTTGAGCAGGCCCTGGACCGCCTCGGCGCCGATCTCGGCGGTGAAGCTGTCGTCGCCGAACTCTTCCTGGAAGCGCAGGTACTCGTCTTCCGACAGCAGCTGGTGCTGCTTCAGCGGGGTCAGGCCCGGCTCGGTGACGATGTAGTACTCGAAGTAGAGGACCCGCTCGATGTCCTTCAGCGGCATGTCGAGCATCATCGCGATGCGGCTCGGCAGCGACTTCAGGAACCAGATGTGCGCAACAGGGCTGGCCAGCTCGATGTGGCCCATGCGCTCGCGGCGCACGCGAGCGAGGGTGACCTCGACGCCGCACTTCTCGCAGATCACGCCCTTGTACTTCATGCGCTTGTACTTGCCGCACAGGCACTCGTAGTCCTTCGTCGGACCGAAGATGCGGGCGCAGAACAGGCCGTCACGCTCGGGCTTGAACGTGCGGTAGTTGATCGTTTCCGGCTTCTTGATCTCGCCGAACGACCAGGACCGGATCTTCTCGGGGCTCGAGAGCGAGATGCGGATCTGGTCGAAGGTCGGCGTGGCGACCACCGGATTGAAGATATTCAGGACTTCCTGGTTCATGTGATTTCCAGACCGTCAGTAACTTTGGGGGGCGAAGAGGGAGGAGCTGACGGCCCCTCCCCTCGCGCATCGGTGAAGCGGTAGCCGGCCGCCGGTCAGCTGTTTTCCAGCTCCACGTTGAGGCCCAGCGAGCGCATCTCCTTGACGAGAACGTTGAAGCTCTCGGGGATGCCCGCCTCGAAGGCGTCGTCGCCGCGGACGATGCTCTCGTAGACCTTGGTCCGTCCGGCCACGTCGTCGGACTTCACCGTCAGCATCTCCTGCAGGGTGTAGGCGGCGCCGTAGGCTTCGAGGGCCCACACCTCCATTTCCCCGAACCGCTGACCGCCGAACTGGGCCTTGCCGCCCAGCGGCTGCTGGGTGACCAGGCTGTAGGGGCCGATCGAGCGGGCGTGGATCTTGTCGTCCACGAGGTGGTGCAGCTTCAGCATGTAGATGTAGCCCACGGTGACGTGCCGCTTGAACGGCTCGCCGGTCTGACCGTCGTAGAGCTGCACCTGGCCGGACTTGTGCAGCCCCGCCTTCTCGAGCAGGTCCTCGATGTCGTTGATGTGGGCGCCGTCGAAGACGGGCGTGGCGATCGGCACGCCCTTGGACAGGTTACGGGCCAGTTCAACCAGCTCGTCCTCGTCGTCTGGCAGGTGCTGATCCTTGCCGTAGATGTCGCGCAGGCGCTCCACGAGGGCCTTCTTCTGCCCGCCGTGCTGCCAGGCTTCCAGCAGGTCAGCGATCTGCTTGCCCATGCCGGCGCAGGCCCAACCCAGGTGGGTCTCGAAGATCTGGCCGACGTTCATCCGCGAGGGCACGCCCAGCGGGTTGAGCACGACGTCGACGGCAGTGCCGTCTTCCAGGTGCGGCATGTCCTCGATCGGCAGGATCTTGGAGATGACGCCCTTGTTGCCGTGGCGGCCGGCCATCTTGTCGCCGGGCTGCAGCTTGCGCTTCACCGCGACGAACACCTTGACCATCTTCATGACGCCCGGCGGCAGCTCGTCGCCGCGCTGCAGCTTGTCGACCTTGTCTTCGAACCGGCGGTCCAGGCGCTTGCGCTGCTCGTCGAACTGGCGGCGCATGGCCTCCAGTTCGCCCATCGCCTTTTCGTCGTCGAGGGCGATCTGCCACCACAGGCCGGGCGCGATCTCGCTCAGCTTGTCGGCGGTGATCTCGCCGCGGCCCAGGCCCTTGGGCCCGGAGACGGCGTTCTTGCCGATCAGCAGCTCGCGCAGGCGCGCGGTCATGTTGCGGTTCAGGATCGCGAACTCGTCGTCGCGGTCCTTGCCCAGGCGGTCGATCTCTTCGCGCTCGATGGCCAGCGCCCGCTCGTCCTTGTCGACGCCGTGGCGGTTGAACACCCGCACTTCGACCACCGTGCCGGCGACGCCGGGCGGCAGGCGCAGAGAGGTGTCGCGCACGTCGGACGCCTTCTCGCCGAAGATGGCCCGCAGCAGCTTCTCTTCCGGGGTCATCGGGCTCTCGCCCTTGGGCGTGACCTTGCCGACCAGGATGTCGCCGGGCAGGACCTCGGCGCCGATCGCCACGATGCCCGCCTCGTCGAGGTTGCGCAGGGCTTCCTCGCCGACGTTCGGGATGTCGCGGGTGATCTCTTCCGGCCCGAGCTTGGTGTCGCGGGCCATGACCTCGAACTCCTCGATGTGGATCGAGGTGAAGACGTCATCGCGCACGATGCGCTCGGAGATGAGGATGGAGTCCTCGAAGTTGTAGCCGTTCCAGGGCATGAACGCGACGAGCGCGTTGCGGCCCAGGGCCAGTTCGCCGAGGTCCGTCGACGGGCCGTCGGCGATGATGTCGCCGGCCGAGATCCGGTCGCCCACCCGCACCAGCGGACGCTGGTTGATGCAGGTGTTCTGGTTCGAGCGCTGGAACTTCAGCAGACGGTAGATGTCGACGCCCGGCTGGGTGGGGTCGGTCTCTTCGGTCTTGCGCACGACGATACGCGTGCCGTCGATCTGCTCGACGATGCCGGTGTGCCGGGCGATCACGACGGCCCCGGAGTCGCGGGCGACCACGTCTTCCATGCCGGTGCCCACGAGCGGAGCGTCGGACTGGATCAGCGGCACCGCCTGGCGCTGCATGTTCGAGCCCATCAGGGCGCGGTTGGCGTCGTCGTTCTCGAGGAACGGGATCAGCGCCGCGGCCACCGAGACCACCTGCTTGGGCGACACGTCCATCAGGTCGACCTGGTCCTTGGCCAACAGCGACGGGTCGCCGTTGACGCGGCCGGGTACGAGGTCGTCGACGATCTCACCCTTCAGCAGCGGGATGTTGGCCTGAGCGATGACGTGCTTGGCCTCTTCCATGGCCGACATGTAGACCACCTCGTCGGTGATCTTGCCGTCCTTGACGCGCCGGTAGGGGCTTTCGATGAAGCCGTACTTGTTGACCACCGCGTGGGTGGCCAGCGAGTTGATCAGGCCGATGTTCGGGCCTTCCGGCGTCTCGATCGGGCAGATCCGGCCGTAGTGCGTCGGGTGCACGTCGCGCACCTCGAAGCCGGCCCGCTCGCGGGTGAGGCCGCCCGGGCCAAGCGCCGAAAGGCGGCGCTTGTGGGTGATCTCGCTGAGCGGGTTGGTCTGGTCCATGAACTGCGAGAGCTGCGAGGAGCCGAAGAACTCGCGCACCGCCGCGGCCGCCGGCTTGGCGTTGATCAGGTCGTGCGGCATGACTGTGTCGATATCGACCGAGCTCATGCGCTCCTTGATCGCCCGCTCCATGCGCAGCAGGCCGACGCGGTACTGGTTCTCGAGCAGTTCGCCCACCGAGCGGACCCGACGGTTGCCGAGGTTGTCGATGTCGTCGATCTCGCCGCGGCCGTCGCGAAGACCGACCAGCGTCTTGAGCACTTCGAGCACATCGTCCTTGCGGATCACGCGCACGTCGTCCGGGCAGTCGAGCTCCAGGCGCATGTTCATCTTCACGCGGCCGACGCTCGACAGGTCGTAGCGCTCCTGGTCGAAGAACAGCGACTTGAACATCGCCTCGGCGGCTTCCACCGTCGGCGGCTCGCCCGGGCGCATGACGCGGTAGATGTCGAAGAGCGCGTCTTCGCGCACGGCGTTCTTGTCCACGCGCAGGGTGTTGCGCATGTACGCGCCGACGTTGACGTGGTCGATGTCGAGCACGTCGATGGTCGAGAAGCCCTGCTCTTCCAGCGCGGCGATCGAAGCGGCGTCGAGTTCGTCGCCGGCTTCCGCATAGATCTCGCCGGTCTGCATGTTGACCTCGTCGCGCGCCAGGTAGCGGCCGACGAGGGCTTCGGGCGAGAGCAGAAGGGTCTTCAGTCCGTTGTCGGCCAGGCGCTTGGCCTGACGGGCCGAGATCTTGGTCCCGGCCGGCGCGACCTCTTCGCCGGTGTCGGCGTCGATGAGGACGAACTCCGGCTTCACACCGCGCCAGCGGTCGGCCTTGTAGGGCGTGGCCCAGCCGATGGAACCGTCCTTGGCGGTGCGCTTCTCGAACGGCACCACGTCGTAGAACGTGGTGAGGATCTCCTCGCCGTCCATGCCCAGGCCATAGAGGAAGGTCGTCGCCGGCAGCTTGCGGCGCCGGTCGATACGCACGTAGACGACGTCCTTGGCGTCGAACTCGAAGTCGAGCCAGGAGCCGCGATACGGGATGATCCGGGCGGCGAACAGCAGCTTGCCGGACGAGTGGGTCTTGCCCTTGTCGTGGTCGAAGAACACGCCGGGCGAGCGGTGCATCTGGGAGACGATGACCCGCTCGGTGCCGTTGACGATGAACGTGCCCTTGTCGGTCATGAGCGGGATATCGCCCATGTAGACGTCCTGCTCCTTGATATCCTTCACGGAGCGGGCGCCGGTCTCTTCGTCGGTCTCGAACACGATCAGGCGCAGCTTGACCTTCAGCGGCGCGGCGAAGGTCATGTCGCGCTGGATGCACTCCTCGACGTCGTACTTCGGCTCCTCGAACTCGTAGGAGACGTACTCGAGCACAGCGCGCTCGTTGAAGTCCTTGATCGGGAAGACCGACTTGAAGACGGCCTCGATCCCCTCGTCCCGGCGTTGCCCGGGGCGGACTTCACGCTGCAGGAACTGTTCGTAGGAGGACCGCTGAACCTCGATCAGGTTCGGCATCTGGACGGCTTCGGGGATACGGCCGAAGGATTTGCGAATGCGCTTCTTGCCCGTGAAGGACTGGGCGTGGACGGTCTGGGCCATCGATGCTCCCGTTTGGCGCGGAGCGGTCCCCGCGCGTCAAATGTTCCTAGCGTCCACCCTCGGATCAGACGGGGGGTCGGGGGGCGACCACATGCCGTCTGCCGGACGCTGGATAATCCCCGAACCGGATTGGGAAATCCGGACAGGCGCCCCTTCGCGCTGGTCGGAGGGCGGCGGACCGCGCCTCGGGGCGTAGAGAACGAGCGGCCGTTGCGGCGCGCGCGTGCGACTCACGTCTCTGGTTTGAGAGAAATGCGTATGTAGTCGCTCGCCGCGGAGATGTGAAGAGCAAATCCGCGGGGGCTATGACGCTGACGCGCAGCTAAGCCGGATTTGGCGAGCGGCGCAAGTTAACCCCGAAGAAGCTTAGCCACAGGCTTGCAGAACGTATCGAGAACACGTAAGGTTGAGCGGGCTGGACGGAGGGGCGGATGGGGCTGCTCGATTTCCTGCAGAGTGACCGCACGCGTTTCATGAAGGCCGTCGCGGCCGGTCTTGCGGCGCGCGGCGTCGCTCAACCGATAACGTTCGACGCCAACCACCTCGTCGTGAACACGCCCGACGCGGATCGCGCCCAACTGGGCGCCTCGTTCAAGATGTGGCGCGCTGCCGCGCGTTCGGACAAGGCAGACGTGATCAGCCGAACGGTGAGCCTGTTGCTCGATCACAGCTCCGAAGTGTTCGAAGACTGCTCTCCGCATCTCGTCCCACTGATCGTCAATCGGTCGGAAATGACGACGATCTGGATGCACCCGGCGGACGGCACGTCGCCCGATACCTACGAAGGCGCGATGCTCCCGATGTGCGGTTCGCTTGCAGTTATGATCTCGGTCGAACGTCCCCAGTGGGGCGGTTTCGACATGGTCAACCGCAAGCACCTTGAGAAATGGGGGAAGTCGTTCGACGCGGTATTGGCGATTGCCGTGGCCAACCTGGCCAGCCGAGGGCCTGCCCGCTTTCTACGCGCCCCGGACGGCTTCTATGTGTCGTCTTACCAGGACCACCGGGACACGGGACGGCTTCTCCTGCACGACCATTTCAGCGGACTCGACTTGAAAGGTGACCCGGTCGCGATCGCCGTCTGCAACGAGATCCTGCTGGTTGCCGGCTCGCAGGACATGGACGCTCTGAATGGGATGGCCATCTACGCCGGCGATCCACCAGGCGATTTAGACACGACATCAACGCTGCCGATCGTGTTGCGCGACGGAGCCTGGCATCCGTTCGATACCAGTCACATCGCGATCTATCCGCTCGACAATCTGAGAAGCCTTCAGACCTTGAGGGACAACGACCGGGTGACTCAGCTCCTCTCGTGGCGCATAGGCGAGTTGGGAGAGCAAATCGCAGTGCCACCCGTCCAGGCCATCGCACGGCAGGGGCACGCCGTCACCTGGACCGCTTGGCCCTGGGAGGTAGATGCGCTCCTGCCCGAGGCGGAAGTCGTTATTATCGAACCCGGGGGAAAGGTGAAGCCTGTCGCGCGTTCGTGGAACGACGTCGTGCGCATTTGTGGGCCTTTCGAACCGGAGCCCCACTGTTACCCGCCTCGCTACAGAACTCAGGCCGGCCAATCTGAAGCGATGTGGGAAGCTCTCTTGGCATGCCCTCAACCAGAGCACGCCCCTGAAATTCGGTGAGCTTGGCCACGGCCTCAGCGCCCCATCGGCTTCATCGGCGGCAGGGTGAGCGTTCTCGCCTTCACCGGCTCGCCCTTGAAGAAACCGACCAGGATGGCCGGGATGTCGGGGTGGGCCTCGAGGACGTCGTGGCCGGCGTTCTCGACGATGATCTGGGTTGCGCCTTTGAACTGACGAACCACCTCGGCCTGTTCGGCGAGCGGCGTGCGGCCGTCGAGCGTCCCGGAGATGAAGAGGGCGGGCGTCGATGAGCGCAACGGGGCGCGGAAGCCGTCGCCGAGGTCGACGCCGTCGACCACGCCCAGCACCTGCGGCATCGGCCAGTTGAGGGCGTCGCCGAGAGTGGCCGTCTTCGCTTGTTCCTCGACCAGCGCCAGGCGCCGGCTCGTGATACCGGACGCCAGGTCCATGGCCTCACCCATGCCCCCAAGGCCCGGCGACGAGGCGACCATCCCGGCGAGTCGCGGCGCCACGGCGTCGTAGGCGCCCTTGTCCAGCGCGCCGTAGAGGGCCGGCAGGAACACCTCGGTGTCTGGGTTCTTGATCATGCCGCCGGCCAGGATGCGCAGCAGGAAGCTGTCGAACTTCAGGGTCACGGGCGGCGCGCCCGGACGCGGCGCGACCGTCATCTGCACCGGCTCGGCGTCGAGCCTTGCATGCACGCGGCGCATGACGGCCTTGAGATCGCTGCCGGGCGTGAGCTGGGCGGAGATGCGGTCCAGCACCGGCTCGACGCTGGCCGGCAGCTTCACGGTCTGGTCCTGCCCCTCGAGACTGGCCAGCGCGATGCGCGCGACATTCTTCGGGTAACGCTTCACGTAGGCGAGGCCGAGGTGGGAGCCGTAGCTGATCCCCCAGAGATCGAGCCGGCGCGCGCCCAGGACCTTGCGCAGGTCGTCGAGGTCGGCGGCGCTCTCCCAGGTGTCGTAGGCGCCGATGGCGACACCCTTCTCGCGCCAGAAGGCCCAGCAGCGCGTCATCCGCTCGCGCTCGAAGGCGATCATCCCGGCGCGGGTGACGTCGATCACGCCCTGGCTGGGCGGATCGGCGCAGAACGGGATCTGGTTCGAGCCGCCCGTGCCGCGCTGGTCGAAGGCGATCACGTCGCCGACGGCGCGCAGCGCCAGGAAGATCGGGAAGCGCGCGCCCCTCGCCGTCGCCACCCCGGAACCGCCGGGTCCGCCGGCGAGATAGACCAGCGGCGGACCGGGGTTGGGCGTCGTCGCCGCGAAGCGCACGAACACCAGCTTGATCTTGCGCGAGGCGGGGTTCGCGCGGTCTTCCGGAACCCAGAACTCGCCGCGCTCCGCGGCCACCTCCTGGCCCGACGCGGCCTTGAACGTGATCGGCGTCAGGGTGAGCCCATCCTCCGCAGCCGCGAGAGCCGTCGGCGCGCTGAGCACCAGGCAAGCCAGCAGCCAGATCCAGCGGCGCAGCATCTTCGTCCTCCCAAAGGATGGCCGGCCGTCTCCCACGCGGGCGGGTGCGCGTCGCCCGCGCATCGGTCAATGACCGCCCGCGTCGGTCAGCGGCGTTCCGCAAAGGCCGGCGCGCGCTATGCTCGGCCGATGCGACGTCTGTTCCTGCTCACGCTGCTGGCGGTCCTGGCGACTGCGGTCGTCGCCTGGCGACCGGCGCCGCCAAAGGCGACGATGCTGCATGTCGTCCGGGCCGCTCAATGCCCGGACGGTGACACCCGGTGGGCCGCGCGCGCCACCGCCGAGGCGGCCTGCAGCCGCACGCGGTTCGTCGCGATCGATCCCCAGGGCCGGCGTCTGTGGATTCGCGCGTGGGTCAACGCGCCGGAGGCGATGACGCGAGGCCGCAACCGCCTGTTTCTCGCCGGGGCGGCGTCGTCGACGATCTATGTCAACGGCGCGCAGATCGGCGCCAACGGACAGCCGGGCGACACAGCCGTGGCCGAGCGCGTCGGCCGATACATGACCGGCGTTGACCTTCCTGCCGGCTTGCTGCGTACAGGCCCGAACCTCATCGCGCTCCACGTCAGTAGCCAGAACGGGATCGTGCCCCTGCAGCGCCCTCTGCAGGTCCTGGCCGTCGTCCACGAGCCGCCGCCGGGCCTGACCGACGTGCGCGACCTGGCCGCGCTCTTCATCGCCGGCGGCGTCTCGATCGGCGCGGCCTTCTTCTTCGCCATGCGCGCGCTCACGGCGCCGGCGGACCGGGCGTCGTGGCTGCTGTCGGCGCTGATGCTGAGCGCGCTGGGTGAGTTCGCCGCCGAGACGCTGCGCCTCTGGTGGCGTTACGACTATCCCATCCACGGCCTGCGGCTTTCGGCCGTCTGCTTGTTCGCCGTCTGTTTCAGCATCTGCCTCAGCGGCTACGCCGCCCAGCGCTTCGCGCCGGCCTGGCGCAACCGGCTGATGGCGGCCGCCGGGGTGTTCGGCCTCGCCGCCGTCCTTGTCTTCCGCGCATTCGACACCCGCGCCGTCGCGATCCTGGTCGTCGGCGTCATCGCCACGGCGGCCGCCGTTGCGCCGGCGGCCTGGCGCGACGCGCCGCGCGCCCGCATCGCCCTGGCGGCGCTCGCCGCCTTCGCGGCCGGCCTGGCGCTGTCGCCGAGCGGGTTCGTCGACGTCGGCCTGTTCCGCATCGTCGCCCTCTTCGGGCTGGCGCTGCTGGCGGAGCAGGTGGTCGGAGCCCGCACGCCCGAGACGCCGGTCCGCATGGAGGAGAATGACCGGATGGTCCTCGCCAGCCTGCGCGGCGAGGAAGTGGTGCCGGTCGACGAGGTGCTCGCCTTCGTCGGGGCAGACGATTACGTCGAGGCCTGGCTCGCCGACGGCCGGCGGCTGCTGCAACGCAAGCGTCTGCGCCAGCTGGCCGATTCGCCCCCGAAGGGGTTCGTGAAGGTGCACCGCTCGGCGATCGTGAACCTGAAGCACGTCACGGCGCTCGTGAAGCGCGGCGCGGGCGGCTACCAGATCGAGCTGTCCTCGGGCGAGAGCGCGCCGGTCAGCCGCGCCAACCTCTCCGCCGTCCGCGCGGCGCTGGCCGCCGCCTAGCTTTCGATGTCGGCCTTGCGGGTGTCCTTCACCAGGAAGACCCCCAGCACGACCGTCACCGCCGCCACGACCACCGGGTACCAGAGGCCGTAGTAGATATCGCCGGTGGCCGCGACCATGGCGAAGGCGGTGGTCGGCAGGAAGCCGCCGAACCAGCCGTTGCCGACGTGGTAAGGCAGCGACATCGAGGTGTAGCGGATCCGGGTCGGGAACATCTCGACCAGCATGGCGGCGATCGGCCCGTACACCATGGTCACGTAGATCATCAGGATGAAGAGGATGCCGATCACGCCGGCGCGGTCGACCTTGGCCGGATCGGCCTTGGCCGGATAGCCTGCTTCGGTCAGCGCATCTCCCAGACGCTTCTCCCAGCGCGACTTGCGCAGCTCGAACTCAGGCTTGGGCAGCGCCTTGCCCGGGAAGCTCTCGATGGCCCGCGAGCCGATGTGCACCTGGGCGACCGAGCCGGCCGGCGCCGCCTCGTTGCGATAGCTGACGCCCGCCTTGGCCAGATAGCTCTTGGCGATGTCGCACGAACTGGCGAAGACGGCCTTGCCCACCGGGTCGAACTGGAACGAACAGTCGGCGGGGTCGGCGACGACGCTGACCGGCGCGCGCGCCTCGGCCGCGGCCAGCACCGGATTGGCCGCGCGCGTCAGCGCGCCGAACAGCGGGAAGTAGGTGAGCGCCGCGAGCGCACAGCCGACGAGGATGATCGACTTGCGGCCGATCCGGTCGGACAGCCAGCCGAAGAACAGGAAGAACGGCGTGCCCATCAGAAGGGCGATGGCGACCAGGCTGTTGGTCAGCGCGCCATCGACCTTGAGCACCCGCTCCAGGAAGAACAGCGAATAGAACTGGCCGGTGTACCAGACCACCGCCTGGCCGGCAGTCAGCCCGAAGAGGGCGATCAGCACCAGCTTGAGGTTGGACCACTTGAGGAAGGACTCGGCCAGGGGGCGCTTGGTCCCCTTCCCTTCTGCGACCATCTTCTGGAACAGCGGGCTCTCGTTCAGGCGCAGCCGGATGAAGAGCGAGATCAGCAGCAGCACCACCGAGACCAGGAACGGGATGCGCCAGCCCCAGTCGGCGAACGCCGGCTCGCCCATGGCGGTGCGGGTGA
>JADMIO011000827.1_pt1 | contig 17071 bp, 10 predicted proteins | sample 8958161 | NCBI WGS metagenome assembly JADMIO01 (sample SAMN16585339, study PRJNA669376) | soil metagenome | isolation source: Crop rotation soil | place: USA: Cullars Rotation, Alabama | collected 2011
GCCGCGACTTCAAGTCACGTGAATTCCAAGCTTCGGATCCCACTGTGCTGGAAAGGGCCGCCCGAGCCGGCCCCGCCGTCGCGGCCACTCGCGCCCGCCCCACCGTCCGTGCCGGCCCGGCCGCCGATCCCGGCTCCGCCGTCGAGCAGCTGCATCTGGCACAGCCGATCGCCGGGGGGACACTGCTTCCGGGAACCGAACAGCTCCGTACGGCCGCAGCCGACGAGTCCCAGCAGGACGACGGCCACCGCGAAGGTCGACGCCGAGCTGGAAGCCATTCTCGAAGTCGTCCCGGAACGCACGAATTGACGGACTACCAAGCGAGGGGGGCAGCAAGCCATGTGGCCAGTCTACGACGCCACCCCCAGCCCTGGTGTACAAACGTGGTGTGACTGATGCGTCGCCATTGGTGATCCGGAACCCGGCGACGGGTCAGGTGCTGGCAGAGGTCCCGTGCGGCGATTTGCCACAGGTGGAGGCCGCCGTCGCTCGGGCGCGAGCCGCCCAACCGGCCTGGGCGGCCCTGCCCTTCCGGGAGCGCGGCGCCGCCCTGCGGCGGCTGGCGCGCGGCCTGCGGGACGATCCCCGCCTGCTGGACACCCTGGTGAGCGAGAGCGGCAAGACGGCCTTCGAAGCGGAGGGTATGGAGGTCTTCTACACGCTGGAGCTGACCCGGTACTTCACGGGGCGGGCCGGGCGTCGCGCGCTGCGCGACGACCTGCGCCACCCGATGGTGTTCTCGAACAAGCGGGCGCGGGTCATCCACCACGCGCGTGGCGTCGTGGGCGTCATCGGGCCGTGGAACTGGCCCCTGCTCAACAACTACGCGGACTGCGTCGCGGCCCTCACCTGCGGCAACGCCGTGATCCTCAAGCCGTCGGAGCACACGCCCCTCACCTCGCTGCGCGTCGCCGAGCTGTGGAAGGAGCTGGGACTCCCCGAGGGCGTCTTCCAGGTCGTCCCGGGGCGCGCCGAGGCGGGCAAGGCGCTGGTCGAACGCGCCGACATGATCTTCTTCACGGGCAGCCAGGCCGTGGGGCGGAGCATCGCGGCCCGCGCGGGCGAGCGCCTCGTGCCCGTCGTGCTGGAGCTGGGCGGCAAGTCGCCCATGCTCGTGCTGGCCGACGCCGACCTGCCGCGCGCCGCGCACGCCGCCGTGTGGAGCTCCTTCTTGAACAGCGGCCAGGCGTGCGTGCGCAACGAGCGCGTGCTCGTCGAGGAGCCCGTGGCCGAGCGCTTCCTGGCGCTGGCCGCCGAGGAGATCGCGAAGCTGCGGCAAGGTCCACCCCTGCTGCCAGCCCTGTCGGGCGACGGCACGATGGACGTTGGCGCCATCACGTTTTCGCCGCAGATCGCGCGCGCGCAGGCACAAATCGCCGACGCCGTCGCCAAGGGCGCGCGCGTCGTCGCCGGCGGCGAGGCGCGCGGCGGCGCCGGCCAGTTCTTCGCGCCCACCCTGCTGGCCGACGTCACGCCCGACATGGCCGTCATGCGCGAGGAGACCTTCGGCCCCGTCATGCCCGTCATGCGCGTGGCCAACGCCGAGGAGGGACTGCGCATCGCCAACGACACGCCGCTGGGCCTCGCCGGCAGCGTGTGGTCGCGCGACGAGGCGCGGGCGCGCGCGCTGGCGCGGCGCCTCGAGGCGGGCAGCGTGTGCGTCAACGACACGATGCTGAACTACTTCGTCGTCGAGGCGCCCCTGGGCGGCGTCAAGGCGAGCGGCCTGGGCTTCCGGCACGGCCCCGAGGGGCTGCGCCAGTTCTGCCGCGTCGAGACCGTCATCGAGGACCACCCCCTCTTCAAGTGGATCTCGCCCCTCGTGAGCCGCGAGATCAGCTTCCCCTACACGGGCCGCACGCAGCGCCTCCTGCGCTGGATCATGAAGCGCTTCTATTGAAAGGGGGGACCGCCCGGCGCCGTCAGCGTGACCGTGCTCGGCTGACGACCGCGGGCGCCTCTGCGTCCCCCCGCGCCCCCGCAGCTCGCCGCGGCAAAGCCGCGTCGACCTGCCGCTACTGAGCGGCGAAGCTGGTGGGCGGGTTCGCGAGCCAGGCGCCGAAGGCCTGGCCCAGGACCTCGGGCGAGACGCGGTCGAACTGGAACACCAGCCAGTCGGCCGCCTCCTTGTGACGCTTGGCGCGCAGCATGGCCTTGTACGCGAGGACGCCCAGGTGCGGATCCCGCGCCAGCGGCAGGAGCTCCTCGACCGGCGCCGACGCGTAGAGAAACGTCTTGAGCTCGTGCGGCGTGTACGGGTTTCTCTTGGCCGCGTCGCCGAGCGGCTTGTAGAGGGCGCGGCCCTTCTCGTCCTTGCGCCCGGCCAGCGCGCGCGTCACGGCCACCGTGAGGTTGCGATCCTCACGCTTGAGGAGCTTCGCGAGCAGATCGGCCGACGCGGGCGACGACAGCTCGCCCAGGGCCGGCGTCATGGCGATCAGCGCCCGGACTTCGTTGTTCTTGAAGAGCGGCTGCAGGTAGTCGAACGACAGGTCGCCGCTGGCGCGGACGAGGGCGAAGGCAGCGGCCGCCCTCACCTCGGGCTTGGAGTCCTTGAGCATGGGCTCCAGTCGGTAGAGCGCGGGCCGGCCGCCGCCGGGACGCGCGAACGCCAGCGCCGCGGCGGCGCGCAGCTCGGGCACAGGATCCGTCAGCAACGCGATCGTGCGCTTGCGTGCCACCGCCGGGTCGACGATGGCGAGCGTCTTCAATGCCGTGGCGCGCAGCGCCTTGGGCGCCTTCTCGTCGTCGACGAGCTCGGCCAGCGTCGCGATGCAGGCCGCGCCCGGCGCCGCCGGGCCGACCTCGCGCAGCACCGTCATGGCCTGCTCCGTCGCGGCGGGCTCGCGCGCGCGCAGCACGGGATCGAGCTGGCCGCACAGGTCCACCTTGAGGGCCGCCAGTCCCCGGGCCGCGATGAGGGCCGTGTCGGGGTTGGAGAGCGCGGGCTGGAGGCGCGCGAGCTGCCGCCGGTCGCCCACCTGGGCCAGGGCCTCCGCGGCGCTCGCGTCGGCGACCCGGTCCTTGAACGGGCGGGCCAGCCAGGTGCGCGCGAACGTCGACATGGCGTTGACGTCACCGGCCTGCATGTAGCGCGTGACGCGCAGGAGCGCCTCCTTGTGGCGCCCCTGGATGAACAGGCGTGGCAGCGCCTCCTCCAGCCGGTCCTCGCTGCGCCGGAGCTCGCCGTCCGAGCACAGGCGGTGGTCGCGCGCGAAGGCCCAGCGAAAGTGGGCGACGCCGTCGTCGCCGTAAGAGGAGACGGGCGGCACCGGGTACTTGATGTCCCCGCGCACGGCCGTCAGAGCGGCCTGGTCGAACACCTTGTTGCCGGAGGTCTTGGTGAGCGTCAGGTCGGCCGGGCTGCCGTCCCAGCGGATGGTGAACATGACCTCCGCCGCCAGCGCCGGGTCGTTGAGCGGGTCCCGGGCCGGCTTCTGCAGCGCGACGCCTTCGATGAAGTTGTGGGTCCAGCGCCAGTGGATGCGGGCGTGCACCGAGCGCAGGTAGTCCCCCTCGACCCCCGCGAGGGTGATGGGAGGCTCCGGCAGGTCCTCGGCCGGGGCCTGGGGAGCGGGCGCCGTCCGGGCGGCCGCGGCTGCGGGCCCCGACCGCACCGGTGGCTGTGCGGCGGGCCCTGGCTGAGCGACCGCCGAGGGCTGCGCACACAGACCCACTCCCGCGGCCACGGCTAGCGCCCGAAGACCTCGCATCGCGGGTCCCGTCATCGGCGGTTTGATGCGCTGGCCTGAGCTTGGTGACGGATGATCCGCGTGAACTTTGCGTGGCCGCCATCGCGTCGTTGACCCCCTGGGTGGCGGGAGCTAGCGTGGCGCGGAAAGCGGCGGCCACGTCCGTGATCACGATCGACTCGCAAGCCCCCTCGCCCCTGCTCGCGCGCCTCGCGGCCCACCCGGCCGACGCCACCGCCCTGAGCGCGGCGGGGGTCCGGGTCTCCTACGGGGAGCTGACGGTGCGGTCAGCGGCGGTCGCGGCGGCGCTCGCGGGCGGCGGAGGCGGGCTCGGGGGCGCGCCCGTGGCTTTCCTGGCCGGGCCGGGTCCCGATCACCTGGTCACGCTCCTGGGGATCCTGCGCGCGGGCGGGATGGCGCTGCCGCTGTCGCCGCTGCACACGCGGCACGAGCTCGCCTACCAGCTCGAGAACGCGGCGCCCGTCGCGCTGCTCGCCGCACCCGAGCTCCGCGCCACGCTGGAAGCGGCGGCGGGGGGGCGCGGCATCGGGTCGATCGCCGAGCTCTCCGCGGGAAGCGGGGCGGCGCTGCCTCGACCGCCTGCCGCGGGCGCGCCCGCCGTCATGCTCTACACGTCGGGTACGACGGGGCGGCCCAAGGGCGTGCGGCTCGCGCACGGGGCGGTCGCGGCGACCGTCGCCTCGCTCGAGACGGCCTGGCGCTGGCGCTCCGACGATCGCCTGCTTCACGTGCTGCCGCTGCACCACACCCACGGCCTCATCGTCGCGGCGCTGGGCGCGCTGTGGGCCGGGGCCGAGGCGCGCTTCGCCGCCTTCGAGGCCGCGGCGATCTGGGACGCGCTGGGCGACGTCACGGTGTTCATGGCGGTGCCGACGATCTACGTGAAGCTCGTCGAGACGTTCCGCGCCGCCTCCGCCCAGGCGCGGGCGCGCTGGAGGGCGAACGCGGCGCGCCTGAGGCTCTTCACCAGCGGCTCGGCCGCCCTGCCCGCCTCGCTGCTCGAGGAGTTTCGCGCGGCGACGGGCCAGACGATCCTCGAGCGGTATGGCATGACGGAGATCGGCATGGCCCTGTCGAACCCCTACGAGGGACCGCGCGTGCCCGGCGCCGTGGGCCGCCCGCTCCCGGGCGTCCAGGTGGACGTCGTCGCCGACGACGGCGCGCCCGCGCGCCCCGGCGAGCCGGGCGAGCTGCGCGTCCGCTCGACGCAGATGTTCGACGGCTACCACGGCGACGACGCGGCCACGGCCGCGAGCTTCGACGCCGAGGGGCGCTTCCGCACCGGGGACACCGGTGTGCGGGAGGCTGACCCCGGCGGGGCGGAGACCATCCGGCTGCTGGGGCGCACGTCCGTCGACATCATCAAGAGCGGCGGCTACAAGATCTCCGCGCTGGAGATCGAGGCCGCGCTGCGCGACCACCCGGGCGTCGCCGAGATCGCCGTCGTGGGCGCGCCCGACGCCACCTGGGGCGAGCTCATCACGGCGTGCGTCGTCGCGCGGGCGGGCGCGGCTCTCACGCTCGAGGAGCTCGGGGCCTTCGCGCGCGAGCGGCTCGCGCCCTACAAGGTGCCGCGCGCGCTGCGCCTCCTGCCCGCGCTCCCGCGCAACGCCATGGGCAAGGTGCAGAAGAAGCAGCTGCTGGAAGGCCAGCTCCCGGGGAGAGACGGATGATCCGCCTCACCTACTCGAACCGCACCGAGGAGCTGCTGCACGCGCTGGCGGGCGACCTGAAGGCCAGCGCCGCCGAACGCGGGATCTTCGAGCCCGTGCCCCTCGTCGTTCCCAACCCGCAGATCGAGACGTACGTGAAGCTGGGCGTCGCGCGCGAGAACGGCGTCGCGGCCCACCTGGAGACGCGCTACCTGCGCGGGCACCTGGCCGACATCGTGACGAGGACCGCGCCGAACGTCACGATCATCGAGCGCGCGACCATCGAGGGAGAGTTGCTCGCGCTGCTGCACGACGAGCGCTGGCTCGCCCTCGACGAGCTCGCGCCCGTGCGCGCCTACGTCGCCGCCGGCGGCGAGGCGCCGGACGCCGTGGACCTGCGGCGCTACCAGCTGGCGGCGGAGCTCGCCCGCCTGTTCGACGACTACGCGTTCGCGCGCCCCGAGCTGCTGCAGGCGTGGCGAGACGGCGGCACGCTCCCCGACGACCGCGCGGGCGCGCCTGCCCCCGAGAAGCGCGGCGTCGAGACCTGGCAGCGGGCCGCCTGGCTGGCCCTCTTCGGGCGAGGCGGCGCCTTCGAGCGTCGCGGCCGCGCCGAGACCCGGCGCTACGTCGACCTGCCGCGGTTCTTCGCCGAGACGCGGCCGCGCGAGCTCGTCGTGCCGCCCGCGACGTACGTGTTCGGCATCTCGTACGTCGCGCGCCTCTACCGCGACGTCTTCGCGGCGCTGGGCCAGGCGGGCGAGGTCTTCCTGTACACGCTGAATCCCTGCCGCGAGTACTGGGAGGATCTGGACCACGACCGCGGGCGCGCGGCGGATCGCGCGCGGTTCCCCAAGCGGCGCGGCGGCACGCAGCTGTCGCTGCTACTGGACGACCGCCCGGACGGCGAGCGCAGCGCGGCTTCGCCGCGCGAAGCGAGGGGGGCCCGGGGGTCCGCGAGCGGCAGCGAGCCGGACCCCCGTCAGATCGACAACGAGACGCCCGCGCTCGCGCTGTGGGCCCGCCCGGGCCGCGAGAACATCGCGCTGCACAACCAGCTGTCCGAGTGCGACTTCGTCTCCCGCTTCGCCGACCCCCTGGAAGGCGCCGAGGGCCCCGCCACCGTGCTGGCGCACTTCCAGCGCGACGTCCTCGATCGCGCGCCCGCGCGCGCCGGCAAGGAACGCCTGCAGCTGTCCGACGACAGCGTGACGATCCTCCCCTGCCCCGATCCGCGACGCGAGCTGGAGACGATCGCCGCGGAGATCTGGCGTCTCGTGCGGCCGGGGCTGCGCTTCACGGACGTCGCCATCGTCGTGCCGCCCGGCTCGGCCGAGACATACCTGCCGCTCGCCGCCGCCGTGCTGCGCGAGGCGTCCGACCTCCCGCACACGATCATCGACGCGCCGGCGACCTCGGGCAGCCGCGCGCTGGAGGCGGTGACGCTGCTGCTCGGGCTGCCGCTGTCTCCGCTGGGCCGGCCCGACCTCTTGCGGCTGCTGATGCACCCGTGCGTCGCGGCGCGCTTCCCGGACGCCGACCCGCGCGACTGGCTCGCGCTCGCGGAAGAGCTCGACATCGTGCGCGGCGCCGACAGGGGCGATCACGCCGGCACCTACGTCGAGAACGACAGGTTCAACTGGGACCAGGGCATCCGGCGGCTCGCGCTGGGCGCGTTCCTGGCGGGCCCGCGCAGCGGCGAGGAGAGCGGCTTCGTCATGGACGGCGAGCGCTACCTGCCCGCCGAGCTGCCGCCCGAGCTGCAGGCGAGCGCGCAGGGTCTGGGCTCGCTGGCGCGCGGGCTCATCGCCTTCGCGGCCGGCGCGCGAGGCGCGCGCCGCACCGTCGCCGAGTGGACGGCGGAGCTGCGGCGCGAGATCGCGACGGTGGTCCTGACCGACGACGACGAGGACGAAGCCGCGCTCGGCCGCGTGCTGGCCGAGCTGCTGGCCATCGAGACGGCGGCGCCCGCCGGGCTGCGCGTCGGGTACCGCATCGTCCACGAGCTCGTGAAGGCTGCCCTGGCCGCGCTGCCCGCGCGGGGCGGGCGTTACCTCACGCAGGGCGTGACCGTGTCGACCTTCCTGCCCATGCGCGCCGTTCCGTTCCGCGTCGTGTTCCTCGCGGGCATGGGCGAGGGTCGCTTCCCCGCGCGTGACACGGCCCGTGAGCTGGACCTGCGCGCGGGCGCGCCGCGCCGCTTGCCAGGCGACGTCTCGCCGCGCGAGCAGGACCAGTACATGTTCCTCGAGACGCTGCTCTGCGCGCGCGACCGTCTGGTCGTCTCGTACGTGGACCGCGACGAGGTGAGCGGCGAGAAGCTGGGCCCGTCGTCGACGGTGTCGGACCTGCTCGACCTCCTGGGCGGGGGCTACGTCCGTGGCGGGCGCGAGGCGCTCCTGCGCCGGGCGCCGCCCCTGCGGCGTCACGAGGACGATGAGGCGTGCGCCGTGATCCCCGCGGCGGCGCGCGAGCGCCGCGCGGCGCGCATCGGACGCGCCCTTCAAGAGGCAGCGGGCGGCCGCACGCTGCCCGAGTGGCCGGCGCTGCGGGTGGCCTTCGCGCCCGAGGCGCTGGCCGCGCTGGGCGGCGCGGTCGGGTGGGCGGAGCCACGCGCGGGAAGCGTGGCGGCGCGCGCCGCCCGGAGCCGGCGGCTGCTTTCGTTCGGCAGCGTGCTCCGCTTTCTGCAGTGCCCCCTGCAGGGGTCGGCCCGCGCGCTCCTGCCCGTCGGCGACGACGACGCCGAGGGGGAAGCGACGGCCGCCTTTCGCGAGCACGAGGACTTCGATCTCGACTGGCGCCACGCCGTGCCGCTCCTGCGAGAGGCCCTGGGCCGTGCGTTCGCGGCCGCGGGCGAGCCCGACGACGCCGCGCTGGCGCGCGCGCTCGACGAGGCGACGGCGCTGGCCGCGCTCGACGGCACGCTGCCGCACGGCACCTTCGGCGCCGCCACCCGCGGGCAGCACCTCGAATGCCTTCGCGGGTGGCGCAAGCTGCTCTCCGAGCTGGGCGGGCTCGGGGGTGCGCCCGCGCGCGCCTATATCGGCGACGCGCCCGAGCGGCTCGACGGCGCCGTCGTGCGGCCGGCGCCATGCCTCGTCACCAGCGTGCCTCTCGGTGAGGGCGCCGGTCACCTCGAGGTCGAGCTCCACGGCGGGACGAACCTGCTGGGGACGCTGGGGGGCGAGCCGGCCGTCATCCTCGCCTCGGCGTCGACCAGCCGAGAGAACGGCAACGCGCGCGATCGCCTGAGCGCCTTCGTCGATCAGCTCGCGCTCGCGGCGAGCGCGCCCGAGGGCGCCCCGCGGCGGCGTGGCGTCGTGCTGCGGCCCGGTCAGTCCAAGCCCGAGACGTTCTGGCTGCGCGCGGTGTCGCAAGACGACGCGCGCGCCCACCTCGCCTTCCTCGCGAGCGAGCTCCTGCGCGAGGTTCACCCCTACTTCTTCCCGTGCGAGGGCGTGCTGGGCTGGCGCAAGAAGCCGGAGCCGCGGCCCGAGCTGACGTCCTACATCCACACGCTGCGCGACTCTGACTGGAAGACGTACTTCACCTCCGACTGGGGGCCGATCCCACACGCGTCGGCGTACCCGCTCCCCGAGGAGGAACAGGCCCAGCGGTTCGTCGAGGAGCGCTTCGGGCTCTACTTCGCGACGATCGAGACCGAGGGCGCGCCGCCGCGCGGCTCGAAGAAGGCGCCGGCGCTCAAGCTGGTCGGAGGAGCCGCCTGATGGCCGGCGCGCCGGTGGTCCCCGCCTATGTCTTCCCGGAGGCGCTGCGCGCGCTGCCGCGCGACGCCTCCTCCGTCGTCGAGGCGTCCGCCGGGACGGGCAAGACCTTCCTGCTCGAGCACCTCGTCGCCGATCGCATCATCCGCGGCGACGCGCGGCTCGAGGAGATCCTGGTCGTCACGTTCACGGAGAAGGCGACCGCCGAGCTCGTGCGCCGGCTGCGGAGCCTCATCGACAAGTTGCTGGCGCACGAGGCGCCCGCGCCGCGCGGGGCGGGACCCGACGCCGTCTGGCTGCTGGACGCCGGCGCGCGTGCCCGGCTCCTCGACGCGCAGCGCGCCTTCGATCGCGCGACGATCACGACCATCCACGGCTTCTGCCAGCGGGTGCTCACCGAGGACGCCTTCGCGAGCCAGCGCCTGCTGGCCCAGGAGCACGTCGACGCGACGCGCGCCTTCGCCGAGGCGTTCAAGGAGACGTTGCGGACGACGCTGACGACCGACGCGCGCCTGCACGGCTACCTGCGCGCCTGGCTGGCGTCGGGCAAGACCACCGACACGATCGGGCGCACGCTGGGCCAGGCCCACGGCCAGCAGCGCCCCTGGGGCATCACCTACGACGAAGCGCGCCTGAGCGCCGCCCTCGACGCCTTCGCGCGGTTGCCCCACGCGGAATGCCTGGCCGACGTCGATCGCGTCATCAACGACGGGAGGACCAGGCGGCCGATCCTCGCGCGCGTCGAGGCCGTGCTGGAGCTCGTCGCCGCCTTCCAGACGAACCGTGACCTGCCGGCCGCGCTGCTGGCCATGGACGAGCTCTTCGACCGCAAGCGGTACCCCAAGTTCGATGCGGTCTCCTACATCGAGGAGAACCTCGTCGCGCCGCCGGCCGGAGGCCTCGCCGCGCAATTCAGGGAAGCGTTCCTCGAGCTCGCCGACGCGGCCATCCCCCTCGAGATGGCCGCCGCGCAGCTCTTCCTGCCTCACGTGCGCGAGCGGCTGGCGGCCCGCAAGGCAGCGGCCGGGCTCTACGACTTCGACGACATGTTGCGCCTCGTCGCCCAGGCGCTGCGCGGGCCGGGCGGCGGCGCGCTCGTCGAGTCGCTGCGGCGCCGCTACCGCCTGGCGGTCATCGACGAGTTCCAGGACACGGACGGCGTGCAGTGGGAGATCTTTCAGACGATCTTTCACGGCAGCGGGGGCCGAAGCCCGCTCGTCGTCATCGGCGACCCGAAGCAGGCCATCTACGGCTTCCGCGGCGCGGACGTCTCGACCTATCGCGCCGCCCGCGAAGCGATCACGGGCGGCCCCACGGCGACGCTGGCGCTCGACCGCAACTTCCGCTCGACGCCCGCCGTCCTGGCGGCGACGAACGCCATCTTCGACGACGGCGCGCGCGAGCCGTTCTTCGAGGAGCGCGGCCTCTTCCGCGACGCCGTCTCGGGCCTGACGACGCCCGCGGCGGCCGACGGCCTGGCCCCCATCAAGCTCCTGGCCGTCAGGCCGGCTGACGGCGCCGACGCGTCGGAGCTCCGCCTGCGCCACTTCCGGCGCGCCCTCACGCACGCCATGGCCGACGAGATCGAAGCGTTGCGGGGGGGCCCCACGGCCACGCCGCTTCGCGAGATCTTCGTGCTGACGCGCACCAACCCCGAGGCGCAGCAGGTCGCGAGGACGTTGCGCGACCGCGGGATACCGCACGTGCTCTACAACCAGGAGGGCCTCTTCAACAGCGAGGAGGCGCGGCAACTGCGCGACCTGCTGGCGGCGATCGAGGACCCTCGCGACCCGCGGCGGCGGCTGATCGCGGCGCTCACGCCGTTCTTCGGGCTGTCGCTGGGCGATCTGCCGCCCCTGACCGCCGACCCGACGAGCCACCCCCTCGAGGAACGCCTCGCGGAATGGCGCGCCCTCGCAGACCGCCGGAGCTGGTCGCGCCTGTTCGAGAGCATCCTGTCCGACAGCGGCCTCGTCGAGCGCGAGCTGCTCAGCGGCGGCAGCGCGCGCCGGCTCACCAACTTTCTCCAGCTCTGCGAGGTCCTGCGGACCAAGGCGACGCACGAGCCCATCGCGCTCGACGAGCTCGTGCGGCACCTGACGGCGCTCGTTTCGAAGCTCATCGTTCCCAGCGAGAACGAGGGCAACGTCCAGCGCCTCGAAGGCGAGCGCGACGCCGTGCAGATCATGTCGATCCACAAGGCGAAGGGTCTCGAGGCCGACCACGTCTTCGTCTACGGCGCTTTCAAGCCCTGGAAGGGCGTCCAGCTGCACACCTTCGATCGTGACGGCCGGCGGTGGCTCTTCGCGGGCCGCCCCCGACGCGCCGCGCTCCGCGAGGACGTCAACCGCGAGGCGGTGCGGGACGACCAGCGGCTGCTGTACGTCGCGCTGACGCGGGCGCGGCGCCGCCTCTACCTGCCCTTCGCCGGCACCCCCAAGGTCGAGACCGACGCCGGCTTCGAGGAGGACTTCTGGCGCGTCACGGGCGCCTACCGGCACGTTCACCGGCGCCTGCGCGCCCTCGCCGAGCCGGACGCGGCGCCCAGGCACTTCGAGGTGCTGCCGATCCCCTGCCCGCCCCCGCCCGACACGACGCCCGCCAAGATCGCCGCCGCCGTGCGCGCGTGGCGGCCCGCGGCCGAGGACCTGCGGCTCGACTTCTCCGCCGAGGAGCTCGACCGCAAGCGGCGAGCCCACCGAGGCATCGAGCTCACGTCGTACACGCGCATCAAGCAGGCGCACGGGGGATACCAACCGCCGACGGAGGTGCTCGACGAGTCGCCCGCGGGGAAGGCGCCCGAGGCGCCGCCCGATCCGGGACGGCTGCCGGGGGGGGCGCTGTCAGGCATCTTCCTGCACGCGGCGCTCGAGTCCGTGCCGCCGGACAGCTTCGGCGCCGCCAAGGGCCCCGAGCCGTGGGCCGCGCTGCCGGAGATCCGCAAGCTCTTCGACGCAGAGATGCGCAAGCACGACCGCGATCCGGCGCACCGCGCGGACGCCGAGCACATGGTCCACGCCGCCATGACGACGCCGCTCGCCCTGCCGGACGGCTCGCGGCTCGACGGGGTCGCGCGCGCGAAGAAGCTCGCGCGAGAGATCGAGTTCCTGTTTCCGTTCCCGCAAGCGGCGGGCGGCGCCGACGCCGGGTTCGTCAAGGGCTACGTCGACTTCATCCTCGAGCACGAGGGGCGCACGTACTTCGGCGACTGGAAGAGCGATCTCTTGCCCGACTTCTCTCCGGCGGCCGTGACGGCCCACGTCGCCCTGAACTACGACCTCCAGCGCCGCCTCTACTCGCTGGCGCTCGTGAAGATGCTCGGCATCACCGAGGAGGCCGACTTCGAGGCCCGCTTCGGCGGCACCCTCTACGTCTTCCTGCGCGCGCTGCCGGCCGGCCTCGAGATCGGGCGGCCCTCCTGGAACGACGTCCAGGCCTGGGAGCGCGACCTGGCCGGCGATCTACGCGGGGACCCTGAGAGGGTCCCCGCGCCCCCCGGTGCTCGCTCCGGCGGGCAGAGCCCGCCTCCGCTCGGGGCGGGGGGAGGACGCCCGTGAGCGCGCCGCGCCTTCCGCTCCCGGCCCGCGCGCTGCCGGCGGACCTCGTCGCGCTCGCGCGCGCGGCCGACGTCGGCGAAGGGACGATCCATCTGGCCGCCGAGGCGGTCTCGTGGGCGCCGTCGCTCGCCCCGGCCCGCCAGCGGGCCTTCGGGCTGCTGGTCCTCGCCCTCGAGGAGGCGCGCGCCGCGGGCAGCTCTCGCTTGCCGCTGGGCTCACTCCCGGCGGCGCTCGCGCGCCTGGGGGCCGACGCCGCGACGGTGCGAGAGACCGCCGAGCTCGCCGCCCGTCCCGACGCCCCGCTCGCGCCCCTCTTCGGCGCGGCGGGCGACTACAAGCCGTTCATCCTCGACGACGGGTGCCTCTACGCGCACCGGGATCTGCTCGTCGAGACGCGCCTGGCCCGCGCCCTGGCCGCGCGGCTCGCTTCGCCACGGCCCGCACCTTCCAGCGACGACGAGCAGGCGCTCGCCGCGGCCCTCGCCGGGGCCGCGCCGCCCGGCCGCACCTTCAACGCCGGCCAGGGCGCCGCGCTGCGCGCCGCTCTCACCCGGCCCCTCGCCGTCATCACGGGCGGGCCCGGAACGGGCAAGACCGCGCTGATCGTCGGCATCGTGCGGGCGCTGCGCCTGCTCGGCCTCGAGGCCGACGAGATCGCGCTCGCCGCGCCCACGGGACGCGCCGCGAACCGCATCGCCGAGTCGCTGCAGGCGCTCCCCGACGGCGCCGCCGCGCCCGAGCCCCGCACGCTGCACCGCCTGCTCGGCTACCGCGGCGGCCGCGTCGCCTCGCGGGCCGGCGAGTACCGCCACCACGAGAACTTCCCCCTCCCCCACCGCGCCGTGCTCGTCGACGAGGCCTCGATGATCGACCTCGGCCTCATGGAGCGGCTGGCCCGCGCGTTGCGCCCCGACGCGCGCCTCGTCCTGGTCGGCGACGCCGATCAGCTGCCGTCGGTCGACGCGGGGGCCGTCTTCCGCGAGCTCTCCGCGTACGCCGTGCGACTGATCGAGAGCCACCGCCAGGATCCGAGCGCGCCCGCGGGCGCCTCCGTGCTCGCCGCGGCGCGCGCCGTGCTGGCGGGCGACGCCGCCGCCCTCACCTCCACGCCCCGGACCCGTCCCGCCGAGCTGACGTGGTCGGGCTTCGAGCACCTCGCGCCCGCCGCCGCCGGGACCAGCGCCGAGCGCCGGCTGGTCGCCGCCTTCGCCGAGCACTGGATGCGCGCACGGGTCCACGCTCTGCCCGGCTACGCCGAACTCGCGCGCCGCACGTACGGCCTCGCCGCCGGCGAGCAGCCCTTCACGGGCGCCGACGCCGAGGCCTTGCGTGCCCTCGTCCGCCACCACCAGAGCCTGCGCGTCCTGTGCGTCACGCGCGGCGCCGGCGCCCCCACGGGCGCCGAGGCGCTCAACCTCGTGCTGGCCCGCCACGCCGCCGCCGCGCTGGGCGACGCGCCGTCGGACGGCGCCGCGCCCGCGCCCGGCACGCCGGTGCTCATGATCCGCAACGACTACGACCGGGGCCTCTTCAACGGCGACCAGGGCGTCATCGTGCGCGCCGTGGCCGCCGATGAGGCCCCGCGCCTCGTGGCCGTCTTCCCGCGCGGCGCCGGCCTGGCCGCCTTCCCCTACGACGGCCTGCGCGACGATCTGCGCGTCGCCTACGCCACCACCGTGCACAAGGCCCAGGGCGCCGAGCTGGACCACGTCGCGCTCGTGCTGCCCGACCGCGACCTCCCGCTCCTGTCACGCGAGCTGCTCTACACGGCCCTGACGCGCGCGCGCCAGTCTGCCGTCGTCGTGGGCCGCGCCGAGCTGCTGGCCCTCGCCGCGGGGCGCCCCCTCGAGCGCGCCTCCGGCCTGGCGGCGCGCCTGGCCGCCCTGGCGGGCGCGCCGCCATCGAGCGTGTGACCGCCGCCCGGGCCTGCTAGTCTGCGCGCCGTGCCATCGGCGGGTAACAAGGCCATCGTCGCGACGCTCGTCATCGCGTTCGGCATGGGCATGTTCTCGTTCTTCGCGATCCGCCGGACGGCCGCGCGCCGCTCCGCGCTCGTCGACGAGGTGGCCGCGCGCATGCCCACCATCCCGGGCGCGCGCGTCGTCGAGGGCTGGTCGCCGGCGACCTACGCCGACGACGTGCGCGCCATGTATTGCCTCGACGACACCGACCCCACGACGGGGGCCGCGCGCGCCATGCAGGCGCTCACGGCGGCGGGCTGGCACACGACCGAGACGCGCCGCGACCCCGCGGCCGACACGGTCGTGTTCCTCATGAGCGGCCCGCTGCGGCTGCGGATCGGCGTCGCGCGAGGCAAGCGCACCGACTGCGACGGCGCCAAACGCCAGGTCACCCTGGCGTTCGACGGCACGCGCTAGGCCGAGGAGCTATGCTCCGGCCATGAGGCTCGTCGGACAGATTCACGTCACTGTGCGCGGAGACGTCGTACACCGCGATCCCAAGTTCTGGGAGCGGCTCAAGCGCGGCATGGGCGGCAGCGTCGATCTCGACTCGGGCGAGCGCCAGAACCAGCTGGAGGCCACGGCCGTCGTCGACTCCGTCCGGCGCGCGCTCGGGCGCCTGGGCGTCGACAACGCGCTCTCGCTCGTCATCGACGACACGGTCATCTTCCAGGACGCCGACGGCAAGGCGGGCGATCTGCCCGACCTGGTGATCGCGCTGGCCGATCACTCGTCGGTGTTCGGGAAGGCCTTCCGCGAGCTCCGCTTCGCGGCCGAGCACGACGAGGCGGGCCTGCACTTCATCGTCGAGACCCGGGCGCGCACGCGCCACCTCAAGAACGAGCCCGCGGCCGTGATCTCGGTGGGCGGCCGCATCCGCGCTCTGGAGCCCGTCCGCGGCGAGACGGCCGAGGCCTACCGCGCGCGCGTCGACCCCCTCACGAAGGACGCCGCGATGTTCGAGGCGGCCCGCCACGCGTTCGAGTCCTTCGTCGCGCGCCTCCGCCAGGAGCTCGCGGCGGCCATGCCCGACGCCGACGTCGTCGAGCGCCGCGCCGAGGCCCGCCTCGTCAAGCCCGGCTCGCGCGAGCTGACGGCGCCCGCCCCCGGGCCCGTCGCGCCCATGCACCCCGGCTACGATCCCTTCCTGGTCTATTACCCGTCACCCATGGGCCTGATGCTCGACGCGATGATCTTCTCGTCGTTCGTCCACATGATGATGCCGCCGCCCTTCGTCGTCGTGAGCCCCATGGGCCACGCGCTCGGCACGACGGCGGACGTCGGGGCGATCGGCGATGCCGACGCCGCGGATGCCCACGCGGCCTCGCACGGGCACGACGGCGACGACGGACCTTCCAGCCACGAAGAGGCCGGCGGCGCGGGCGACGACGATCAGGGCGACGGCGGCGACGACATGGGCGGCGGCGACGGCGACCGGGGGGAACTCGCGAGCGCCTGGGGTGACGACGGCGGCGGCTTCGACGGCGGGGACTTCGGCGGCGGCGACTTCGGCGGCGGCGACTGGTGACGCTCGGGCGCCCCGCGTCAGCGCCCCTTCCCTGACGAAGCCTCGCCACCGGACGGTGAATCCTCGACGGCTGTGGCCAGCGTCACGTCGTTGGCGGGGCGCGGCTTGCGCAGCACGAAGGCCGTGCGCGCGAACGGCTGCAGCACGGAGCGGCAGAAGCGCGACAGCTCGGCGCTCTCGGCCTCGAGGCCCATGCCGCGAAAGAGCCAGCGCCACTCCGCGGGCGTCAGGAAGCCGAACGGCGCGTCGCTGTCGATCTTGCGACGGTACGCGTCGCCGTGGCGCTGGCTCACGAAGCGGTCGAAGGCCGTCGTGGGCGTGTCCTCCAGGATGAAGAGCTTGCCAGCCGTCACGCGCAGCGCCTCGCGCACCAGGCCGATCTTCAGCTCGTCGGGGACGTGGTGCAGCACGAAGTTCAGCATGACCAGGTCGAAGCGCTCGTCGGCGAACGGCAGCGTCCGCCCGTCGTAGAGCGCGAACTGGCCGCCCCGGTTGCGTCGGAGGTCCAGGATGTCCACGCCCCACGCCTCCCGAACCCCGCGCGCGCGCAGCTCGTCGATGACGTACCCCTCGCCGCATCCCACGTCGAGCACGGTCATCCCGCGATCGAGGTGAGGCGCGACGAGGGTCACGGTGTGGAGCGTTTCCTTCTTGACGGTCTGGGAGTGATAGCGAACGGGCATGGACCGAGGATTAGCAATCCCCGATCCATGCCCTCCACGTCGTTCCCTGAAGGGCTTCGGACCTCGGGAGGCCCGAGGCCCGAGGGCCTGCTCAGTCCGCCCCTCCGTCCACCGGCGTCGCATCCCCCTTGTAGAAGTAGTAGTCCGCCGTGTACGTCACGCTCGTCTCCTTGGCCACGTTCGCCGCATCGCACCCAGTGGCGGGCGCCTTCCCCTTCGTCGTGTTGACGCGCTGGATGTACGTGACGTCCG
>JADMIO011545431.1_pt1 | contig 17071 bp, 18 predicted proteins | sample 8958161 | NCBI WGS metagenome assembly JADMIO01 (sample SAMN16585339, study PRJNA669376) | soil metagenome | isolation source: Crop rotation soil | place: USA: Cullars Rotation, Alabama | collected 2011
CGCGACTTCAAGTCACGTGAATTCCAAGCTTCGGATCCCACTGTGCTGGAAAGAAGTCCCGCTTCGCATAAAGCTCTTACTGCATCAGGTTTGGAACCGTTGGTGTTGATATTGATACTCCCTTTCGATGTATGTTTTCTTATTTCGATGATCGCTTCTCTTATCGTTTCCCACATCAATAAGGGTTCGCCTTCGCAACCCTGCCCGAAACTGATGATCGGGTAAGGAGCCGATTCAAGATGCGGCACGGTGAACTCTACGATCTCTTCGGCCGTTGGTTTGAAGGTCAAACGGTCCTGCGTGGAGACGATCGGCTCTTCATCGGGTTGTAAAGAGATACAACCGACACAATTCGCATTGCAAGCGGGTGAAACAGGGACCGGGCATTCCCACCTACCCAAAGAAAAATTTCTTGCAGCGGGACAATGATAGGTCAATGCGCAGTTATTGGTCAGGTGAGTGACCAGACGATTATAGGGATAATGCTTTTGTAATTCTTTTACGCCTTCTTTCACTTGCTCCTGGTCGTAGCCGGCGCAATCCTGCCGTATATCAGGTTCAACCCTTGTGGCTGGAACATAGAATTTCTCGTTAAGCCAGCCGGCGGCAGTATAACAGAATAGAGGAAGGATCGGCGCATCCTTTGCTGTTTCATAAGCCGCGAGGTAAAAACCGGTATGTGCCGGTGGAATAAAAGCAGCGACGGCCCATCCTTTTTCACATAGTCTCATTTCACCTGTCGCGACATCAATACCTATTCCCCTTCTCCCCGGTAACTCATATAAAGAACCACCATCAGGCAATTCGATCCATTCGTTTTCGGGAACGGGCATTGCGTCCCAGCCACTGCGGCCGGTCACGTACAAAGAAGTATCCTCGAAGATATTTCCTTTGCCGTCGGAGTAAAGAATGTATGGGGATTGGGTAAGGGGCATATAAGTCAAATAGGTCAATGGTCAATGGTCAATGGTCAATGGTCAATCGTTCTTTGCAAAAGTCGTTAAATTCCTGCTCATTTGAGTCATGTCTTTCAGGTATGGGTTCTTGTACAGTTATCCTCTTGATCCCTTGTTTGCCTTCCAGTTCCTGTTGGATGAGCTTATTATTCTTAAGATCTATTGTTAGTAATCCATCTTTCAAAAGGCAGTTATTGATCTCCGGCCATTCCATTTTTCTTGAAAAAAAAGAAGGATAAGCTATCCCTTCGTTTGAAAAAGAAAGGGTTAATTGTTTGGCCGCTTCCATACTGAGAACCAGGAAGACCAGGTTTATTCCTGCGAGCCAGTAGTTTCCTGCGCTGACCCATCCAAGGATCAGCAGTATGAAAAAAGGATAGAACCCAAATGCATATCTTGTTCTGCGGAAATATTGTTTTAATAAAAAGCAGACTGGCAGCAGCACCAGGATCGCTATATACTTCCCTCTTTCCGGAGCAGACCGGGCAATAACCGCGAGGTATAAAAAGAAAAGGCTGTTAATCCCAATGATCAACCAGCTCAACCGGTTGTAAAACCTGAATTTTTCATTCTTCAGCGTTAATTGGAATTGATACATATCGTTGTCCCCTTTAGGGGTTAGTGTCATTACTTGTCACCAGTAAATTACACAACTTATACAAGGCCCTGGCGCCGACATTCGCGTCCCAGTCGGTATCGCCGCCGATGCCCACTTCATTAAGATCGAACCCCACGATCTTCTTGCCACTCTGCAAGAGTTTGCTGAAAAGATAAAAGACCTGTTCCAGTTCGAACCCGCCGGGTACCGGTGTGCCGGTAAAAGGGCAAAGCTTGCGGTCGAGCCCGTCAATATCAAAGCTGATGAAAACTTTCTCGGGAAGCTTGCTGATGATCTCTTCCGATATCTGTTTCCAGCTCTCACCATCGAACTGACGATTCCGGATCGCCTTATCGAAATAAGTGATGACGCGGAAATCACTGTTCTTTACATATTCCCATTCATCGCTGCCGAAATCACGGATACCTACCTGCACGAGACGCTTCAACTGCGGGATCTCCTTCAAGGCATTGTACATGATGCTGGCGTGAGAGTAATTGAATCCTTCATAAGCTTCCCGGAGGTCAAAATGAGCATCCACCTGCAAAATGCCAAAGTCACCATGTTTTTCAGCAATGGCTTTGAAATAGCCGAGAGGGGTACTGTGATCACCACCCAGCAAACCCACCAATTTGCCTTTTGCCATCAGGGCCTTTGTCTGTTCGTACACCCAGTTGTTGAGGAACAGGCTGCCTTCGTTCACCTCTTTCAGTGTTTTGCACATGAACTGGTTCGCGGCCACTTCTTCACCTTTGGAGATATAGTCAATATAGAGTTCCGCTTCTTTGCGGAGGTAATCGCTTTTCATTAATATCTTCCTGTCGCTGGGACGCATATAGAAACCCTGTTTCCACGCATCCGGCATCTCCGGGTCGAAGAGATCCACCTGCAGGCTGGCTCGCAGGATGGCTTCGGGAGCCCGGGCCGTGCCTGCACCATAACTCACGGTAACCTCCCAGGGAATGGGAACGATCACGAGACGGGAATCCTCCTCGTTGCTGGGCAGGCCAAAAATATTATTGTTAGGATTGCCTACACTGTTGGGGTCGTAATTGGAATAATCTGGCATAGTCTGGAATTAAAAGCCGTGCAAGTTAACTGGGTTTGGGATAGCTACAAAATCAGCCGGGCATTTGTGGAAAAGCTCCCGGGTTTTATGACCCTTATTCAAACAAAAAAGGAGTCCAACGACTCCTTGTATAATTAGTTCTGGATCGTTGTTCATTTCCGGCTAAGGTTCTTCAGGTGCGTAACATGGGATACGACCGCCGTTCTCATTTTGGGATATTCGATATAAGGGAACCCAAAATCCTGGCAGGCTTTCTTGATGATCTTGCTGATGGCAGGGTAGTGGACATGCGATATCCGGGGGAACAGGTGATGTTCGACCTGGAAATTCAATCCGCCCACCCACCAGGAGATCAGCCGGTTGCGGGTCGCAAAATTGGCCGTGGTCTTTAACTGGTGGATCGCCCACTCATCTTCCATCTTATTGGTCTCGATATTGGCCTGCGGGAAATGCGTATCCTCTACCGTATGTGCCAACTGGAAAACAATGCTGAGGACGAACCCGGCAAAACATCCATAGATGATGAAGCCGATCACCCAGGTAGAAAAACCTAATGTGTAGATCGGGACAGCCATGAAAATGAAAGCATGCAATAACTTGAATCCCCAGAAAGAGATATGGTCACCCAGGGTCATTTTCTTCAAAGGTGTAGGACCGATCCTTCCCAGGAAATATTTTTTGTAGTCGGTAAAGAAGACCCACCAGATATAGAGCAGGGAATAAGCTGCCCAGAAATACCAATGCTGGAAGCGGTGGATCTTGTAATGTTTTTGTGTTTCGCAAAGGCGAAGCAGGGGCTTGGCTTCGATATCATCATCAATACCTTCGATATTGGTGTAGGTATGGTGAATGATATTATGCTTGGAACGCCACATGAAATTATTAGCGCCTAAAAAGTTCAGGGAAAGACCGGCCATTTCATTCACCCATTTATAACGGCTGAAACTGCCGTGCATACCGTCATGCATCACGTTAAAACCGATGGCAGCGGTCAGGCCACCCAGTACGATACATTCGATGATCGCCAGCCAGACAGCCGGGGTATAGAAGACCAGGTGCACATAGACCGCGAGAAAACTCGTGACCAGTAAGATAGCTTTGAAGTATAAAGAGAAATTACCGGTGGAAGCTTTACCGGCCTGTTTAAAATAGTCACTGATCCTTTTCTTTAATTCCGTGTGAAAGGATTGTGCTGTGTGTGAGAATTTCGGACTCGCCATAGGACTTTTATTTCAACCGCAAAGGTAGTCTTTTATGCCCGATATGGACTGTGAAAGTTAAGTCAAGTTCCTGCTGTGTATAACTACTCTATTTGGAATGTTTTACACGGAAAAGCCGAATACGAACAATTGTTTATGTCTCATTCTGTATCAACGCGTCAAGACTCCGGATGCCGATCTTTTTCTCAGATATAAAACCTTCTGCATATTTCACACCGATCCGCTTGCCGAACATCCTTGCCCGGGCGATCACGCTTTCCAGGAAATCGGGAGTGGAAATATAGGTTTGCGGCTCCTTGCTTTTATCGGCGGAATTGTGGAATTGGGTAGTATAGGCTTCAATGGATCTCATCCTTTGTTCAAACACATCGCTGATATCGATCAGGAGGTCAGGTTCATGGTACCAGTCCTGTATATAGTGAAGCACATAAGAGGGTCTCCACCGTTGCTGGGGTTTCCCGTTCTCATCGCTAGTCTCAATTTTGGCGAGACCGGCTAAAAAACTACAATCGGCGATCATGCCACCGGCACGTCCATGGTCGGGGTGACGGTCGTGCAGTACATTCCCGATCACGATCTCTGGCTGGTATTTACGGATGGCGCTGATGAGTTTGCGTTTATTCTCTTCATCATTCTCAAAGAAGCCATCACGCATTTTTAAATTCTCCCTCACCTGTGCGCCGATGATCATCGCCGCGTTGGCCGCTTCCTGGTACCGGGTTTCAATGGTCCCCCTTGTCCCAAGTTCTCCCTGTGTGAGATCGAGGATACCTGCTTTTTTACCGGCTTTGATCTCGTTGATCAGGGTACCGGAGCAACCCAGTTCCACATCATCGGGATGAACCCCTATGGCAAGAATGTCAAGTTTCATGTTATTGGTTGATTGTTAGTAATGCGACTAGCCACTAGCCAGAGTAGTATATAAAGATAAGTAATAGGAAGAAATGCCAGCATCCAGTATCCAGCATCAAGCATCCCGTATCAAGGACTATCTCCTGTAAGGATTCGTATACCAGCCCCCATCGATCTCTTTAACGATGTTCTCGATCTGCCGGTCGAGTTTGTTCTCTTTGGTGTCCCAGTCCTGTTTGAGATTGCCACCGACGAACCAGGCAACAGTCTGGTAGAAACGGGCATTCAGCCCGCCCTTGTATTCTTTGATGATCTCGTAACAATTATTCCCGGTTTGCCGGTTGATAAGCTTCATCAGTATCTTGCCCTGGTAAACAGATAAATTCGAAAGCGGGTCATTGAACTGGTTCTTTAATTCCTTTTCCCTTGTTTTGATATAGGCTTTCCGTTCTTTTTTGGAGCTCACATCGGTGAGTTGCTTGTTGATATCATTGATCGTACTACCGGCGATCTTGGCATAAGGATAGGTGACATAGACTGCGTTGCGCAACCTTGTCCATTCTTCGATGAATTTGGCAAGTTTATCCGGTGACAGGTTCGATACCCAGGCCATTTCCATTTCCTTGTAGTTCACGATCTCGTTGTGGTACCAGATAGCAGGAACATAGATCGTATCATTGGGCCCCCATTTTTTTTCCTGTTCCTTCATAAAACGCCGGGCATATTCGGAAGAATCGGTAACGGGCTCCACGGGATCGGCCTGGGCAAACAAATGACTGCCGGCCAATAACAGCAGGGCTGTCAGCCAGTTTAGTTTTTTGTTATATAATACCCGTTGAAGCATTCCCTGCAAAGTTAGAAAACAGCTACGGCATTTAATAGCGGACAACAAAACTATAAAGGATGCTGTTTTGAAAAAGCCAAAATTTGGAGAAATGCAGGAAGCACTTATATTTTTCGGTAAGACCAGGCTTGAATATTCAGCGCTTCCTGTTTCTATTCCTTTAACCGGTTCAGCCGTATCCTTCTCACCATGCTGATAATGATACCAATGGCGGTGACCAGTACCCCGAACCATAACAGGCGGATAAAGGGGAATTTGTAGGCTTTCAGGGTCACGTATTTCATGACCGCGTTCGATTCTTTTACCCCCAGTTCGATGGTTTTATCGGGGTTGACCTTCTGGAGTTGTAGTACCAGACTTTCGGCAATGATCGTATCGGGGACGGCCAGCATTTCACCCTTGGCATTCGCCAGTTTGGAGCTGACAGAATAGATCGACCCGGTCTTCGAAAATATCTTCAACGAGGCCTCCTGTAAACTTCCATCGGGTCCGAAGAGGTCCACTGGCAGGCTGTCTTTTGCTTTTACATCCTGGAACACAATGAAACCATTGGAATAGAACAAGGAATCACCCGGCTTTAAGGTATTGGGATGGAAACTTGCCGTGTCCTGTTGTTTCTCGGGGTTGGGTAATGACGTGATATACGTGAACACATCATGGTCCCAGTAATGCCGGGAGGCGGGGTTGGCCATCAGCCCCTCGTTCCCTTTATAGTTCACGAAGGCGTTGGGCTGTAAAACGAATTCTTCTTTTCCATCCTTGCTCCTGAAACGGATATTATAGAACCATAAAGGTTTTTTGGGATGCGTTGAATCACCTTCATAAGTGAGTGAATATTTTCCCATGTCTGACGTAAGACCTTTGACAAGGGTCAGGTTCTCCCGAGGATCTTCATTTTCCCCGAGCGGCGCGGGAATACCATTGATATTATTCGACAATACTTCTTTCTTCGAAGAGGAGATAAGTATCCCGAGTAATACCATCCCGAAACCAAAATGAGAAATAGAGCCGCCGGATAATTTCAATTTCCCATTTAATCCTAACCAGATATAAGCAATATTGGCAATGATCGTATAAACGCTGCAGGCCACGGCCAGCCAGATAGCACCGAGGAAACCCGGGCCTTTCTTTATATAATTAATATTACCAAAAGCCAGTACAAGGGTGGCGGCGATTACGGCCAGTACGGTGGGTACCGCTATTTTTTTCCAGAAGAATTTTGCAGGCGTGTCCTTGTATTTCAGGTACTGGGTAATGGCTGTCAGCAATGCAATGATGACAGCTACATAGACCTGGATACTGTTATAGGCGAATTCCGCGTCTTCGGGTTGCGCCAGCTTGGTTCCAAATATTTTATTAAAGACCGGCAACGATGTCTTACCAATGATCACGATTGCAGAAAGGAAGAATACCAGCGAGCCGATGAACATCCAGAACTCACGGGAAGAAACATTTTCCTCTTTTTTCATCGCCGGGATCTCTTTATAACGGTAAAGAAAAAATCCAAGAGCGGGTAAAACAAAGATCAGCAGGAAAGTGAGCAACTGCCAGTTCATGCCTAGATCGGTAAATGCATGTACGGAAGATTCACCCAGTATGCCGCTGCGGGTGAGGAAAGTGGAATAAAGGATGAAGCCAAATGTGAGAATGAAAAATAAATGCGTCACGCGTAAGGAATGACCGCTGTGTTTATAGATCAATAATGTATGTATGGCCGCGATCAGTATCAGCCAGGGGACCAGCGAAGCATTTTCCACCGGATCCCAGGCCCAGTAACCACCAAAGGTCAGTGATTCATAGGCCCACATGGCACCCATCATGATCCCTACACCCAACACAGCCGCGGAGAAAAGCGCCCAGGGCAGGGCAGGCTTTGTCCATTCGCCAAACTGTTTCTTCCACAGTCCCGCCATCGCGAAAGCAAAAGGGACGATCGTGGAAGCAAAGCCCATGAACAATACGGGCGGGTGAATGACCATCCAATAGTTCTGCAGCAGCGGGTTCAGGTCATTACCATCTTTGATGGAAGCCATATAGTCTGGCCGCAGGGGTTGGTTCACATCCATATCCAGGTGAAGGGCAGGGGCATTATCGAAGACACCCGAATCCCGCAGGAGCACAAAAGGATTGGAGCCCATTTTCCAGTTGAAGATATAGATACCGGCGATCATGGTAGCGAGACAGAATTGCGCAAAACTGACAACGGTCATCACCGGTGCTTCCCATTTCTTGCTGGTCTTTATTAAAATAAGACCCAGCACACAATGCCAGAAACTCCATAAAAGGAAACTGCCTTCCTGTCCTTCCCAGAAACAGGCCAGCATGTATTTGAATTCAAGCGAACGGCTGCTGTGTTTCCAGGCATAATGATATTCGAAGAGATGATTGTAAATGATGTAGAATAATATGCAGAAGATGGCGAATACCGAGAACGACTCAATGATAAAAGCGATACGGGCCAGCCTTTTCCAATAAACGGCATCGGTATCGATCTTTGCTTTGGCCGAACGGAAAAAAGAAAAAGTGGCGACCAGGGAGGCGACCAGCGACAGTACGATAAAGAAATGGCCTAGCTGGCCGGGTAAAAGATGCTCGCCTAAATAGTTCATCTTATGATTTTATACCTGCCGGGACAGGAAGAAGTTAGTTGACCTTGATTGAATCGGGATGGCTTAACCCTTTTGCCTGTTCCTCTTTGTATTTGGAAGGACATTTGGTCTGGATATCCTTACAATCGAAATAACCATCCTGGTATTTACCTTTTAATACAAGCCTTTCGCTTATCTCGAGGTTATCGGGCTTGGCATTATGATAGACCACTTTTACGGATTTGCCCACGGTATCCACGGCTGTAAAACTTAAATAGTTGGGGTTCTTGATCGCATCGTATTCGATCGGCTGTGATTTGTCCAGTCTTGCCATCAGGTGAACAAATTTACCCGGCTTGGCGATCGCGGTATCCACGGTATCATAGGTGCTGGCTCCTTTTAAAAAGGTAAGAAGAACAGCGATAGCCCCGGCGATCAGGACCAATAGTGCGATGTGAATTTTTTTCATAACCAGTACTTTCCCGAAAGTTGACGGGAGCGCTGCAAAGTTAGGTCAAAAACAGGAACGGAAAGGGGCTTTATAAATGAGTCTTGTCATAGCATGACCTGATAAAAAGGGGTCAGGTCAATAGTAAAATGGATGAACGGCTGCAGTCGACCCGTATTTACCCAGTAGTCTTCTTTGCCCTTATCTTTGCAGATCTAAAAGCCAGCTTTAATATGTTATTCCAACTGAATGAGGAACAATTGATGATCCAGAAGGCCGCCCGGGATTTTGCACAAACCGAATGTTTACCTGGTGTGATCGAAAGGGATGAAAAGCAACAATTCCCCCGGGAACAGGTGATGAAATTAGCGGAACTCGGTTTTTTGGGTATGATGGTAGATCCCAAATACGGTGGCGCCGGTATGGATACGATCAGTTATGTGCTGGCAATGGAAGAGATCAGCAAGATAGACGCCAGTGTCAGCGTAGTGATGAGCGTCAACAACAGCCTTGTCTGTTATGGTCTCGAGCAATACGGTAACGAAGAACAAAAAGAAAAATACCTTACCCCGCTGGCCCAGGGCCGCAAGGACGGCGAACTTTATATCGGGGCCTTTATGCTCAGCGAACCGGAAGCAGGAAGCGATGCCACTTCGCAAAGAACGACCGCGGAAGACAAAGGGGATTATTATTTATTGAATGGTACCAAGAACTGGATCACCAATGGCGGAACGGCTTCTGTTTACCTGGTCATGGCTCAAACCGATCCGTCAAAAGGATCAAAGGGGATCAATACACTGATCGTGGAAAAGAACTGGCCGGGCGTGGTAGTAGCCGCCAAGGAAAATAAACTGGGTATCCGCGGAAGCGATACACATACGGTGATGTTCAATGATGTAAAAGTGCCCAAGGCCAACCGGATCGGTGAGGACGGGTTTGGGTTCAAGTTTGCCATGAAGACATTGGCCGGCGGAAGGATCGGTATCGCTTCACAGGCATTGGGTATCGCCAGCGGCGCTTATGAACTGGCCCGGGAATATTCCAAAACAAGAAAAGCATTCGGTACCGAGATCATGAACCACCAGATCATTGCTTTCAAGCTGGCGGATATGGCCACCCGTATCGAAGCGGCAAGATTACTTTGTCTGAAAGCAGCCTGGGAAAAGGACAATAAGATCGATTACACATTAAGTTCTTCGATGGCAAAGGTTTTCTCATCGGAGACCGCGATGTGGACGACGGTCGAAGCCGTGCAGGTGCATGGAGGTTATGGATTTGTAAAAGAATACCATGTAGAGCGGTTGATGAGGGATGCCAAGATCACGCAGATCTATGAAGGGACCAGTGAAGTGCAAAGAATCGTGATCAGCAGGAGCATTTTAAAGAAATGATTTGAAAATCTGATAATTTGAAATGTGCAGATGGCCCGGACGAAGTCGAAGGGTCATTTGCACATTTTTGATTTTAGCATATGCCGGTAAATAAGGAAGCATACCAGTTAATTAAAAAGGAACTCGATACCCGGGGCGTAACTCTTGTAGCGGTATCGAAAACAAAACCAGTGGAAGATATCCTTGCCTTGTATGAATTGGGGCAGCGGGATTTTGGGGAGAACTATGTCCAGGAAATGGTGGAAAAAGCCGCCCGTTTACCCAAGGACATCCGCTGGCATTTTATCGGCCACCTGCAGACCAATAAAATAAAGTTAATAGCCCCCTTTGTGCAACTGATCCATGGGGTAGACAGTCTGAAACTGTTGGAAGCCATTAATAAAGAGGCCGGTAAATATGACCGGGTAGTGGATTGTCTTTTACAGGTCCATATAGCAGCAGAGGAAACAAAGTTTGGATTGGATGAGAAAGAGTTGATGATGACAATTGGGCAATTAGACAATTCGACAATGAAGAATGCAAGAATTTGCGGGGTGATGGGGATGGCAAGTTTTACCGATGATATGAGCCTTGTGAAAAAAGAATTTCATCATCTCAGGGAACTTTTTGACCAATATGCCCAACATCAAACCTCCAACTTTAAACTTCAAATCCTATCCATGGGCATGAGCAGCGATTACAGGGTGGCGTTAGCCGAAGGGACGACAATGGTTCGGATCGGCAGCCTCTTATTCGGCGAAAGAAGCAAGACCGGTTAAAATCCGGTGCTATATTGACAATTATTCGTATTTTTTACCCATTAATACACGGTATGCGACTTCTTATCTTATCCCTGGTCATGTTCTTTTCCTTGTCCGTTTCTGCACAGCAGGAGAGGGATACGGTGTATAAACGTTGCCCCCTATTCATTACGGACACGGTCAGTACCAATAATTTCTTCATTGAAGGATTGCCCGCTACCATCACCGTAGACAAAGTAAAGGGCGACCTGAAGATCGTTATCAAGCAAAAGGACCAGTTCTTCACGCTCTATTTTGGTAAGAGAAAGCTCAGGAACGGTAAATACCGGATAGCCGTAAACCCTGACGGTAACAGCGAGATCGTGGCAAAATATTCTTTCCGTTCCGGCGACCAGGTCTCTTACGTGGATGTTTCCAGTGGTACCGCTGAGGTCACCTTCGACAAAGACAAGAAGCTCTGGCGGATCAAGGTAAATGGTTTGATCGCCAACCTCGTGGAAAGATCCGTTACTTATTACAAGGTAAGGGCCGACTTTTATATACACTAATTATACTCCGTTGATAGGCGTTAATCAGCGTTTCATCAGCAAAACCCTTCCAATGGTGTAATCTCTTTTCCCCTCCGGAATTTGTACTTTTATTTTGGACTATGCAGAACAGCTTCCTTATAAGATACAAATTGCATCATATCCTTTTCTGGTTGCTGGTGTTCGGGGTATGGTATATTCTCCGGGTGGATGATTATCCTAACCCTTCCACAGCTTTGCTCGTGACCTTTATCAAAGTGAGTGAACTGGCGCTGATGATCTATATCACCAATTATGTCCTGATCCCGCGACTGCTTTACAAAAAAAAATATTTTGGGTTTCTCCTGGTCTTTATCGTTATGATATTTTCCAGCAGTGTGCTAAAGATGAATATACTGGGCCGTTTGCTGGATAATCCTTTACTCATTCACTGGTCAGATGATATCAAACGAAGCCTGTACGATAATATCATTCCCCATTTCTTCCTCGTGATCGCAGGCGCGGCCGTAAAGCTTCTGTTTGATTATGGGAAACTTCAACAGCGGATGGCCGAAACGGCCAAGGAAAAAGCGGAGGCGGAATTGAATTTCCTGAAATCACAGATCAACCCGCATTTCGTGTTCAACTCGCTGAACGCGGTGTATTTTCTTATCCGGAAGGAGAATACAGAAGCGAGAGCAGCGCTTCACAAATTCTCCGATATGCTGCGCTACCAGTTGTACGAGATGAACGGGGAAAAGATCCCCATCGAAAAAGAGATACAATACCTGAAAGACTATATGGACCTCCAGCAATTGAGAAAAGACGAGAAATACGCGGTCCATTTCAACTGCGCCCCCGACGTAAGGGGATTTTCGGTAGAACCCCTTTTACTGGTCCCTTTCGTGGAAAATGCTTTCAAACATATTTCCCATTTTACTGATAGGACCAATTTTGTAAAAGTGGACCTGTCGCGGGTGAACGGCGAATTTGTTTTTTCTGTCGTTAATTCAAAAGAGGAACAATCCGCAACGGAAATCCATGGGGGTATCGGGCTGAACAATGTGAAAAGAAGGCTTGAACTCTTGTACCCCGGGAAACATGATTTGCAGATCGCTGAAAAGGGAAACGATTTTTCTGTACAATTAAAATTCCAGGTAGCATGAGCATCAACTGTTTCATTATCGATGATGAACCCCTGGCGAGAAAGGGGTTGAAGGAATATATCGCCGACGTGGATTTCCTGGACCTGGCGGGTGAATTTGATAACCCGCTGAAAGCGGCCGAACCGATCTCCAAAGGCGAAGCACAGTTATTGTTCCTGGATATCCAGATGCCTAAGATCACCGGGCTTGAATTCTTCAAGACCCTCCAGCACCCGCCGCCCGTCATCTTTACCACGGCTTACCCGCAGTATGCGCTGGAAGGTTTTGAAGTGAACGCCCTTGACTACCTGGTGAAACCCATTTCCTTTGGCCGGTTCCTGGCAGCAGCACTCAAGGCAAAGGAATATTATGAAGTAAGAGAGAAGAATATAAGCACGGAACCTGCGTCGGATTATTTCTTTATCAAGGCGGATAATAAACTGGTCCGGATCTTATTCGATGAAGTACTGTATGTAGAAGCTTTACAGAACTATGTCATCATCCACACCCCTTCAAAAAAATACATGACCTATCTCACGTTCAGGGCCGTGGAAGATTATTTGCCCGCAGATAAATTCCTCAAGGTTCACAAGTCCTACATCGTGGCCGCGTCCAGGATCGATAGTATTGAAGGAAATGATATCCGTATCGGCCAGCAGCATATCCCCGTCAGCCGTAACCAGAAGGACGAGGTCATGGAGAAACTGTTAAAAAACAGGTTTCTCAGGCGATAAGCGCTGAATTGTCGTCTGTATGACTGAACTGGCTCCGACAAGTGATAATTTTGAGAAAGATTTCAGGGAGGCAGAAAACCCGGATACCCCGGATCTCGTTTATTGTTTCAAAGTATTTTTTTATGAAAGTCATGAATGTCTTTTTGATGCTGGCTGTTCTATTAGCCACGGCCAGTTGCAGCAATGCGCAGAATAAGAAATATCCCAACCCGCCGGTCGCGGACCATAAGACCGTTTACCCGATGAAGTTCACCGAGGCCGAATGGAAGGCGCGGCTGACAGATTTCCAGTATTATGTATTACGGGAGGAAGGAACGGAGCGGGCCGGCACAGGTAAGTATGATCATTTCTATGAGAAGGGCACTTATTATTCCGCCGCTTCCCTGCAGCCCCTGTTCTCTTCCGAAACGAAGTTCAACTCCGGTACGGGCTGGCCAAGTTTTTTCGCGCCTATTACACCCGATGCGGTACGCCTGGTAAAGGATACGAGTTATGGAACTGTTCGCTGGGCCGTAGTGGACAGTAAAAGCGGATCGCATCTCGGGCATGTGTTTGATGATGGCCCGCAACCAACAGGGAAAAGGTATTGTATGAATTCCGCCGCACTCATTTTTGTACCGGAAGGAGGGAAGCCACCCACCAGTTCTAAACAACAATAAAAATAAAATCATGAGATCGTTTTTTATATCAGTTATTCTTGCCAGCTTATTGATATCCTGTGGAGAGACACAGGGTCAGAAGATCAGTATACCGTTAGGGTCAAAAGAAAAACCTTCGGCGAACGAAGCCGTGGCCACTTTTTCAGAAGGCTGCTTCTGGCACGCGGAGATCATTTTCCAAAGCCTGGTAGGAGTACGCGATGCCGTATCAGGTTATTCCGGTGGAAATGATAAACATCCCAGCTATGAAAAAGTGAGTACGGGAGAGACAGGTCATGCCGAGACCGTGCAGGTATATTATGATCCTTCAAAGATCTCCTACGAGACGCTTGTAAAAGCGTTGTTTGCCAGCATGGACCCCACGCAATTGAACCGCCAGGGCAATGATGTGGGAGAGGAGTACCGCTCGATCGCCTTTTACCGGAACGAGAATGAGAAAAAGATCATTGAATCGGAGATCAAAAGGCTGACAGACAGCAAGGTTTATCGCGGCAAGATCGTTACGGAAGTAAAACCTTTTGTAAGTTTTTACCCGGCTGAAGAGTATCACCAGGAATACGTGTACCATCATCCCGAGAATGGATACGTAGCCAGTGTTTCCATTCCCGAGTTCCTGAAATTCAAAAAAGAGTTCAAGGGGAATTTCAAGCCCGGTCAGTAAAACAGGATTCACCAACAAGTAGTACAGCGTGGTTTGGCGCATAATGTATTACGCTGTGGCCGCTGTGGTTCTTATTTATTTTAAACAGAGGCACTACCCACTGGCAATACCGGCCGTTTTTTTATATTTAGGGTAAATGTGAAGAGTGAAATGGCTCCTGCCGATATTATTTCTTTTTTTCTTTGTTCCTGCTTCCGCACAGGAAGATCTTCCTGCACTGGCCAGGCAACTCTGCTCTTCCGTTTCAACCGAAAAAGAAAAAGTAACCGCCATCTTTAAATGGATAACAGAGAATGTCGCTTACCGGACCAATAACCGGCTGGCAGTGATCGGCCCGGCCTCTTTAAAGAATGCCCGGCTGGGAGATGAGCCGGATGATTGTCCCTTAAAACCATTGAATGAACGGGTGGCTGTAGCTGTTTTTAATAAAAGAGAAACCGTTTGTGATGGATATGCCCGGCTTTTTACCACGCTGTGTGACCTGGCGGGTATCCGTTCGGAGATCATCATTGGTTATGCGCGGAGCGGAACGAATAAACCGACCCATCGCTTTGCAGTGAACCATTACTGGAATGCCGCGATGATCGATGGGGACTGGCATTTGCTCGACGCTACCTGGGCCAGCGGTTATGTTTCCCCGCAACGGAATGAATTCGTGAGAGAATTCGATGAAAGATATTTCCTTCCAACCCCCGAAGATTTTATCCGCGACCATTATCCAGATGATCCGCGCTGGACACTTTTGCCCGATTCAAAAGTGCCGGAGGAATTCCGCCGGTCCCCTTTTAAACAAAAATCTTTCGCAAAATACCGGATCATTTCTTTTTATCCTTCCAATGGGATCATTGAGACCTTCGTGGGAGATACGATCCGCCTTCAATTGGAAACGGCTGTTACGGAACGGGAGAGGGATATTGCTCCCGACCTGCTGGTGGATTCGAGCCTTTTCTCCCATTCACCTGCCTGGGTATTCTTACGACCTGACCCGGACCTTAAGCCGATGCAGAATAAACATAGTTATAGCTACCCGGTTTCTTCACCGGGTGTAGAATGGTTGTACCTGCTGTACAATGAGGACATGGTACTGCGTTATAAGATCAATGTAAAGAGGAAAGGAAGCTGATCAGCTTCCGCGTTGTGAACCGGTATTGGCTTGTTTGCTGACAAAACCACCGCTGGTCTTCCCGGGTTTCTGTATGAATTTCGATCCGCCGGGACTATTGCCTACACTGTTCTTTTTCTGATCTTTCTTTTTTCCTTTCTTATTGTTTTGATTCAATAATGACATAGAGGATATTATTTTTAATAAAGGTAATGCTTATTGATCATTAGTGAGATGGGCAGGCCGATGCAGCACATCAATATCAACACCGCGGTAAGGGCTTTGGAAAATACAATAGGCTGGTGCCCGATCCGGCTGAGCGTAACAATAACCTGGGTGGTGATCAACCAGGCAAAGATCCCGTACAATAATCCCGCGACGACCTTATGCTTCCCGATCCAGGTGACTCGTGGATAAAGCCAGTAGAAAAAAATGGTCAAGCCGAAAGCGATCAGGAAATGAAACAGCAGGCCCCATGCTGCCATCGTAGTACCGCCGGTAAAAGCTTCTTTGCCGAACACACCGCTCGCAACATAGCGAAGTACATTCCCGGGACCCTTGCCGGTTTTGATAAAATATTGTGTACAGGCCGCCGTGATATCCAGCAGGCCAGCCGTGAATCCGGTAAGCAGGATAGCTGTAACGGGATTTTTCAGGGGAGCAGTTGTTGATCCGGGCATAGCGTATGGCAGTTAACGTGATAAGACAATAAATATAAATGATACCCCGTTATTATTCAAATTCCACCTTCCCGCCCAACTCTACGCAAAACCCCTGCAATTTGAAAAATACGATCGCTCTCGCAGCATGGCTGCTGGCACCCCTTTGTTTATCCGCACAGCAAAAACCCTCCGGCACATTTAGCCTGGGTACCCGGAACACCGTAAGCATGTTCAACGAAGATGCCGCTATCGGCAAAGGTATCGGTGGCCAGTTCCGTGTCCGGTTGGGTAACAAACTGAATTCCGAATGGTATTTTGATTATATCACATCGAAGGACGGATCGCTTACCTATCGTAATGATTACCATATCGGCTGGTCGTTGTTGTTTTACATGGGCGATAATTTTTACGAGGACCGTCTCCTGCAACCCTATTTTATTTTAGGGCATTGTTTTGACAGGAGCGTGGTCACGGCGCAGGCCGACAAAAGCAATACGGCCAACCGCATCAGTATGGCCACGCAGGCGGGACTGGGCACCCATATCAATATCAATCCCCGCTTCGATTGTTCTCTCTCGGCCCAATACATGGTGCATTTCGGAAAGGATATTGAAGTGAAAGAAGACGAAGAGGGACTGGTCATTCAAAAGGCCAATTTCACGAATGCCGATGGACATTTATTATTCACGATCAGTTTTAATTACAAGCTGGCGCATATTTGGAATAAGAAATAAGGAAGTTTCGACTACATTCTTATTCCTTATTTACTGCCGTTTATGATCCTGCATGCCGTATTCATTCGTTCATCTACCTGGTTAATGTTCAGGTTAATGATATCGGCCCTTTCCAGCACATTGGGATCCTAAGCTTAGAATTCCACGTGGACAAGTTGTCGC
>JADMIO011235841.1_pt1 | contig 17068 bp, 9 predicted proteins | sample 8958161 | NCBI WGS metagenome assembly JADMIO01 (sample SAMN16585339, study PRJNA669376) | soil metagenome | isolation source: Crop rotation soil | place: USA: Cullars Rotation, Alabama | collected 2011
CGCCACCCCTGGGCCCGTCCCCGCCACGACAGGTCGGTGTCCTCGTAATAGAGGAAGTAGCGGTCGTCGAAGAGCCCGACCGACTCCAGGTAGCGCTTGGACAGCACCACCGCCGCCCCGCACCAGCCGAACACCTCGTCGGGCCGGTCGAACTGCCCGCCGTCGCGCTGCTGGTAGCCGCGATCGGCGCCGTAGCCGTCGGGGAGCAGCACGTTCCCGGCGTTGTTGATGACGGGGAAGGGGATGCCGGCGACGGGCACGTCGTACCAGGCCGGGGTGGGCTTGACCGCCAGCTCGATCTCGTCGGGGTCGGACCGCACCACGACCGTGCGGTGGTTCTCGGAGGCCAGGCGCAGCTGCACCTGGGGCAGGCTGCCGTCGGGCCGGGCCGGCACCCGCAGGTGGGCGGCCCCGTCGCTCCACTGGAAGGCCCCCTCCCCGTTGGGGCCGTGCTCCAGGCCCCAGAACCCGTCGACCATCTGGACCCGGCCGGACGCGTCCTGCCCGTCGAGGCGGGCGCCGCTCAGGCGGACTCCGAGGGGTCGCCGGTCGCCCAGGCCCCGGGTGGCGGTCGAGGACTCCAGCAGGACGTCGATGAAGGACCCGGTGAAGAGGATCTTGGGGCAGGCGGCGCCGACGGCGGGGTCGCTCTCGACGGCGGCCACCAGGGGCCGCAGCCACCCCGGCTCCGTCACCGCGTCGTTGTTGAGCAGGGCGACGTAGTCGACGTCGGAGAGGTCGTGGAGGGCGAGGTTGCAGCCCCCGGCGAAGCCCCGGTTGGAGCCGGCCTCGATCACCGTCACCGCCGGGAGGGTCGCCTTGACCGTGGCCACGACCCCGTCGGTGGAGTGGTTGTCGACCAGCACCACCTTCAGGTCGCCCTCGGGCCAGTCGGTGGCGAGGACGCTGCGGAGGCAGGCCAGGGTGGTGTCGCCGCCGTTGTAGTTGACCACCACCACCCGCACCCGCCGCTGCATGGAATGGGGCCCGCTCAGCCGGCCACGGTCACGAAGGTGGCGTCCCCGCAGTTGAGCTGCTGCTGGAACGGGTTGGAGAGGTCACCCTCCTTGACGTAGGCCGCGCCACAGCCGTTGATCACCGCCACCCGGTTGCTCGACAGCTGGATGGCCACGCCGTCGTTGCAGTTGAGCAGGTGGTGGAACGGCCCGCCGAGGGCGCCGTCCTTCACGTACAGGGCGCCACACCCGTTGATCACGCCGATCCTGGTCTCGGTGACGGCGACGGCCCGGGTGTCGTAGCACCCCGTCTGCTGCTGGAAGGTGCTGGTGAGGGGTCCCTCCTTCACCGAGAAGGCGCCGCAGGCGCTGACGACGCCCAGCCGGTTGGCGGAGACGGCCACCGCCACCGCGTCGCCACAGGGCATCTGCAGCTGGAAGTCGGAGCCCACGCCCGGTTCCTTCACGTAGAGGGCCCCGCACCCGTTGATGACCGCCACCCGCCGGGTGGAGACGTCGAGGGTCTGGCTGTCGCCGCACGCCGTCTGCTGCTGGAAGGGCGCGGTGAGCTCCCCCTCCTTGACGTAGGCCGCCCCGCAGCCGTTGATCACCCCCACCCGCCGGCCGGAGGAGAGCACCACCTGTCTCCCGTCCCCGCAGTTGAGCTGCTGGTGGAAGGGGGTGTCGAGCGCGCCCTCCTTGACATAGAGCGCCCCGCAGCTGTTCATCACCCCCATCCGGTTCCCGCCCAACGTGACGGCCAGGCCGTCGCCGCAGTTGAGCTGCTGCTGGAACGGCCCGCTCAGGGCGCCGTCCTTCACGTAGGCCGCCCCGCAGCTGTTGATCACGCCCAGCCGGGTGAGCCCGCCGGGGTCGTCCTGGGACGCCATGGCCACCACCAGCGGCTGGAGCCGCTCCCACAGGAAGGTCACGGTGACGAACTCGTTGCTCATGCCCAGCTGGGCCGCGGCCGCGGTGGAGAGGTCGATGCCGGCCGGGTTGAGCACGCAGCGGCCGAACTGGTCGGCGCCGGCGGTCTTGTCGGTGGCGGTGGTGGCGTCGAGCTCGGTGCAGTTGGCCTTGGTGTTGTACCCGTTCTGGAACGCGGCCTGGGCCTCGGGCATGCCGGGGGGCAGGTCGGCGAACAGGCGCCGGGGACGGGGGGAGTTGGGGCCGGCCCAGTAGTTGTCGTCGACGTTCCAGGGGCCGACGTCCTTCACCGGGATGGTGAGGCTCTGGCCGTTGGCCCGGGTGACCACCACCCGGTAGTCGAGGCCGAGGGAGTAGCCGGCGGGGCAGTTGTACTGGCGCAGGGTGGACGACTGGCCCAGGGCCGCGAACTTGGCGCACTGGTCGGGGACGGCCACCTCGACGCTGCCCTCCACGTGGGGGTCGTAGCGGGTGGCGTACACCCGGTGGGTGGCGAAGTTGAGGGCCAGGCCGTCGCTGCCGCCGACGAAGGCGGGCACCGGGCCCAGCTCGGGGCCGCCGATGCCCTGGGGGCGGTTGTCGTTGACGACGGCGTCGACGCCCGCCCGGGCGGCATCGTCGGCGTCGCGGGGCGTGGGCTGGCCGGCGGGGAACGGATCGTCAGTGGCCTGGCGGGCGTCGACCGAGCCCAAAGGCACCCCGAGGAGGGCGAGCACAGCCGCGACGACGAGAACCCGAGGAAGACGCAACCCGGCCGAAGTTAGTTGACGGGGCGGGCGGTCAGGTGGCACGGCGGCCGCCTTTCCGACGGGGGAGGAGGGGGACGAGGCCGACGAGCACGACCCCCATGAGCCCGGCCGAGGTGGCGGCCAGGCCCAGGCGGAAGCTCTCCGGCTGGTAGCGGAGGGTGACGGTGTGGGCCCCGGCCGGGACCTGCACCGACTGGAAGAGCACGTCGGCGGGATCGATCCGGGCCTTCTTCCCGTCGATCTCGGCCCGCCAGCCGTCGGCGAAGGACTGGAGGACGACGAGGGCGGTGGGCGTCGACGCGTCGACCCGCACCGTCACCACCTGGGACAGCCGGCGGAGGACCACCACCGAGGCCGGACCGGCGGCCTCGGGCGCGCCCGTCGCCCCGGGTGCGACGCCGGGACGCTCGACCACGACCGGACCGAGGGGGTCCCGGGCCATGACCGTCACCGCCTCGTCCTCGTCGGCGACGGCCACCGTGGACGGGGCGGCGAAGACGAACGGGCGGGCGCCGGGCACCGCCGCCACGGTGGCGCCGGCGCCCTCGAACACCGCCACCGTGCCCGGCAGGACGCGGTCGCCGGGGGTGAGGTAGTGGGTCACGCCCGCGGCCGCCAGCCAGCGGGCGTCGGGCCGGCTGAGCACGGTGTAGAGGAAGCTGTCGTCGAAGCCGGGATCGGCCGCCGACCAGTAGGAGCGGAGACGGGGGTTGAGGAGGGTGTCGACGCCCCGGGGGTCGCGCAGGCGGTAGCCGGAGGCGACGTTGGGGATGAACTCGAGCCCGGCCGCAGCCACGCTGCCGTCGCCCACGTTGGCCTCCAGCCAGTCGATGGTGGGGCTGGAGGGCGGCGACTGGGCCAGGGGCACCCGGGGGTTGTAGGGCCAGGCGAAGAGCACCGCCTCCAGCAGGGCCACGGCCACGAAGCCGGCCGCGATCGGCGTGGGGCCGGCGCCGGCCCGGCGGGCGCCGTAGAAGGCGGCCGCGGCCACCACCGCCAGCCCGCCGGTGGCCACCCAGAACCCGATGCGGCCGTCGATCTCGGGCAGCACGGAGTGCAATGAGCCCGGGCGGAGCACCATCTCCGCCACCGCCACCCCGAGCCCGGCCACGGCCAGCCCACCGACGCCGAGGAGGCCTTGGCCCAGCACCCCCGGCCGCTCCCGGCGGGGCTCCCGGGCCAGGAGGCGGTCGAGACCCAGCCCGGCCAGGGCGGCCACCGCGAAGCACAGCACGGTGAGGAAGCGGATGTTGTTGGACACGTCGAGCATCGGCGCCCGGCCCACGACCGGCGAGAGCAGGCCGTAGACCGTCCCCCCGCTCACCCCCACGACGGCCAGCAGTGCCAGGACCGGCCACCGCCGTCGCCGGTCGCGCAGGAGGCCGACGGCCGTCACCGCCAGCACCAGGGCCCCCGCCCCCGCGAACCCGACCGACTCCGGGTACACCGGGTAGCGGCCGGAGTCGCCGTCGATCCCCGGGCTCCCCTCCCCGTTGGGGACGACCCAGCTGTCGACCTTGCGCCAGTCGAGGTGGGTGAAGCCGGTCTTGTCGCTCGACCGGTCCCCCAGGATCGAGGCGTCGGCCAGGTTGGCCACGAACGGCACCAGCTGGGCCCCGGCCAGGAGGCAGCCGAGGAGCGCCCCCGTGGCCAGTCCCAGCACGGCTCGGCTCCGCCGCTCCCTCACCCCGAGAACCCTGACCGCGGCGTAGACGGCCAGCCCCAGTCCGAGGTGCAGCGACGTCTCGGCGTGGCCGGCCAGGAACTGCAGGGCCACCGCGGCGGCGATGGCGAGGATGGCGAGGCGGTGCCGGTCGCGGAGGTACCAGGCCACGGCCGCGAAGCCCCACGGCATCAGGGCGGCCACCGCGGTGTGGGGGTAGGCCAGCCACACCACCATGAACGAGCTGGTGGCGTAGGCGATCCCGGCCAGCGCCGCCGCCGGCGCCCGGGCCCCGTGGAGGCGGACGAAGACGGCCATGCCCAGTCCCGCCACCCACAGCTTGAGGAGCATGGCCAGGCTCACCCCCCGGGCCGCCGTGAAGGGCAGCGCGGCCAGGGTGAAGGGCGAGAACGGGGCCGACTGGTCGTTGGCCAGGAGGGGCGTGCCGGCCAGGGTGTACGGGTTCCACAAGGGCATCTCGCCTCGGCCGTAGGAGTCCTTCACCAGGCCCGTCCACTCCACGAACTGGGTGACAGGATCGCCGACGTAGGTGTTCCGCGGCGCTCGGGCCCCCGGCTCACCGGCCCACGGTTGGTACCGGTAGAGGATGTCGGCGCCGACGAGGACCCGCTGGCCGACGATGACCGTCCCCCACAGGGCGAGGAAGACGGCGAACGTGACCCCCACGATGGCCACGCCCGCCCGCGCCGGCAGGCGGGCGCGCCGCGAGGGCGCGGTGGACCCGGGGTGCATCCGGTCGGTCAGCGGAAGAGCTGGTTGAGGTCGCGCCGCTCGGCCCGGCGCCCGAACCGGGAGTGCAGGAGCCAGGCCACCGCGATCACACCGTCCTTGGCCCGCACCTTCTTGCCTGCGTCCCGCCCCCGCCCGGTGTACTGGATGGGCACCTCGACGATCGTCTCGCCCATTCCTTGGAGCAGGCCGGTGACCTCGGGGCAGAACTCGAAGCGCCGGCAGCGCAGGGGCATGGCCTTGAGCAGGCCGGCGTCGAAGACCTTGAAGCAGGTGGCCTCGTCGGTGATGTGGGACGGGCCCAGCGCCGACGCCATCCGCGACAGGATCATGTTGGCGGCCCGGTTGGCCAGCTGCATGCCCACGATCGACCCCTGGAAGCGGCTGCCGTAGACGACCCTCGTCTCCCCCCGCTGGATCGGCTCGACCAGCACCGGGTAGTCGGACGGGTCGTACTCGTGGTCGGCGTCCTGGATGAGGACGATGGAGCCGGTGGCGTGCTCCAGGCCGGTGCGGATCGCCGCCCCCTTGCCCCGGTTCTGGGCGTGGTGGAGGAGCACGTAGCCCTCCCGGCCCTGGTACTTCTGCAGGATGTCGTAGGTGCCGTCGGACGACCCGTCGTCGACCAGGATGACCTGCTTCGACATGGCCGGGACCTCGACCTCCTCCACCAGCGACACCAGCTTCTCGATGGTCGCGGCCTCGTCTTTGATCGGGATGATGACCGACAGCACGTCATCAGCCATGGAGGATCTCCTCGCGATCCGGCCGCCTCCGGGGGAGACAGGTCGTCGGTGATCCTAGTGGCCGGCCGGGGAACGATTCGGTGACACGGATCGGCGGCCCAGGGGGGTTCGTTAGGCTGACCCCTCGGCGCTCACCCGACGGCTAGGAGCTGGTCGCATCGCAATGAAGGTGAATCTCGGCTGCGGCCAGGCGTACATGCAGGGCTGGGTCAACGTCGACGAGGACCCCACGGCCAAGGCCGACATCTACCTCGACGCCTTCGACTTCGTGCGCGACTACGGCGACGAGGTCGAAGAGGTCTACATGGGCCACGTCATCGAGCACCTGCTCCCGGGTGCGGCCCGGTCCCTGCTGGCCCTGCTCTGCGACCGCCTGCCGAAGGGTGCGGTGGTGTCGGCCGTCGTCCCCGACATGCGGGCCATCTTCGCCGCCTACGACCGGGGCGAGGTGTCCAACGACGACCTCAACGCCCGCTTCGTCTACTCCTACGTCCAGCCGTCGCACCACCTGTGGTGCCACGACCTGGACTCCCTGACCCAGCTCTTCCGGGAGGCCGGCTTCCGGGACGCCGAGCCCATCGACCCGTCGGAGTGGGAACCGGTCTACTGGAAGGAGGGCGACGAGGCCCGCTGGCAGTGCGGCGTGCGGGCCACCGCCACCGGGTCTGCCCACGGCCAGGCCGTCCCCGACGCCCCCGCGGCCGCCCCGGCGGCGGTGGACACCGAGGGCGCGCCCGGGGATGGGGCCCACGCGCCGACGGTGGAGGAGATGCTGCTGGCGCGGGTGCGCAGGCTGAAGGAGGCGCTCAAGGAGGAGTCGGCCCGGGTCGAGGGCCTGGAGGCGGCCGTCCTGCACGGCGAGCCCCCGCCCCGGCACGCACCGCCGGCCGCGGCCCCCCCGCCGGCCGCGGCCGCCGCCCACGGCCCGGGCGCCGGTGACGGCTCACCGTGGCGGTCGCGCGACGTCCGGGCGGTGGCCAAGCAGCTGCTGCCCACCGGCACCCGGCGCCGGGTGCTGGCCAGCACCATGCTCGCCACCCGCCGGGAGCTGCTCGGCACCAAGACCCGGCTGGGCGAGCTGTGGGGCAGGCAGGGCCAGCTCCCCACCGCCCCCCAGTCCTACCGGCGCTGGGCCCGGCACCACGACGCCAGCGACGACGAGCTGGCCAACCAGACGAACGGCTGGCGGCGCACGGTGGATCCGCTCCGGGTGGCCGTCCTCGTCCCCAGCACGGGCGACGACGAGGCCCTCGCCCGCAGCCTCACGTCCCTGGCCCGGCAGTCGTGGCCCAGCTGGGAGGCGCTGGTCGTCATTCCGCCCGGCAGTCACGGCGCTCTGCGGCCGAACTTCCCCGATCCCCGCATTCGTTGGGTCGACTCGGCCGAGGCCGACCCGTGGGACGACGTCAACCGGGTGGAGGGTCTCACCGCCGACCCTGGCTTCCTGGTCTTCCTCGAAGCGGGCGACGAGCTCGCCCCCGACTGCTTCTACCAGGTGGCCAGCCACGCCCGCCGCGACCCGCTGGTCGACCTCGTCTACTGGGACGACGACGTGCAGGCGGCGGCGGGCTCGGTCAACGGGTTCCGCCACGACCCCCGGTTCCGCCCCGGGTGGTCGCCCGACATGCTGGTCAGCGCCAACTACATCGGCCGCTCGTTCGCCATCCGGCCGGCCCGGTTCGTCCTGGCCGGAGGGGCGGGCCGAACGTCGGGCCGGGCCCGGCTGTGGGAGATGCTCCTGCGCAGCCAGCTCGACGACACTCGCGTGTCCCGTGTCACCCGGGTGCTCAGCCATCGCCACCGGCGCGACGACGCCGTCGACGAGCACGGCCTGGCCGTCGTCGGCGCCCACCTGGCCGAGCGGGGGGTCCCCGCGGAGGCGGCCCTGGTGGGGGGCCAGGTCCGGCTGCGGTGGCACCTGGCCGAGCACCCCCGGGTGTCGATCGTCATCCCCACCCGCCACAACCGGCCGATGATCGGCCGCTGCCTGGCCAGCCTGGCCCGCACCGACTACCCCGACTTCGACGTGGTGGTGATCGACAACGGCCCGGCCACGCCCGAGAACGAGGCCTGGTACGGGCGCTTCGCCGATCTCGACCTGGCCGTCCACTGGTGGACGGAGCCGTTCAACTACTCGGCCGTCAACAACCTGGGGGCGGCCAAGGCGGGCGGCGACGTCCTCGTCTTCCTCAACGACGACACCGAGATCCTCGACCCGGGGTGGATGACGGAGCTGGTCGGCTGGGCCACCCAGCCCGACATCGGCGTCGTCGGCCTCCACCTCCTCGACCGCGACGGCAAGCTGCAGCACGCGGGCGCCATCGTCGGCATGGGCGGCTTCGCCGACCACGTCTTCGAGGGCATGGCCCCCAGCGACCCCACGCTGCTGGGCCCCACCACCTGGTACCGCAACGTGCTGGCCGTCACCGGCGCCTGCCTGGGCGTGAGCCGCGACCTGTTCGAGGAGATGGGCGGCTTCGACGAGCGCTTCATCCTGTGCGGCAGCGACGTCGCCCTCGGCCTGGAGGCCCGCCTGCGGGGCCGGCGCAACCTGTGCTCGCCCCTCGCCGGGGTCTGCCACGACGAGTCCGCCACCCGGGGCACCAACGTCCCCCACGAGGACTTCTTCGCCAGCTACTGGCGCTACCAGTTCTGGATCTTCAGCGGCGACCCCTATTTCTCGCCCAACCTGTCCCTGGGGAGCCGGGTACCGAGGCTGCGGGGCCGCAACGAGCCGTCGGCGGCCGACCGCCTCTCCGTGCCCCTCGGCCGCAACTTCGAGGCCTTCCGCCAGACGTCCGACTCGGGCGAGGCGTACATGCTGGCCGGCACGTGGGGGGCCACCGCGGTCGACGTGCGGGCGGTGGAGGCCCTGCACGCGGCCAACGCCGAGCCGTTCGCGGTGCGCACCGTCAACTGGTTCCTGCCCGACATCGACAGCCCCTTCTACGGGGGCATCAACACCGCCCTGCGCATCGCCGACACCCTGGCCCGCGACCACGGCGTGGAGAACCGCTTCGTCGTCATCGGCGCCGGCCCGGAGGGCTTCTTCCGGTCGGCCCTGGCCGCCGCCTTCCCCGCCCTGGCCTCGGCGCCGATCGTGTTCAGCGACGGGAGCTATGCGTCGATCGAGGCCGCCCCCCCGTGCGACGTGGCCATCGCCACCCTGTGGACCACCGCCTACGCCGTCACCATGTTCTCGGGCACGAGGCGCAAGTTCTACCTGGTGCAGGACTTCGAGCCCATGTTCTACCCGGCCGGCACCCTTTACGCCCTGGCCGAGGAGACCTACCGGCTGGGGCTCTACGCCCTGGGCAACACCGAGAACATGCTGAAGCTCTACCGCGACGACTATGGCGGCAAGGGCATCTCGTTCATGCCCGCGGTCGACCCCACCGTGTTCCACGCTCGTACCCGGCCCGACCCGTCACCCGACGCCCCCATCACCGTGTTCGTCTACGCCCGCCCCGGCCACTGGCGGAACTGCTGGGAGCTGGCCTCGCCCGCCCTGGAGGAGGTCAAGCGGCGGGTGGGCGACCGTGTGCGCATCCTCACCGCCGGCTCGTGGGCGGTGCCGGAGCCGGAGGGCCTGCCGCCGATGCGCCACCTCGGCCTGCTCGACTACCGGGCCACCGGCGAGCTCTACCGCCACTGCGACGTGGGCCTGTCCCTGACCGTTTCGAAGCACCCGTCGTACCTGCCGCTCGAGCTCATGGCCTGCGGGGCGGCGGTGGTGGCCTTCGACAACCCGTGGGGCCACTGGCTCCTGCGCGACGGCGAGAACTCCCTGCTCGCCCTGCGCACGGTGGCGGGACTGGCCGGGGCCATCGAGCGCCTGGTGGTCGACGAGGACCTCCGGCTGCGGCTGGGCCAGGCCGGGGTGGCCGAGATCGCCCGGTCCTATGGGAGCTGGGACACCGCCCTGGCTGGCATCTACCCCTACCTGTGCGACCCCGAGGGCCTGTCCCGGAGCTGAGCGGGTCGCGTGGTCAGCGGGGGCGGCGGACGAGCCGGCGGGCCCGGCCCACCGCCTTCTCCACCACCAGGCGGGGGCCGCCCCGGCGGAGGTAGTCGAGCCCCACCGAGAGGTCGTGGCTCCAACCCTTCCAGCGCATGACGCCCTCGCCGCTGCGGACCAGCAGGTCGGGTGCCCGCCGGGGGGCCCGGCAGAAGTCCACCAGCGGGACGAGACACCGTTCCCAGGTGAGCTCGGGAGCGACCGCGGCCACGTTGGCCCGGCACGCCCGGCGGCGGTCGGCGTCGTCGAGGAGCGTCGCCAGGGCCGCGGCCATGGCGTCGACGTCGCCTGCGGGCACGGTGAGGCCCAGCTGGCGGCGCTCGACCAGGTCGGCCAGGACGTCGCCCCGGGTGACGACCACCGGCAGCCCGGCCCACAGGTAGTCGAGGATGCGGGCCCGGAAGGAGAGCGACGCCTCCAGGTGGTCGACGTGGGCGCTGACCCCCAGGTCGGCCTCCAGCAGGTAGTCCTGCCGGGACTCGTAGTCGACCCATCCCTCGTTGAAGAACACGTGGGTGCCGGTGAGGCCCAGCCGGTGGGCCAGGGCCCGGGCCTCGGTGGCCACCCGCATGGCGGGGACGTCGGGGCTGGGGTGGCTCATCCCCAGGAAGTAGAGCCGGAGGTCGGCCCGCTCCGCCCGCAGGCGGTCGACGGCCCGGATGACCGTCAGCGGGTCGAGCCAGTTGTAGACGCCGCCGCCCCACAGGACGAGCCGGTCGTCGGGGCCGATGCCGGGGACGACGCCCCGGATGGCGGGCACCCGGTGGGTCGGGGCGGTGGCGGGGATGCCGAAGGGCGCCACCGCGATCAGGTGGCGGAGGGTGGGGTCGTCGTCGTAGCTCACCGGGTTGACCCGGCCCAGCGCGGCCAGGTGGCCCAGCCAGAAGTCCCGCTGGCGGTCGCTGGCGCACAGGAAGAAGTCGCCCCGGCGGAGCTGCTCGTCGAGCACGGCGGTGGAGGCGGCCACCGACGCGGCTCGGTCCTCGGGATCGAGGTCGCGGCCCTGTTCGAGGGCTTCGAGGTGGAGGGGGTCGTAGAGGTCGCAGACCAGGACCTTCGAGGAGCCGAGGAGGAACGGCCGGCCGCTGAGCACCCACCCCTGCACGATCAACACGTCGCACCAACGCTCGACCAGGCGCAGGCCCCGGTCGTCGACCGAGCGGATGGTGAGGCCGGCTTCGGTGCGGCCCGACTCCTCGGTGGTCACCAGCTGCACGTCGTGCTCGACGGCCAGGGCCCGGGCGATGGCCAGGGCCCGGATGCCGGGGCCGGCCAGGCGCGACGTCAGCGGCTCGGTGGTGGCGATCGCCACCCGCCGGCGGGGCCCTGGTGGAGCCGTCACGTGGCCGGCCCGGGGGACACGTCGGCCGCCGCCTCGACCTCGAGCGCCTCCACCTCGAGCGCCTCCACCCCGGCCACCTCGGCCCCTTCGACCTCCGCCCCGCCGGCCGCGGTCGCGCCGTCGGGATGCACTGACCAGCGGCCGCCGAGGGACACCACGCCCCCGTACGACTCCCGGGGATCGCCCGGCTCCACGTCGAAGCGGACGACGCGGTGGCGGTAGTCGTAGGGATGGAGGGCGGAGTAGTCGGTGAAGGCGACGGTGAGGTCGTAGGTGCCGGGCAGGAGCAGGAGGCGGTCGACGGTGATGTCGACGTGGCCGGGGCCCTCCACCCGGTCGGGAACGCATCCCGCCTCCCGGGAGTTCGGCCCTGTCACCTGCATCCCCTCGAGGGTGTGGATGGCGATCCCGAAGACGGGCTTGTCGATGGGATGGCCGACCGAGAAGTGCAGGCGCAGGGTGACCCGGTCGCCGGTGTGGACCCGGAGCGTCGGCGCCCCCCCCTCGTCGAGCACCTCGACCCGCTCGATGCGGCCCTCGCCCGAGCCCCAACGGGACCCGACCGTACCGGTGGGTGCGTCCGCCACCGCGTCCCGCTCGGTGTGGACCTCGTCGACATAGGCGTCGATCACGGCCGGCGCCGGGCCCAGCAGCTTGAGCCGGCCCTGCTGCAGCCAGGCGGCCTGGTCGCAGATGCTACGAACCGTCGACAGGGAGTGGGAGACGATGACGATCGTCTTGCCCCGGGCCCGCAGGTCGGCGAACTTCTCCGAGCACTTCCGCTGGAACGACTCGTCGCCCACCGCCAGCACCTCGTCGACCAGCAGCACGTCGGGATCGACGTTGATGGCCACCGAGAACCCGAGGCGCACGTACATCCCGGAGGAGTAGTTCTTCACCGGCGTGTCGATGAACCGCTCCAGGCCGGCGAAGTCGACGATCTCGTCGAACTTGGCCTCGATGTGCTTCTTGCTCAGGCCCAGGATCGACCCGTTGAGGAAGATGTTGTCGCGGCCGGACAGCTCGGGGTGGAAGCCGGCACCCAGCTCGAGCAGGGCCGAGACCTTGCCCCGCACCTCGGTCCGCCCCGACTCCGGCCGCAGGATGCGGGCGATGCACTTGAGCAGGGTGCTCTTGCCCGACCCGTTCTCCCCGATGAGGGCGAAGGTCTGGCCCTGGCCAACGGTGAAGCTGACGCCGCGCAGGGCCCACAGCTCCTCGTAGGTGGCCCGCTTCCGGCGCAGGAGGGCGACCTTCAACGACTGGTTCCGCTCGTGGTAGAGCCGGAACGTCTTGGAGACCCCCTCGACGACGACCGCCGGCGCCGCGGACGCCTGGCCCTGGGATTCGAGCGGGTGGGGACCGGCGGTCACAGCTCCTCGGCCAGCTTGGGCTCGAGCTTGGTGAAGACGGCGACGCCCAGGGCCAGGGTGGCCAGGGACACGACGACCAGGTAGGCGAGCTCGCCCACGGGCGGGAAGCGGAGGTTGTAGAGGCAGTCGCGCATCGCCTCCACGAAGCCCACCATCGGGTTCAGCTGGTAGATGAAGCTCAGCGGGACGCGGTGGCCGTGCCAGGTGGCGTCATGGACGAGGGAGAGCGGGTAGATGATCGGCGTGGCGTAGAACCACAGCTGCAGGAGGATGCTGACGAAGTGCTGCACGTCGCGGAAGTAGACGTTGAGCACGCTCATCAGCAGGCCCACGCCGATCACGAACAGGGTCTGGAGGGCCACCAGCACGATCACCATCGGCAGCCACGGGAGCACGAAGTTGCCGAAGAGGATCAGGGCCACGGCCAGCACGGCCAGCTCGATCAGCAGGGAGACGGTGGAGGCCAGCACGTTGGCCACGACCAGGATCTCGCGGGGGAAGTAGACCTTCTTGATGAGGTTGGCGTTGGCGATGAGGGTCCCCATTGCGCCGGTCATGCCCGCGGCCATGAAGTTCCACGGCAGGAGCCCACAGAGGAGGAAGAAGGCGAAGATCTTCATCCCACTGGGCTGGCCCGCCTGCACCGGAATTTTGAGGATGTAGCGGAACACCAGGGTGAAGATGAGCATGGTGGCCAGCGGGTTGAGGAGCGACCACGACCAGCCCAGCAGCGAGCGCTTGTACTTGCCCCGCAGTTCCCGGAGGGTCAGGTTCGCGAGCATCTCCCGGGACGTCGAGAGCTCGGCCAGGCTGGTCATCGGTACCTCCGATCGGCACCGTAGGCGACGATCAAGCTCGGATCTGGCTGGTGGGGGCGGGCCGGCGGACCCGGCCGGCAGCGCATCTTGTCATGGCCGCCTGTGGACAACATGGGGGTGGATGACGCTTTCCGGGGAACCCGCAGGGGCAGGCCGGCGTCGTAAGGGTTAGGGTACGGCCTCGATCGGGGTGCTGCGGCGCACCGGCTGACGGCAGGGGGTGAAAATGCGGACGTTCAGGAGTCAGATCAAGATCGGCGCGGGAGCCGTGTTGGTGGGCGTCGCCATCATGCTGACGCTGGTCGACGCGCGGGCCACGTTTCCGGGCGACAATGGCCTAATCGCCTGGTCCTCGGGCGGTGATCTGTGGCGGGCGAATCCGAACGGAGCCGACCCCACCAAGATCACGACGCTGGGTGGCGACCACCCCGCCTGGTCACCCATCGGCGCCAACCTGGAGCTCACCTTCGACCGCCAGATCTCGTCCGGCAACCACGACATCTTCAAGATGCTGGCCGACCCCACTGCCACACCGGTCAACGTCGCCGCCAACGCGGCCGACGACCGCCAGCCCACGTACTCCCCCGACGGCACCCAGATCGTCTTCGCCAGCAACCGGACCACGGGTGGCGCCTACCGCCTCTACCGGATGCCGAGCGCAGGCGGCGCCGCCACCGCCATCACCACCACCGGCGACCTCCCGGCGGGCACCGACGACGACGCCCCCGAGTGGAACTTCCACAACGACCGCATCGTGTTCCAGCGGGGCGTCCCCGGCGGTCTCGGCGGCAGCCTTCCCGGCGACGCCCCCGGCAACACGGCCATCTTCAGCGTCAAGGCCGACGGCACCGACCTCCAGCGCCTCACCACCGGCACATCGCCCAGTGGCGGCCTCTACGACTACTCCAACCTGGTCCGGCCCAAGTGGTCGCCGGACGGCACCAAGATCGTCTTCGCGGGCGAGTCCGGCGACGCCTGCGGCAGCCGGCTGTTCATCATGGGCGCCGACGGGGGCAACCCCGCCGCCGTCTCCAAGCCCACCGACGCCTGCGACGTCTCCGACCCCGGGTGGTCTCCCAACGGGCAACTCCTCATCTTCAAGGCCACCAGCGTCGACGTGTCGGCCACCGTCCTCGACGTCGACGGCCTCTTCGGCATGAACCCGTCCGACAACACCTTCGCCCAGCTGTCCGGCGACGCCGACGCCTCCTCGCCCGACTGGGGCCGCATCAACGGGCCCACCGCGCCCACGACCACCACCACGTCGACCTCGGTCCCCGGCACGACGACCACGACGACCACCACCACCACGACGACGACGACCACCACCACCACCGTCCCGCCCCCCACCACCGGTGGCGGCGGGGCGCGGGTCGGGGTGATCAACTCCTGCGCCTCCCTCTACGTGAAGGAGGGCTTCCTCACCAACGCCTTCCAGCAGCAGCTGCAGTGCGCCGACAGCCGCATGGTCGCCCTGGCCGACACCCGGGTGGGCGTGGTGAACGCCTGTGGCTCCTTCTACGTCAAGCAGGGGGCGCTGAGCGGTCCCTTCAACCAGCAGACGGGCTGCAACGACACCCAGGCCATCGCGGTGGCGCCCAACCGCATCGGGGTCATCAACGGCTGTGGCGCCGGCTACGTGAAGGACGGTGCCCTCAACGGCCCGTTCTCACTGCAACTGAACTGCGGTGATGCCCGCGCGGTGGTCGTCTCCGACGCCCGCCTGGCCGTCATCAACAGCTGCGGCAGCGCCTACGTCAAGGAAGGGGCGCTGACCAACGGTTTCAACCAGCAGCTGAACTGCGGCGACGCCCGGGCCATCGCCGTGTCCCCCAACCGGGTGGCCGTGATCAACAGCTGTGGCGCGGTCTACGTCAAGGAGGGGGCGCTCACCAATCCCTTCCAGCTCCAACTCAACTGTGGTGACGGCCGGGCCGTGGCCGTCACCGACAATCGGGTCGGCGTCATCACCAGCTGTGGCGCCATGTGGGTCAAGGAAGGCGCCCTCACCAACGGGTTCACCCAACAGACCCAATGCGCCGACGCCCAGGCCATCGCCATCGCCACCAACCGGGTGGCGGTGATCAACGGGTGCGGAGCGGCCTACGTGAAGGAAGGCGTCCTGAGCGGGCCCTTCTCCCGGCAGCTGGTCTGCGGCGACGCCAGGGCCGTTTCCCTCAACTGACAGGGCTGCTCGGGCGATGACCGTCCGGCCCTTTTTCCCCCATCCATGCTGTCCTCCGAACGGTGGTGACTCCGATGAAGTCGATCACGAAGCGGGCGAGCAGGCTGCTCCCCGCAGTCCTCCTGGGCCTGATGGCCCTCACGGCCATTCCCGCCTCGGCCGCGCCCGCGCTGACGTTCGCGCCCAAGCAGGGCGAGGCGGGTACGGTGATCCAGTTCATCGTGGCCAACTGCCCCGAGGGCACCACCGGTGCGTTCGTCGTGCACACCGGCCCTCTCGCCAGCAGCTCGGTGCTGAGCTCGACGCCCTTCACGGCCGGTGCCGGCAACTACTTCGTGGGCCAGACGGCGCCCCTGCCCTCGAGCGCGGCCGGCCTCAAGGCGACCCACGTCACGTGCGGTTCCGAGTCGGTGGCGGGCGACAACTTCACCATGACGGCGGGCCTGCCCACCACCTCGTCGTCGTCCACCAGCTCGATCCCCGGCACCAGCACCACGACCACGACGTCGGGCTCGACCACGACCACGACCACGACGATCGCCTCGACCACCACCACCACGACCACGACGGTGCCGCCCACCACGGGCGGGGGTGGGGCCCGGGTGGGGGCCATCAACTCGTGCTCGGGCGGCTACGTGAAGGAGGGGTTCCTCACCAACGCCTTCTCCCAGCAGCTCAACTGCGGTGACGCCCGTGCCCTCGCCCTGGCCGACACCCGGCTCGACGTGATCAACTCCTGCGGCGCCTCCTATGTCAAGCAGGGGGCGCTGGCGGGGTCGTTCAGCCAGCAGACGGGCTGCAACGACACCGCCGCCGTGGCCGTGTCGGCCAACCGCAACGGCGTGATCAACGGCTGCGGGGCGGCCTACGTCAAGGAGGGCGTGCTGTCGGGACCGTTCTCGCTCCAGCTGAACTGCGGCGATGCCCGGGCCCTGGCCGTCACCGACAACCGGGTCGGCGTGATCAACAGCTGCGGGTCGTTCTACGTCAAGGAAGGGGCGCTGAGCGGCGGGTTCAACCAGCAGCTCAACTGCAACGACGCCCGCGCCATCGCGGTGTCCCCGAACCGGATCGCGGTGATCAACAGCTGCGGGGCCGTGTACGTGAAGGAAGGGGTGCTGTCGAACCCCTTCCAACTGCAGCTCAACTGCGGTGACGGCCGGGCCATCGCCGTCACCGACAACCGGCTCGGTGTGATCAACAGCTGCGGCGCCTATTACGTCAAGGAAGGCGCGCTGTCGGGCGGGTTCACCCAGCAGACCCAGTGCGGCGACGCCAAGGCCATCGCCGTGTCCACCAACCGCAACGCGGTGATCAACGGCTGCTCGGCCCTGTACGTCAAGGAAGGCCCCCTCAACGGCCCCTTCAGCTTCCAACTCGCGTGCAACGACGCCAAGGCCGTGTCCCTCAACTAGCACGAAGTACGTCTGGCGGTTGGGCCGCTGACGCCTTCCGGTTCGATCCTCATTCGAACGGCCATCCACTTTCCAGCACAGTGGGATCCGAAGCTTGGAATTCACGTGACTTGAAGTCGCGGC
>JADMIO011280097.1_pt1 | contig 17067 bp, 10 predicted proteins | sample 8958161 | NCBI WGS metagenome assembly JADMIO01 (sample SAMN16585339, study PRJNA669376) | soil metagenome | isolation source: Crop rotation soil | place: USA: Cullars Rotation, Alabama | collected 2011
CCGCGACTTCAAGTCACGTGAATTCCAAGCTTCGGATCCCACTGTGCTGGAAATAAACTCATGGCAGAAAGAATTGTCAGAGGGAAAAAAACTAATCATCGACAGGGTCGGAACATTTTATCTTGATCCTGAAAAAAATCTCCAGTTCGATCCGGTTAAAAACATTAATTACCTGCGCGATGCCTTCGGGTTGAGCCGTGTACAGTATCTTCCTGTAAGAAGAGAAGAGAATGCTCAGCCTGCAGAAAAACAGGTAAGGGAAACAAAGACAATCAGGGTCTCGGAAAGGCCGCCAAAGGCACCGTTAAAGCTCAGCGGGAAAATAAAAGAAAGAATCCTCACAACCTTTATTATTTCAGGAACACTGATCTGGCTTTCATTCAATCTTTACCTGATCACCCCGAATCATCTTGACCTGAACACGCTGAATCCGTTTTCAAAAGAGGCGACCGAGGTAATCAGGAAGGAGCCAAAACCGGTGGCTGAAAAAATTGTTGCACCTCCTTCAGATGTTGAAACTGTGTACGTAGCATCTGCAGCATCCTCAGAAAGTGCTCCTGCAAACACGATTGTTAAAGAGGAAAAGGCGGAGCCAAAACCCGAAATTATTCCGGCGGCCTCGACACCGGCAGAATACCAGAAATATTTTTTGATCGGCGGCGCATTTGAACTGCAGGAGAATGCTGATGCTTTTGTAAAAAAGCTGCAGGCAGAAGGCTTTTCTGAAGCACAGATACTTGATTCCCGTAATCGTTTGAAAATGGTCAGTCTCAAAGGCTTCGCTACACGCTCTGAAGCATTTGCAGAATCACAAAACCAGAAAGCCGCCAACAGAGAAGTATGGGTGTATAAGAAGTAATCTTTTTCTTTAGGCTTCCTTCCCGTTATTCTTTTTATTTTTGCCACAGATACAAGGGTGGCATTTAAAAATTTCAACGCCCCTCATTTTTAGAAAGTTTTACCGAGCATGAGTTCACAAAGGATGGGATTGCAGCAAAAGCTGCAGCAGAAATTATCACCGCAGCAGATTCAGCTGATGAAGCTGCTCCAGATTCCCGTGTCTTTGCTTGAACAGCGCATCAAGGAAGAAATACAGGAGAATCCTGCACTTGAAGAAGGAGACGAAAAAACGGAAGAAGAAGAAAATGCAAATGAAGAGGAGGAAACTGTCGCTGATGACGAGGAAGAAGACATTTCAGAACGCGAAGATGACATCAGTCTTGATGAGTACATGGATGAAGATGAGATTCCTGATTATAAGACAAGCGCTAACAATACATCTCCTGACGAACAGCGAAGGGAAATTCCTTTAACCACTTCAGGGAGCTTCCAGGATCAGTTGCTGGCGCAATTGTATCAATGCAATCTTGATGACAGGCAGTATCATATTGCAGAACAGTTAATCGGGAGCATCGACGACGACGGATATCTTCGCAGGGATCTTAACGCAGTGGTTGATGATCTTTTATTCTCACAGAATATTTCCACTACAGTTGAAGAGCTTGAAAAAATCCTGAAAAACATTCAGTCGCTTGATCCTCCGGGCATAGGTGCGAGGAACCTCCAGGAATGCCTCCTCCTTCAGCTTGAAAGGAAAAATCACGAGCGGCCGTCTGTTCAGCTTGCAGAAAAAATTCTTCGCGATTACATGGAAGAATTTTCGCGGAAGCATTATGAAAAGATCATGCGCGAGATGAACATCGGTGAAGAAGAGCTGAAGACAGGAATGAATGAAATCCTGAAGCTGAATCCACGGCCGGGAAGCACTGCAAGTGAAGGACAGAAATCCATCCAGCATATCATTCCTGATTTCATCATCACATATAATGACGGAACACTTGAGCTTACGCTTAATTCACGCAATGCTCCCGAGCTTCGTATCAGCCGTGATTACAAAGAGATGCTTCAGCATTACAGCAAGGACAAAGGAAAGACAAAAACCAGCCGTGAAGCGATACAGTTTGTCAAGCAAAAGCTGGATGCTGCTAAATGGTTCATTGACGCACTTAAACAGAGGCAGCATACGCTGCTTGAAACAATGCGTGCAATTATGGAGTATCAGTACGAATACTTCCAGGAAGGCGATCAGCGCAAGCTGAAAAAGATGGTGCTGAGAGACATCGCCGAAAAAGTCGGAATGGATATATCAACCGTATCACGGGTGGCAAACAGCAAATATGTTCAGACACATTTCGGAACGTTCCTGCTGAAAAGTTTTTTCTCGGAAGGCATGCAGACTGAAAGCGGCGAAGAAGTTTCGAGCAAGGAAGTGAAGCAGATTTTAACCGATTGTATTTCAGCTGAAGATAAAAGACACCCGATTACCGACGATGCGCTTACAAAGATCCTTAATGAAAAGGGTTATAACATTGCGCGCCGGACTGTCGCAAAATACCGTGAGATGCTTTCCATTCCTGTAGCGAGGTTACGCAAAGAATTATGAGCAGAAAGATCGCACAATTAATTTCCGGTGTCTTACATCCTGTGCTGATGCCCACGTATGCGCTGCTGATGATTTTCCAGCTCAACACGTACCTGGCCTATACCACTCCGCCGCAGGCGAAAATGGCCCTGTACATTGTCATCGTTTTTAATACGCTGATCATGCCCGTGCTGATTTCGTACCTGCTGATTACCCGCGGATACATCAGGTCGTTTGAAATGCAACGGCGCCAGGAACGGATCATTCCCTTTGTAAGCAATCTTATATTGCTGATGATTGCCTATTACATGATGAGGCAGATCGTGCTTCCCAAAATTTTTTACCTGCTGATTCTCGGTGCTGCAGCCTCGGTAGCGATAGCAATCCTTATTAATATAAAGTGGAAAATCAGCATTCATATGATCGGCATCGGCGGCATTGTAGGAACGCTTTACGGAATGTCAACCTTTCTGCTTGTTGACCTGAGAGTACCGATCCTTATTTCACTGCTTGTTGCCGGCTTGCTGGGAACAGCGCGGCTTTCAAGAGGCGCGCATCATCCTTTGCAGATATACGCAGGATTTTTTGTTGGATTTTTCTGTGAATATTTTTTGCTCAGCATTTAAAGAGCAAATGAAATTCCGACGGAGACAGGAATAACGTCGGGGCCTTTGTCATCCTTAAATAAGCTGACAAGAGAATAGTAACCGCTTACACCCCATTTGCCATAACCGATCCTGCCTGTTAATCCATACTGAAACTTATTGAGATTTTTAATATGGTAGGTTTTGATTTTAATATCTCCGTCTTCAAATTTTGTATGGCTTTGCACAAGGTATCCGGCTTTGATACCGGCGGTAACTTTAAAACGTTTATGATCTTTATTTTCATTTGTCCGGAAGCGAAGCTCGAAAGCAGCATCAATAAAATTGCAGGATAATTTATTCAGATCGTAATTAACGCCAGGCGTGAAGGGACTCAGAAATGTTTTTGATCCGTCGCTGTTGTATGTGGGGAATGCATTGCTGTGCACGTTCTGCGAACTGAATCCGAACCCTATTGCCGTGGCGAAATTTCCTTTGCCGTATATTTTTTCATTCATCAGCAAAAAGCTGAAGCCACGTGAACGGAAAGCTTTGACGTCAACACCTGTGGATGTGTTCAGCCAGTTGTCCCAGTTAAGATTCAGCACTACACGGTCTTGTTTGTTGAGCAGCCTGGGGATAATTTGTTTCTTCTCCTGCGCGAATGAAACAGTTGAGGATAATACAAGAATAAAAACCAGAACATTTTTCATAAATTTTGTTTTTGCGTTGTGAAGATAAAGATTCGGGCGGAAGAAATTATCATGCCAAAGGTAAGAAGCAGGTCTCCAACGCGCTATTGGAGAACAACCTTTTCAAAATTATTAATTCGATCGAGTGATATAATTACGGATCCTTTTTCTCCTGCTTCTGTCACCGGTAAAAATTTTGCTCCGACTACGAGTTCATCATGTTTGTACGATGTGCGGGAATGAACAGTTTGTGAGAAAGTCTCTTCAAAGCATTTGATCATAACAAGCCATTCAACATCTTTCTTTTCAAAATCTCCGCGACTCATCCCGCGCATCGGGCTCTGTTCATCAATCGGGTGGACGATTGTCCATGTCATAGACAGGATGCCTATACGTTTAAGCTCAAGATTTAATGTGCTGAATTTCCGCACATCATTTCCTCCTTCTTTCTCCACATGCGACATGAGCACTGTTGCTTCCACTTCAATCAATTCGTTTTTTCTTTTGTTAGCTATCCTGAACATCAGTGCGTTGATGTTTTTGTATGGTGCGATGATCATGTTTTTGCTGTAAAGCAATTTTACTTCAGGGCGGGAGAAACGGCCGTAGAGTAAGCCGGTTGCAAGTGCAAAGCCGAGCAAACCCATCATCGATTCTACTGCCGCAATAATACTGTCTGTATTTCCGCTTGGGTTGAGCCGCCCGAAACCTACTGTAGAAAGCGTTTGCGTGCTGAAGAAAAAAGCTTCCATAAATTTATCGAAGTCAGTTGCTGCCATCATTCCGTTGAGGTGGCCGATGTCGATAAAATAATAAAGCGCCGCAAATATAAAATTCACTGTTACATAACAGAGCAGCACAACCAGGTTGAATTTCCACCACGGCATAGTAATGAGCGAATGGTAAAAACTGAGAGACTGAAGAAAAGAAAGGCCCTTGCGGCGCACATTGGAGCTGCCATCCTTATTCATAAGCCGCTGGTTGGGTTCAACGACTTTGTTTCCGAATCCTGTCTCTTTAAAAAAATCTTCTTTGTCTACCGGGCACACAGCTCTTGCAATTCTAAAAAAATGAAATACTAAATTTCTGTAACTCCCCCGGAAATAATAAACTTCATCATATCTGTTCCTGATGAATTTATCGGTTTCACATTTTCGCGCGGAACAATAATTAACTCCCCCATAAAGCTGTATGAGAAAGGAAGATACACGGCTACTTGTTCCTTTCCCATCCCGACCGAAGACAGATCATCATTTGTGATGAAGCCGATACGGTATGCTTCTGAATTTTTTTCAAACTTAACCATCACAGGATGATTGAATCTTTTTTTCTCTCCGACAAAAGCACCGATGAGATCTTTCACCGAGGTGTAAATCAGTTTTGCCATCGGAGCTTTCTCAATGAGCTTTTCTATATATGCGAAGAATGGATTCCGTATATAGGTGGTTCCGAAATAACCGATCACGCTTACAATACAGAAAATTGCAAGCAGGCCCAAACCGGGGATTTCGATCTGTGAAATGCCGGGTATTTTTATCGGTATCTGGAACGGAAGGAGGCTGTCGATCCAGATAATGGCACGCAAGAGTATCCAGAGAGTAACCGCAATGGGTACTGTAAACAGCAGGCCCTGGAAGAAGTAATTGAGAATTTTTTTCATTTTATTAAACTTAATTTATCCGGCAGTCCATTAATATAAGTATGCGCGAAGCGTTGATCATAGCCGGAATGCAGCAGGTCAGTGCCAGACAGAAATAATAACTGAAGTCAGAATTATTCCCAGGATCTGGTACCCGGCATCGATTACGAGAACTTTAGTTTTAGTGCCTTGCCAGTTTGCAACCATCATTTGTGATCCCAGCGTAAGGAATGCGCATACCACTCCGAGTTTTATTCCTGTTGACATTTTGTATCCGGCATCGAGACGTATAAGCCACGCCAGGGCAAATGCGCAAAGCAGGTTTGCGAGAAAAGATTTCAGCATCATTATTCCCATTCCACCTTTGTCGGGCCTGCTCATTTTAATTCCCATCTCCTCAATTCCCTGTGCCCATACTTTCCCGAATAAAACAGAATACCAAAGAGCTCCCAGGATGAAATATGCAAGAGCAGCGGTAAATACAGCAAGATAGTTTACCTCGCTGAAAAACTGAATAGTTGCGATCATAGCGGTTTTGTTTTTGGAGTTTAAGTGATTCAAACGTAAGTAAAAAGCGAAGGTTTGAAAGGCCCGGATAAAAAAGTTTTAAATAGCGGGTGGTTAAATAAGGAATGCTCCGGGGCAAAAGTTTTCATCCGGATTATTATCAAAATTGAAATTCAATTATCAAACCGGGAAAAAGTATCTTTGCCTCTATGAAATTCATCAGCTTTGTTTTTCTTCCGGGCATATTCTTATTCTCTGAGATGTCGTTAGCGCAAAAATATGTTACGCAGCCTAACAGCGACAGCTCAGTTGTTATTACGCAGGATGCACGGGTAGATGACCTGATCAGGAAGCAAAAGGAAGTAAATCTTCAGAAGCAAACTATTCCGGGTTACCGCATCCAGATTTTTTTCGGAAGCAACAGGCCGAAAGCTATTGAAGTAAAAATGGATTTCAGTATGAAACACCCGCAGGTAACTTCCTATCTCACCTACCAGCAGCCGAATTTTAAAATAAGAGTTGGTGATTTTCGCACGCGTCTTGAAGCTCAGAAATTTCTAAAAGAAATACAGGGGCTGTATGCTTCCTCTTTTATTGTGCCGGATGAGATTAAGCTTCCAACTTTGAAATGATTTTGAGATTTGGGATTTAAATCAGGAAATCTAAATTCTGAAAATCCCAAATTTTATTGTGCCGGATGAGATTAAGATCCCGGCTTTGAAATAATTCAGGATGTGGAGATTTGGGATTTAGAGATTTTGGGATCAGGGATTAAATCGGAAATCTAAATTCTGAAAATCCCAAATTTTATTGTGCCGGATGAGATTAAGATCCCGGCTTTGAAATAATTTAGGATGTGGAGATTTGGGATTTAGAGATTTTGGGATCAGGGCGTAAAATCGAAAATCGAAATTCTGAAAATCCCAAATCATCTCACGCTAGCGTGCGCTTTACAGCAACCTGCTCGTAACCTTCAATGATATCTCCGATCTGGATGTCGTTGAAGTTCGCAATGTTCAGTCCGCACTCGTAACCTGATGTTACTTCTTTCACATCGTCCTTGAACCGTTTTAAAGATGCAAGCTCGCCGCTGTAAACCACAATGCCGTCCCGGACAACACGCACTTTTGTGTTCCGTGTAATTTTGCCGTCGAGCACCATGCAGCCTGCAATGGTTCCAACTTTAGGAATTTTAAACGTCTCGCGGATTTCAACATTGCACACAATCTTCTCAACAAATTCCGGTGCAAGCATGCCTTCCATTGCCAGCTTGATTTCTTCGATGGCTTTATAAATAACAGAGTACAGGCGGATTTCGATTTGTTCCTGTTCCGCCAGCCTGCGTGCGCTTACAGAAGGCCGTACCTGGAAACCGATTACAATAGCATTGGATGCTGAAGCAAGCAACACATCGGATTCAGTAATTGCGCCGACTGATTTATGTATGACGTTAATCTGGATTTCAGGATTGGAAAGCTTCAGGAGTGAATCTGCAAGTGCTTCAATCGAACCATCCACATCTCCTTTTACAATAATGTTAAGCTCTTTGAAATTACCGATTGCAAGACGCCGCCCGATTTCATCGAGTGTGATATGTTTGTGCGTACGTATGCCCTGTTCGCGCTGCAATGCAAGACGCTTTGTAGCGATATCACGTGCTTCGCGTTCATCTTCCATAATGTTGAACAGGTCGCCGGCCTGTGGCGCACCGGTCATACCAAGCACCTGAACAGGTGTGGAAGGACCGGCATCCTTGATACGGAAACCACGCTCATTAAAAAGTGCTTTCACTCTTCCGCTGTGACGGCCTGCAAGAATTACATCGCCGACCTTCATAGTGCCGTTCTGAACGAGAGCAGTCATTACATAACCTCTGCCTTTATCAAGCGAAGATTCAATTACGGTTCCGTTGGCTCTGCGGTTCGGGTTTGCTTTCAGGTCAAGCAATTCAGCTTCAAGCAAAACTTTTTCAAGAAGGAGGTCAACGTTTGTTCCTTTCTTCGCGCTGATTTCCTGGCTCTGGTATTTTCCGCCCCAGTCTTCAACGAGAATATTCATTTTACTCAGCTGTTCGCGTATGCGTTCAGCATTCGATTCCTGCTTGTCAACTTTATTGATTGCAAAAACAATCGGAACTCCTGCAGCCTGTGCGTGGTTGATAGCCTCAATAGTCTGAGGCATCACGCTGTCATCGGCAGCAATTACGATGATTGCAACGTCAGTAACTTTTGCACCTCTTGCCCGCATGGCTGTAAAGGCTTCGTGGCCCGGCGTATCGAGGAATGTAATTTTCTTTCCGTTCTCAAGTGTTACCTCGTAAGCACCAATGTGCTGCGTGATACCTCCTGCCTCACCGGCAATTACATTCGCTTTACGGATATAATCGAGCAGGGAAGTTTTACCATGATCAACGTGTCCCATCACTGTTACAATCGGGGCACGATGTACCAGGTCTTCCGGCTGATCTTCTTCTATCTTAATTGATTCCTGAACATCTGCAGCGACAAACTCCACTGTGTAGCCGAATTCTTCAGCAACAACAGTAAGTGTTTCCGCGTCGAGACGCTGGTTGATTGAAACGAACATGCCAAGCGACATGCAGGTTGAAATAATATCTGTGACGGGAACATCCATCATCCTTGCAAGCTCGTTGGCGCTGACAAATTCAGTAACCTTAATTACTTTTTTGCCGGCCTGTTCAGCCATTTCTTCTTCAAGCTGGCTGGCAGCAGCTTCACGCTTGGCTTTCCGAAGCTTTGATGATTTTGATTTCCCTGCTCCGCTTAATCTTGCAAGTGTAGCCTTGATCTGGTCCTGGACTTCTTTATCCGTTAGCTCTGCTCTCGGGGCAGGAGCGGAGGTCGGCCTGCGCTTGTTCCTGTCATGCGGCTTGAATTTGTTATCGTCCTTTTTGAATTTATCCTGCGGAACAACTTCACCGCTTGATTTTTTCTCAGTACGTTTTCTTTTTTTCTTGCGGTTCAGCCGCTCTTCTCCGATGCTTGATGAAGATGCAACAGGTTTACGTTTCGGCGGATCAACAGGCAATTCAATTTTACCAAGCACTGTAGGCCCGGAAAGCTTTTGTCTGTCGATACGATGTATACTTTCTTCTTTTGGAAGCTCGGGAGCAGCTTCAGGCGGTGTTTCAACAACCGGGGGAGCTACCGCTTCAGCTACAGGCGCTTCTTCAACAACATCATCTTCTTTCTTTTTCGATTTCTTGGTTGTCTTGGCAGCCTTTGCTTTTACTTCTTCCTTCTCCTTCTCTTCTGCTTTCTTTTTTGAAGTCGCTTTCTTTTTCTTTTCTTCTTTGGTTTCCTGCGGCTCGATTTCAATCTTGCCAATCACTACCGGCCCTTCTATCTTCTCGCCTTTTGCTTTTATTACTTCATCCTTCTTCTCTTCCTTTGCAGGTTTTTCTTTCTCTTTTTCTTTCGCTGCTTCTTTCTTCTTTGGCTTTTCTTCTGTGTAATCGCCAACGCTAACGCCTTTGATCAGAATTTCCTTCGAATCTTCTTCTTTACGCGATGGTTGTTTTTTCTGATCCTGCGCATCGAGAACAACAGAGGCTTCTTTTTTAAGCTTGCTTAGTGAGAGCTGGTGAGCTTCTTCCTTTGCGCTTTTATCGGATTGAAATTCTTTTTGCAAAAGTGCATAAGCTTCCCCTGTCAATTTGGTATTAGGATTACTTTCAATCTTGAAACCCTTTTTGCCAAGGAAATCAACAATGTGGTCGAGGCTCAAATTAAATTCTTTGATAGCCTTGCTTAACCGTATAGTTTTTTCTGCTTCTGCCATATTTTATTTAATCGTCCCCCTTTTGCTTTCGCAAATCTTTGCAATGTAAGAATAATTACTTCGAATATTATTCAAATTCTGATTTCAGAATTCTGATGACTTCTTTGATTGTTTCCTCTTCAAGATCGGTACGTTTCACAAGGTCTTCGATAGGAAGATCAAGTACACTCTTAGCAGTATCACAACCAATGGATTTCAATTCATCGATGATCCATGGTTCGATTTCATCTGCGAATTCATCGAGATCCACATCTTCACCTTCTTCATCCGTATCACGGTAAACATCAATTTCATATCCTGTCAGCTTTCCTGCAAGCTTAATGTTATGTCCGCCTTTTCCGATTGCCAGCGAAACCTGGTCGGGCTTGAGGAACACCGATGCGCGTTTCTTTTCATCATCGAGCTTGATTGAAGTTATTTTAGCCGGAGCCAGCGCACGGGAAATAAACAGGGGTGTGTTGTTTGTAAAGTTAATCACGTCGATGTTTTCGTTGCGGAGCTCTCTTACAATACCATGGATACGTGAACCTTTCATTCCAACGCATGCTCCAACCGGATCAATCCTGTCGTCGTAGCTTTCAACGGCAACCTTTGCGCGTTCTCCCGGTTCGCGAACTATTTTTTTAATTGTGATGAGCCCATCGAATACTTCCGGCACTTCAAGCTCGAACATACGCTCAAGGAATAATGGAGCTGTTCTCGACAAAATAATTTTCGGATTTCCGTTCAGCATTTCAACGCGAAGAACTACAGCACGTACAGAATCTCCTTTCTTGAAAAAGTCAGAAGGGATCTGCTCGTTCTTAGGAAGAATCAATTCATTGCTGTCATCATCCATGATCAGCGTTTCTTTCTTCCATGTCTGATAAACTTCTCCCGTAATGATTTCTCCAACACGATCTTTATATTTTTTAAAGATGCCTTCTTTTTCCAGCTCCTGCACGCGGGCCATCAGGTTCTGACGGGCTGCGAGCACAGCTCTTCTTCCGAAGTCGCTGAATTTTATGCCTTCAGAAACTTCTTCTCCTACTTCAAAATCAGGTTCAATTTTAATGGCTTCTGAGTAAGCGATCTGTGTTGTAGGATCTTCTACTGCACTGTCGTCGACAATAAGCCTGTTCCGGAAAGCCTCCAGGTCGCCTTTATCGGTGTTGATAACGATATCAAAATTATCAGCACTGCCGTATTTTTTCCGAAGCATATTTTTAAAAACATCTTCAAGTATGCTCATCATACTTGCACGGTCAATGTTCTTCAGTTCCTTAAATTCCGAGAACGCTTCTACTAATTCTGTATGTTCCATTTTTATTTGAATTTGATATTTGAATTATTTTAATGTCTTGTCAAAAGAGAAGACAACCCTGGTTTCTTTTATCTCTGGAAAAGATAAATGAATTTGATGTACTCTCTTTTCTTTTTTTCCGTTTTCTTTTTTAACGATGGTTTCATCCATCATGATTCCTGAATCAGAAACTTCCTGTAAAATTCCATGATGTTTCATTCCATCAAATGTAACCACACTTATTTCTCTTCCTATGCGTTTTTTATATTGCTGAAATACTTTAAGCGGCTCTTCCATTCCCGGAGAAGAAACTTCAAGTTCATGTGTTTCCAGTACTCCGCTTTCTTCCAGTTGTTCCTGGAGAAACCTGTTTACAGCGATACACTCTTCAATTTTAATTCCTTCCGGTTTGTCGATTGACACGATGATTTTCGATGGCGATACTTTCACTTCGACGAGGAAACAATCGGTGCCCGAGATCTTTTCTTCAACAAGTTTTTGAATCTGTTCTTTCAGCATTTTTTCTTCAATAAAAAAGGGGACTTGTGTCCCCTTCTCTCCTCCAGTAAATTTCTCCGCAAATATATAAAATATTTCAAATGGGGTATGCTCAATTACTAATATCGATGAAATTTCTTTTTTGAAAAACCTGCTTTTTCAGGCTTTTTTGAAGCTTACATATGCAGGAATTTGCACTGAAATAAGGGTATATCTCCTCCATTGTACCAATGAATACAGGCTTTTCAATCATATGAAAACTTACTTTCGCCAAGTTTTATAAAATGTTCACGGAAAAATTGTTAAACAATACCATATTAACTTTCAACAAAAAGAATATCGGTTTACTTTCGTGACAAGTTAAAAAAAGGTAGTCTCATCCGGGCTGTCTTAAGGGAACACAAAAAAACCAACCAAATGAATTATTCGCTACCAGTTCGTGGAATCAGGAATTCCATGTCTAAACTTTCAACTTGCAAACGTCTTGCAGTTAAAATTTTTATGCTTGTCATGTTTATAGGGACAGCATCTGATACGCAGGCATTTACATCCACTTCACGCGCAACGGGATCCTGGGGCGGACAGTGGACCTGGTCAACAACACGTACAGGAACAATTACAAGCGCCACCAACTCTGTGAATGTTACGGGAGTAAATACACAGTTCGTTGCAGAATTGGCAATCAATGACTCTATATTTACAACGGGCGACGCCTTTATCGGAAGAGTTCTTACAATTACAAATGCAACGGCAATAAAGCTTGCAGCGAACGCAGCTGTTGCTGTTACCGGTCAGGCGTATAAAGTACGTAAGGCCCCCACGCTAACTGACGATGTTATAATAAACCCTGGACATACGGTTACCGTGACGGCAAATGCCAGTGCTAATTCACTGACATTCGCCGCGACAGGGACTCAAAGTACGGTGACGATCAGTTCTTCAGTCACACTATCCATTACAGGAAATGTTACTATTCCTGATCCAAGCAGTGATGGAACCGACCAGATAACTGTTGGGGCCGGAACCTTAAATATCGGAGGAGACCTTGATCTGCAGGGATCAAGTAACGGATCCCACGACCATGTCGGTCTTTTATCAATCGGGACAGGAACGGTTAACCTTACAGGTGACATTACTACTTCAACGAACCATGGGGATGCTCAATTAGTTTTCACCGGAGCCGGAAATTTATTTATTGCAGGTGACTGGTTAATGGGAAGCAGTTCAACTTTCACACCTTCAACAGGAACGGTTACATTCAACGGAACCGGTGCGCAGGCAATTAATAACGGTCTTACGTTTGGCATTCTGTCAATTACCAACACAAGTGGAACAGTTACAGCAGGGGCCAATTTCACAACAGGAACATTGAATACTTCTGCCGGAAGTATTCTCAACATGAGCACCTTTACTCTTGGAGTAACAACAGTAAATTCTTCAGGTACTTTAAGAACCCAGAGCACAGCAGCTTTGCCGATTCCGGCTTCGAAAACATGGGGAGGAACAGTAGTGTTCGACAGAAACGGTGTTGCCCAGACTATTCCAACCACAAGCACTTTTAATAACCTCACCATCGATAACAGCGCGGGAGTAACGCTTGCAGGAAATGCAACAGTTACAGGAGCAGCAGATACGCTTACATTGACAACAGGGTTAATCAATACAAGTACGTTTACTCTGACTCTTGGCTCAGCGGTAACTGTAGTAGGAGCATCGAGTTCAAAATATATAAACGGTAAACTGGCAAGAACTTTCACAACAACGGGATCCAAAACTTTCCCGATCGGTAAAGGTGGAAATTACAGGCCGCTGGTATTTAATTATACTGCTGTCACAGGAACAAGTATTGTAACTGCAGAGCAGCTCGAGAGTACTCTGGGAGGCAGCAATCCGACGACTGTTAAGTTATTCGCCGGGCGAAACTGGACATTATCTCAGACAGGCGGATCAGCCCTCCAGTATTTTGTAACACTGGATGCAACAGGCTTTACACAAACGGGAGCAAGTACCGTGGTTATGATTAAATCAGATGCAAGTACAGGTGTTTCGAATTCAACTACAACTCCGAACTATACCAACACCACGAACTTTACTTCGCTCACATCGACAGCCAGCAGCTTTGCCTTAGGGGAGACAAATATTCCTACAACAACAACTGCTGCAAGCCCCGCTTCTGCTACATACGGGACAGCCAGCGCTGCGTTGACTGCAACCGTTACACCAAATCCCGGAGGCGGAACTGTTCAGTTTTATGTTGATGGAGTTGCTGTAAGCACGCCTCAAACAGTAGTTGCAGGAACAGGTATTGCATCCCTGACTTATACTTTACCTTCTACATTGAATACAGGTGATCATATTATCCGTGCTGACTTTTCCGGAACAGGTGCTTATTCAGCAAGCAGCAGCAACACTGCCACAAATGACACGATTACAATTACTCCAGCCGTATTAACGTATACTGCAACTGCAGCAAACCGGATATATGGCGATGCGAATCCGGCTTTCACCGGTACCATTACAGGATTTGTGTTCAGCCAGACCCAGGCAACAGCAACAACCGGAACATTGACTTTTACAAGTTCCGCAACCGTTACCACCAATGTTGGAACTGCTGCAATTAACGGTTCAGGGTTAACTGCGAACAATGGCAATTACACTTTTGTACAGGCAGCCGCAAATGCTACTGCTTTGACGATTAATCAACGTGCACTTAATTTTACAGGAACCAAGGTCTACAATAACTCAACTACTTTTACAGCTGCACAGCTGGTACCCGGCACTGTTAACGGTGATGCTGCTCCCCTTGGCGGAACAGCTACCGTATCGAGTAAGAATGTCGGCACTTATTCAAGTTTTGCAACAAACAGCATTACCACCACTAATGGAAATTACAAGGTAACAGGCGGAACTGTAAGTGTAACTATAACTGCAGCCACGTTAACTTATACCGCGAATACTGCAAGCCGGGTTTATGGTAATGCTAATCCGGCATTGAGTGGAACTGTTTCGGGATTTGTAGGAGGAGAGACTCAAGGCACCGCAACAACAGGTACGATGGTGTTTACAACAACAGCAGTCGGAACAACACCTGTAGGCAGCGTTGCAATTAACGGTTCAGGATTAACCGCAACCAATGGCAACTACACTTTTGTTCAGGCAGCTGGAAATGCAACAGCACTCACCATTACAGCGGCTCCGCTTACTATAACTTTAACCAATGTGAACAAGACTTATGGCGCTACCCTTACCGGCGGACCAGGAGCCACAGGATTTACTCCATCAGGATTGAAAAACAGTGAAGTGATCAGCTCGGTAACAATCGCCTACGGAACCGGCTCTGCCGCTACTGCTGCGGTGGGAACTTATACCGGTGCAATAACAGCATCATTGCCTGTTGGCGGAGGTACTTTCCTGGTAACGAATTACAATATATCATATACAGCCGGAAATATTATCGTTGGGCCTGCTTCATTGACAATTACCGCTAATAACCGTGTGAAGTGTTTCGGTGTGTCAGTTGTTTTTGCAGGTACAGAATTTAGTCCGGCAGGATTGCTGAACAGCGATGCGGTTTCTTCTGTTACTTTAAACAGCTCAGGAGCGGGCAGCGGGGCGGCGGCCGGAACATATTCTATTATTCCTTCGGCAGCTGCAGGGACAGGACTGAGTAATTACAGCATCAATTATGTGAACGGCATTTTAACTGTAAACCCGACATACAATAATTCACCTGTTGAAGCAGCAGTTTGCGCAAATCAAACTTTTCCGACACTTCCATGGGGAGGAACTGCAGTTGCAGGAAATAACATCCACACCTACACTTCAATTAACGGATGTGACTCAACCGTTACAATTCACTTAACTGTGAATCCGATCTATAACAATGCGCCGGTAAATGTTTCCATCTGCGACAATCAAAGCTACACTTTACCGTGGGGTGGTACAGCAGTAGCGGGAAATAACATTCACACATATGCATCAGTGAAGGGATGTGATTCAACGGTTACAATTAATTTAACAATCAATCCAACCTATAACAATGCGCCGGTAAATGTTTTCATCTGTGACAATCAAACTTACTCTTTACCGTGGGGTGGTTCAGCAGTTGCGGGAAATAATATTCATACATATGCATCGGTGAATGGATGTGATTCAACGGTGACAATTAATTTAACCCTGAATCCTACCTATCATACTTTTCTTACCGGAAGCGTATGTGCAAATGAAACGTATCCGACACTTCCATGGGGTGGAATGGCTTCAGCAGGAATAAACAACCATACTTATTCTTCCATCTTATCATGCGACAGCGTGGTAACTTTTACATTAACCGTAAATCCTACCTACCATACTTTTCTTACCGGAAGCGTGTGTGATAATGAAGTGTATCCAACACTTCCGTGGGGTGGAACAGCAGTAGCGGGAGCGAATAACCATACCTATACTTCTGTATTGTTATGCGACAGTTTGGTAACCTTTACATTAACCGTAAATCCGACATACAACAATGCACCGGTAAATGTTTCCATCTGTGACAATCAAAGTTACTCTTTACCATGGGGCGGTTCTGCAATAGCAGGTGATAATGTTCACACATATTCATCCGTGTACGGCTGCGACTCAACGGTTACAATTAATTTAACGATCAAGCCTACATATAACAATGCACCGGTAAATGTTTCCATCTGCGACAACCAAACTTATTCTTTACCGTGGGGTGGTTCAGCCGTAGCAGGAAATAACATTCATATCTATTCAGCGGTGAATGGATGTGATTCAACAGTGACAATTAATTTAACCTTGAATCCTACGTATCATACTTTCCTGTCAGGAAGTGTTTGTGACAATGAAACGTATCCGACCCTTCCATGGGGCGGAACAGCAGTGGCCGGAGCAAACAACCATACTTATTCTTCTGTATTGTCATGTGACAGCGTAGTGACCTTTACATTAACGGTAAATCCAACCTACAACAATGCAGCAGTGAATGTTTCTATCTGTGATGATGATACCTATTCTTTACCATGGGGTGGCACAGCAGCAGCCGGAGATAATGTTCACACGTATGCATCCGTGAACGGCTGCGACTCAATAGTAACGATTAACTTAACAATCAATCCAACCTATAATAATGCACCTGTAAATGTTTCCATCTGCGACAATCAAACTTACTCTTTACCATGGGGTGGTTCAGCCGTAGCGGGAAATAACATTCATACATATTCGTCGGTGAATGGATGTGATTCAACAGTGACAATTAATTTAACTGTGAATCCTACGTATCATACTTTCCTTTCAGGAAGTGTATGTGACAATGAAACATATCCGACCCTTCCATGGGGCGGAACAGCAATCGCGGGAGCAAACAACCACACTTATTCTTCTGTATTATCATGCGACAGTGTAGTGACCTTTACGTTAACTGTAAATCCAACCTACAACAATGCAGCAGTGAATGTTTCTATCTGCGATGATGATACCTATTCTTTACCGTGGGGTGGCACAGCAGCAGCCGGAGATAATGTTCACACGTATTCATCCGTGAACGGCTGCGACTCAATAGTAACGATTAACTTAACAATCAACCCGACCTATAACAATGCACCGGTAAATGTTTCCATCTGCGACAATCAAACTTACTC
>JADMIO011411937.1_pt1 | contig 17066 bp, 14 predicted proteins | sample 8958161 | NCBI WGS metagenome assembly JADMIO01 (sample SAMN16585339, study PRJNA669376) | soil metagenome | isolation source: Crop rotation soil | place: USA: Cullars Rotation, Alabama | collected 2011
AATTCCAAGCTTCGGATCCCACTGTGCTGGAAAGAGCGGGGCCATGCGCGGATTGGCGATGCGGCGGTAGGCGAGCTGCTTGGCGGCCTCGAACGCCTTGGTCAGATTGGTGGCGACCCAGGGATATTTCTCGGTGATTTCCCGCTTGATCGTTGTCACGTGCATGATCGGGAAGATGCCGGTTGCCTGAAAGAACGCGATCTCGACGTTCTGGTAGTCGGCGAACAGCCGGGCGATCCGTTTGTCGCCCTCGACGAACGGCTTCGGCAGAGTCGGCGAGATCATCGCTGGGATGTCGCCGTCGGCGAGCATCTGCGGCAGCGTCTTGGCAGATGTTTTCATCTCGATCTTGAGGCCGGGCGGCGGCGCGAAGGCGACGTCCTCCTCACGATCGACCAGCCAGGTGATGCTCCGGTGCGGCACGCCGTAGTGCTCTTCGAGGATGCCGCGCATCCAGATATTGGCAGCCGGCTGGAAATTGGTGCCGCCGACCACCTTGCCAGCGAGGTCCTTCGGCTCGCGGATGCCCGACGCGGCGTTGATGAACACGAAGCCGTGGCGGAAGCGGCGATGCAGGAACACCGGGATTGCCGTCAGCGGTTCGCCCTGGTCGCGGATCATGAAGTAAGCGCCGACGTTTTCCTCGCACACGTCGAATTCGTGCTTGCGGCCCATCCGCCAATGCCGCTCGCGCGGCCCCATGTCGGTCAGAAACGTCAGATCGAGACCGTCGGCTTCGACAGTCCCTTCCATCAGCGGTTTGACGATATCGTAGGCGCCGCACGCGATCGTGAGCCTGAGCTTGGACATTGCTTGCCACTCATTCCTGGATTTCGATGATCAGTTGTTCGGAAGAAAGGCTTCTGTGTAAAGGCTCGCCATGTCGGGCTCGCGCGGCAGCGTCTTCATCTCCACGAACGAGCGGCTCAGCACGGCCAGCGCTTTGGGATCGAAGCGTCCGGTATCGGAGAACATCGGAATCAATTCGTCGTAGATGCTGGCTGTTGTCGCTTCGTCGGTGCCCATGATGGGCGCAGCGATGCGGACCGTCTCGGACTTGTTGTCGCGCATGAACGCGATGGTTTCGAACCAGCCCTTGAGGAAAGCGCGGAGCCTTGCCGGGTCCGCCGCGATGGTCTTATCGGTGGCGAAGATGATGTGGACGATGAAATCCTTCATCAGGTCGCTAAAGCGCAGCAGGATGCGCCCGTCGCCGCGTTGCGCGAACTTGAGGCCTGCTGCAATATTGACGATCGCTGCATCGATCGACTTGGTGTGCAACGTCGCGATCCGCGTGGCGTCGTCGCCGACGGGCACCTGCGTGATGCCGTCGAACCCCCAGCCACGCTGACGCGACACCTCGCTGACGATCCAGCTCGTCACCGAACCGACTGTTGAAACGCCGACCTTGCGTCCTTTCAAATCATCGACCGTATTCACCGCATCATCCGCGCGCACCATCAGTGCAAACAGCAGCGGCGGTCCGGCCATCGCCGCGATCCCCTTGATCGGCGAGCCCTTGACGATGAAGGCGAGGCCCGGTCCGGAGCCGAGCGCCACGTCGATGCTGTCGGCCGCCATCGCCTGCTGGATCTTGGCGTCGCCGCCGAAGCTCGAAATCTCGAGATCGAGGCCGTGCTTCTTGAAAATCCCGGCTTGCTGGCCGACGTCGACGGGGACAAACGAGAACGCCGTGCCGCCAGCCTTGCCAATTCGCAGTTTCCCGGTGGTCTGCGCTGCCGCGGGCCGGCATTGGGCCAGCGCCGGCCACATCGCTGCCGACGCGCCCACGATTCTCAGAAACTCTCGTCGTTTCATGTCGGCTCTCCGGTACCGGCGATGGGACCACATCGGCTCAGTCAAATCCAATCGGCACCGCCGGTTCGGTGCGGTACAGTGTACCCCGTCTGCCGCATCGCCTCGCCAAGGGCCATGGCGGCGGCCATCGCCACATTGATCGAACGCAAGCCGGGCCGCATCGGAATCACCAGACGGGCGTCCGCCGCCCGGTGGACATGATCGGGAACCCCCGCGGATTCGCGTCCGAACATCAGGATGTCGTTCGTCTGGTAGACTTGGTCGAGGTACGAGGTCCCACCGGCGGTAGAAAACAGGATGAGTCGCAGGCCATCGGTCTGCCGCCACGTCTCAAATGCGCCCCAGCCGGTGTGCCGCACGATCGACACCTGATCCAGATAGTCCATCCCGGCGCGGCGGAAGGCGCGGTCCGAGGTCGGAAAGCCGGCCGGCTCGATAATGTGGGCCTCGACTCCGAGGCAGGCGGCGAGGCGCAGAATCGTGCCGGTGTTCTGCGGGATGTCGGGCTCATAAAGGGCAATCCGCATACGGCCATTTCGGCCCTGGTCGGCGCCGCGTCAATGTGCGCTGGGCCCCCGGCGGCAGATTTGTGCGTCTCTGGGCATTGCCGCCCGGGCGGGCTTGCACTCTGTTTATAAGGGTGCCAATAAAACCCCGCCGGATTGCCGCTTTGCGTCCTCCCCCAGGGCAGAGGCGGCCGACCCAACCGCCACCGTGCATTGGCTCTGCTTTTGGCAATGCTTTCGCGGTTTTCCGCGCGGCTGGGTTAAACGGCCAACGAGGGACTTAAGACTGTGACAGCAACTTCGGCCGAGCCGACACGACGCGATTTCCTCTACATCGCAACCGGCACGGTGGCCGCCGTTGGCGGCGCCGCCGTCGCGGTGCCGCTGATCGCGCAGATGAACCCGGATGCCTCTACGATCGCCGCCGGCGCCCCGGTCGAGGTCGACCTGTCGCCCATCGCCGAGGGGCAGGTCATCAAGGTGTTCTGGCGGGGCAAGCCAATTTTCATCAGCCACCGCACCAAGAAAGAGATCGACGAGGCGCGCAGCGTCCAGCTCTCCAGCTTGCCCGATCCGGAAGCCGACAAGGACCGCGTCAAGCCCGGCAAGGACCAGTGGCTGGTCCTGATCGGCATTTGCACCCACCTCGGCTGCATCCAGCTCGCCCATCAGGGCAACTACGACGGCTGGTTCTGTCCCTGCCACGGCTCGCAGTACGACACCTCGGGCCGCATCCGTCAGGGCCCAGCGCCGAAGAATCTGTTCCTGCCGCCTTACAAGTTCGTCTCCGACTCCAGGATTCGGATCGGCGAAGAGGACACGGCCAAAGCCTAAGGTCTCGATGATGAGCGGACACTCGACCTACCAACCGCAAAATGCGTTCATGATCTGGTTGGAGCGCCGCCTGCCGATTGCAGGACTGGTGTACTCCTCCTTCGTGGCCTATCCGACGCCGCGCAACCTCAATTACTGGTGGACGTTCGGCGGCATCCTGACGTTCCTGCTCGGCGCCCAGATCGTCACCGGCATCATCCTGGTGATGCACTACACGCCGCACGCCGACATGGCGTTTAACTCCGTCGAGCACATCATGCGCGACGTGAATTATGGCTGGCTGCTGCGCTACCTGCACTCCAACGGCGCCTCGATGTTCTTCGTCGCGGTGTACATCCACATGGCGCGCGGCATGTACTACGGCTCCTACAAGGAGCCGCGCGAGGTGCTCTGGATTCTCGGCGTCATTCTCTATCTGCTGATGATGGCGACGGGCTTCCTCGGTTACACGCTGCCGTGGGGCCAGATGAGCTTCTGGGGCGCCACCGTCATCACCAACTTCTTCTCGGCCATTCCGGTCGTCGGCGAATCGGTGGTGACCTGGCTGTGGGGCGGCTATTCGGTCGGCAATCCGACCTTGCAGCGCTTCTTCTCGCTGCACTACCTGCTGCCATTTGTGATTGCCGGCGTCGTGGTCCTGCACGTCTGGGCGCTGCACGTTGTGGGTCAGAACAATCCAACCGGCATCGAGCCGCAGTCCGACAAGGATACCGTCGCCTTCACGCCGTATGCGACCGTGAAGGACGGCTTCTTCATGGCGTGCTTCTGCATCGTGTACGCCTGGTTCGTGTTCTACATCCCGAACTACCTCGGCCACGCCGACAATTACATCCCGGCCAACCCGGCGGTGACGCCGACCCACATCGTGCCCGAGTGGTACTACCTGCCGTTCTACGCGATCCTGCGCGCGATCCCGAACAAGCTGCTTGGCGTCATCGCGCTGTTCGGCTCGATCGGCATCCTGGCGTTCCTGCCGTGGCTCGATACCTCGCGGGTGCGCTCGGCGAACTATCGGCCGCTATTCCGCCAGTTCTTCTGGATCTTCATCGCCGTGACCGTAGGACTCGGTTGGCTTGGCTCCAAGCCCGCCGAGGGCGGCTACGTTATCGCCGCGCGCATCCTGACGTTCTGGTACTTCATTCACTTCATCATCATCCTGCCGGTGCTCGGCTGGGTCGAGAAGACCAAGCCGCTGCCGAACTCGATCTCCGAGGCGATCCTGAAAGAAGGATTGCCGGCCGGAGCGTCCGGCCCGACGCCGACCGTAACGAGAGGTTAGAGGCAGACCGATGGCCCGTTCCATTATCGCCCTCGCTGTTGCCACGTCGCTGCTGGGCATGACGGCCGGCACGTTCGCCGCCGACGAACACTCCCACGAGTCGCCGGTTCCGCCGCGGCAGAAATGGTCGTTCTCCGGTCCGTTTGGTCATTTCGACAAAGGCCAGCTCCAGCGCGGCTTCAAGGTCTACAAGGAGGTCTGCGCGGTCTGCCATGGCATGAAGTATGTGGCGTTCCGCAACCTCGAAGCCCTGGGCTATTCGGAGGCGCAGGTCAAATCCATCGCCGGCGAATACAAGATCCAGGACGGCCCGAACGACCAGGGCGAGATGTTCGAGCGCAACGGCCGGCCCGCCGACTACTTCCCGACGCCGTGGCCGAACGAGAACGCCGCGCGTGCGCGCTACAACGGCGTTCCGCCCGACATGTCGGTGCTCGCCAAGGCGCGCAGCTACGAGCGCGGCTTTCCGTGGTTCATCCTGGACATGTTCACGCAGTTTCAGGAGCAGGGCGTCGATTACATCCACGCGCTGATGGTGGGTTACAAGGAGAAGGCGCCGGACGGGTTCACGTTGCCGCCGGGCTCGCACTACAACGACTATTTCCCCGGTCATGCGATCGCCATGCCGCCGCCGCTCTCCGACAAGCAGGTCGATTACACCGATGGCTCGCCCACCACCGTCGATCAGTACGGCAAAGACGTCGCGGCGTTCCTGATGTGGGCTGCTGAGCCGCATCTGGAGGCCAGAAAGCGCATCGGCTTCCAGGTGATGATCTTCCTGATCGTGCTGTCGGTGCTGCTGTACTTCACCAAGAAGAAGGTCTGGGCGGATGTGAAGGCGCATCCGGAGAAGTTGCAGGACAAGGCGCCGCGACCGCACGTCTGATCTGACGCGCTCTTACCAATCTTGACGGCGGGCCCCGTTGCTTCGTGTAAGCTTGGGGCCCTTGCCGTTTCAGGATGTTGGAGAAGCTCTTCCCCATGGCAAAGGCGGTCCTCGGCGTGATCGGCGGCTCCGGCATCTACGACCTGCCGGGGCTGGGGAACGTGCGCGAGGAGCGCATCGTAAGCCCCTGGGGTGAGCCCTCGGGTGCGCTTCGCATCGGGGACATCGGCGGTCTGCCGGTGGTGTTTCTGCCGCGCCACGACAAAGGCCACCGGCTGTCACCGTCCGACATCAACTATCGCGCCAACATCGACGTGCTCAAGCGCGCCGGGGTGACCGACCTGATCTCGCTGTCCGCCTGCGGCTCGTTCAAGGAGAACCTGCCGCCCGGCACCTTCGTGCTGATCGACCAGTTCGTCGATCGCACCCACAAGCGCGAAAGCTCGTTCTTCGGCAAAGGCCTGGTGGCGCATGTTTCGATGGCGCATCCGGTCTCGCCGCGGCTGCGCATCCATCTCGCCGCGGCCGCCGCGGCGGAAGGCATCGCGGTGGTGCGCGACGGCACCTACGTCTGCATGGAGGGTCCGCAATTCTCCAGCTTGGCGGAAAGCCTGACCTACAAGCAGCTCGGCTATTCCGTGATCGGCATGACCAACATGCCGGAGGCCAAGCTCGCCCGCGAAGCCGAGATTTGCTACGCGACCGTTGCCATGGTGACCGACTTCGACTGCTGGCATCCCGACCACGACGCTGTGACCGTGCAGGACATCATCAAGGTGCTGACCGCCAACGCCGAGAAGGCCAAGCGCCTGGTCGCACGGCTCGCCCGCGATTTCCCCCGCGAGCATGAAAACTGCCCGATCGGATCGGACCGCGCGCTGGATTCGGCGCTGATCACGGCGCCGGAGGCGCGTGATCCGGACTTGATCAAGAAACTCGACGCGATCGCGGGCCGGGTGCTGAAGGCCTGAGGCGGACGGGGAGGGCGCGATGCGGGTGATCGACCTCAATCAACAGCCGCGCGAGGAATGGCGCTCCGGCGTGTTGACCCGGATGCGCACATCTTCGGCCAACGGCGCCAATCAACTCTGCATTTTCGAGCAGTGGTGCGAGGTCGGCCATGGAGCGCCGACGCATCTGCATGCGGTTGAAGAGGTTCTCCACGTACTGGACGGACGCGCCGATGTCTGGATCGGCGACGAGCATGCGACGCTCACCAGTGGCCAGCTCGTCATCGTGCCGGCCGGGCGCAAGCACGGCTTTTCCAATACCGGCACAACCGTCCTGCATATCCAGTCCACGCTGGCTGCCGCGGTGTTTGAAGCCGCTTACGATGATAAAAGAGAGACGCCGCGGCGCTGGCTGCCCGGCTAGAAGTGCCGCGCTCCTAGAACGATGAACAGCACGCCCGCGACGAGGAAATAGATAACAGCCACTGTGATGGCCGCAGGAATGGCGGCAATCGCCGCCTTTACGAAGAAGGCGACCAGCCGCCAGAATGGAATACGGATGTCGACGATCGAAACCGGATTTCCTTCCATCACAACCTCTCCCATGGTCTAAACGGAAACGCAGCAGACCAATGCTGACAGGCCGTGACCCCGCCTCAATCGAAAACGCTGTCGAGACTCTCATGACCGACTCTTCCCTTGATTTCGATCTTCAGGCCTCGATCCGCACCATCCCCGACTACCCCAAGCCGGGGATCATGTTTCGCGACATCACGACGCTGCTGGGCAACGCGCGCGCGTTCCGCCGCGCGGTGGACGAGATGGTGCAGCCCTGGGCCGGCATGAAGATCGACAAGGTCGCGGGTATGGAGGCGCGCGGCTTTATCCTCGGCGGTGCGGTGGCGCACCAGGTGTCGGCGGGCTTCATCCCGATCCGGAAAAAGGGCAAGCTGCCGCACAAGCGGGTCAGCATCGCCTATTCGCTGGAATACGGCCTGGACGAGATGGAGATGCACGAAGACGCGGTCGCCAAGGGGGAGAAGGTCATCCTGGTGGACGACCTGATCGCCACCGGCGGCACCGCCGAGGGTGCGGTCAAGCTCCTCAAGCAGCAGGGCGCCGACGTGCTTGCCGCCTGCTTCATCATCGACTTGCCTGAATTGGGCGGCGCGGACAAAATCAGGAAGCTCGGCGTTCCGGTCCGCACGCTGATCTCGTTCGAAGGACATTGATAGGCCCACGGTCGCCAGCACAAGCATGGAAACGTTGCCATGATGCCAATATCGAGAATGGCTCTCACGGTCGCTCTGATGTCTGCCGCCAATCTGGCGGTCGCGGCGCAGGAGAGCGGCATCCCCAGCATCGACACGCAAAAGCTCTGTCGCACTCGCGCAACCCAGAGTGCGCAAATGATGGGCGACCAATCGATGCTCACCCGATCGTTCGATTCTTGCGTGAGGTCGGAGCAGGAGGCTCGCACGGCGTTGGCCGCCGCCTGGAAGGATATCCCGCAGAACTACAAGACGTTCTGCATCAGGCCCCAGGTGTATTCGCCAAGTTACACGGAATGGATCGCCTGCATTGAATCGAATATCGACGTGACCCGCCTGCGGTCAAAAAAATCGCCTTAGGCCGTGTATCCCGATGTCCGCTGCGCCCCCGATTTGCGACATGAAAGCGGACGTCGGTTGTTGTCGGCTTTGCACCATTAGGCGACATCGGGCTTATTCGATCACTTCGTCGGCGCTAACGTTGAGCGTCGGCGGAAAACTCAAGCCCAGAGTTTTCGCTGACTTGGCATTGAGGACCAGCTTTAGTTTGGTCGGTTGTTCAATCGGCAACTCGGCGGGCTTCGTTCCTTTGAGGATTTTATCGACGTAAGTTACCGCGCGACGGAAAAAATCAGGCAAGTCTTGGCCATATGACAGGAGCGAACCGTGTGTGACCTCCTCGGCAATATACGTCATCATCGGCAGCCGATGGGCGAGGGATGCTGCGCCAATTCTTGCGCGTTCAACGAATAGCATTGATCCGGTTCCCCTCACGACGCCATTCGCCTGGTCGCTCGCAATCTTTTCGAATAGGGGCTCGATGTCATCGGGTTTCGATATCAGCACGGGCCACAACGAAATACCTAATCTTTCGCCGGATGCCTGATAGGCTTTGACGATGCGATCCCGAAAAGGATCTGTCACATCCGTCAATATCGCGATACGTGACAAGTGTGGAGCCGCTGCCTTGAATAATTCCAGGCGCTTCCCGCTTAAATCGAGCGTCATAAGCGAAGGCCCGGTCATGTTGCCACCAGGGCGATTCAGACTTTGGGCGAATCCGAAGGCAACCGGGTCGTTTACGAGGACGAATACGACGGGGATGGTAGCGGTGGCCTTCTTAAATTCGGCCGCACCAAGCCAAGTCACAGCGATGATTGCGTCGGGCTTTTCTTCGACAAGTTCTCGCGCCAATATTTGAAACCGCTCCGGATTTTCTGCGGGAAAACGATGGTCCAAATGGACGTTCTTGCCCTCGACATAACCAAGATCGCTGAACGTCTTCACTAGAACGCGAAGATAAATTTCTTCTTCTTCAGCGCTGGCCGCATGCCACAGCACGCCAACTGTCGGTATCCTGTTTGACCGTTGCTGTCCACGCGCACTCAGGGGCCACACTGCCGCGCCGCCAGCCAGCGCAATAAATTCACGTCGCCTCATGCGGCCCCCAAAGCTATTAGCCACGTATCGTAACGGTCCAAGATGATGGATTGGAAGAGCCCGTCCATGTCCGCTTTGGGTCATTTGCAGACATTTCCAGTCAGTTAGGCCATGTCCGCTTTACCCCCGACAACGGACATCGGGCCGTTGTGCCGGCATGTCCGTCAAGTGCCCGATGCCCACTTTCGTCGAGCTTGCGTCGATCAGGTATGGCTGCGCGCTAATCGCTAGCAAGGCCGCGTCCTAAGCGGACTGTTGCAGTTGTGGCGCGATTTCACCGAGCAGCAGACGGACCTCCACCTCGCGGAATGAGATGAACAGACGGCGCATCCATCCGAACAGCTCACTGGTCGGATCGTTCGTCTTCTTGACGTACGTGATGAATGAGAAATGGCGCCGGTCCACCACCGACCGCACCACGGGCGTCAACACGGGTATGCTGATCGGATCGCCGCCGACTCTCGTCGTCGGGAACAGGGCGTTGCAGCGGTCGATCTGCGGCAGGTACTCGTTGAAAACCGGCACCAGCGGCAGAAATTCAAAGCGGTCGTATAGCGTCGCATAGCCTTGGCGCGCGCGCTCGTCGTTATCGGCGAGATACATGACCACGGGTGCAACGGGCCGGCGCCGAAGCTCGTTTTCGAAGCCGATATGCCGCATCACCGCGAAGAACCGATCGAAGGCCATGTGGCCGAGATCGACGACCTTCGGCACTTCATCATCCAGGATCAACTGATCGAACAGCTCGACCTCTCCGCGCGTGTCGCTGATGCTGGCCGGAGCGGTGTAGGCCGGCAGATGGTCGGCCATCTTGAAGTCGTCGGGATTGACGTCGAAGCCTTTCACCATGCGCTTTTGCGCGGTGAAGTATTCGGTCAGTGCGCGCGCGACCAGCGTTTTGCCGACGCGCGGCCGGGATGACGTGACGATGAAAACGGGTGTTCGACGTTGCATGAGCTGTTTTCGCTCAAGAACTTGTCTGAAAGGCGGCTAGTGTTCCGATTCCGAAGTTCGCCCACGCTTGCTCCTCCCTCAGAGCGAACTTCGGAATCAAAAGGGACACTAGCAAGGTTATGAATCTGGTGTGGCTTTGGATTTGAAGTTCCTCACCGGATTTGCAGCACAATAGGAGGAACTTCAAATCCGCCACACCAGCGCCCTTCGGGTCATGAGGCTTGGCGCGCGGCGCCCTTTTTCGAGGTCTCGGGCACCGCCTTGTCGAGCAGCTTCACCCGATCGAACTCGGCCCATACGCTGCCGAGCCAATGCCGTACATAGCCGCGCAGCACGAATGAATAATTGGCGGGCTGGCTGCTGCCGCTCTTGTTGGCGACGAACGAGACGAAGGGCACCGACGAGATCTCGACTTGTTCGCAGGCCATCTCGTTGAGCTTGGGGATGGTGACGTTGTGGGCGTTCTTGATCTTGTTGAAGTAGGAATTGTAGGTCGCCGGATCCCACTCGAAGAACGTGGTGTTGTTGATCAGGTTCTTGACCAGGAAGTAGTGGGCATCGTCCATGTAACCGGCGATGTCTTCGATCTCCGCGAGTGACGCAATCGACGGGCCGAGAACATGGAACAGCGTGAACGTGAGCTGGTTTTTCTTTGCGGCGTCCAGGAATCCGATGTCACGCAGCGACTTCAGCGCGGTCGTGAGCAGGCCTGCGCGGATGTCGATCAAGGTGACCTGGGCTTCCGCCGCCGACAGCGTGTCGAAAATCTTCATCTGATCGGCGGTCGAATGCATGTTCACCACCTCGGTCAGGTCCGGGTGGAAGCGCTTGAGCGTGCCTTTTGGGCTTTCGGTGTCGAACGCGCGGGTCGGAATGCCGTGAGCGATGAAATAATCGAGCAAGGCGCGCGACACGGTCGTCTTCCCGACCCCGCCCTTGTCCGCCCCGACCAGGATCACAGCAGGTTTTGGCATTCCCATTACTCCGCACGCCCGAATCGGCGCGGAATCGCTTGCGAATGCGCGCAAACATGACAGATGGTCCCGTCAATTCAATTGCCGGCGCACGTGGTGAGGGACATTTCCCCCGATACTCGACGGCGTCAGGGTGGCGGCCCAAAGCCGCCGAACTAAAGAGCGATGAGGCGAGATCGATTCGTCGCGCGTTCAGGTTACGAAAGGGGAGGTCGGCTTGCGAAAGCAGGCCGGGCGGGGATCAATATTCTGCGGTATTTGATGCCCGCCCGGCCCCCTTTACAAGGGGAGGGAGCGTACTGTCGGACGTTGCACTTTCGGATTCCTGCGCGTGATGACTCGCGCATTTCAAGCTATGAACTCATACGCACCGCCAGAACCGAATGGGTGTGCATTCTGATTGTTGTCATAAACATAGTCGTGATCGTTGCCGAGGCCAATTCCGAGCGAATGGCCGAGGATGCTGGTATAGATCGGCGCATGACTCCGATTCGCTGAATCGATGTAGACGGTTTCGGTCACGGTGCCCACGGCTTGATTCGTCGGACCGGCATCGTCGTAGATGTAATAGTAGCCGCCGTTCGCCCCAGTGATCTGCTGGCCGACGTGATATCCGGCGCTGCCATCGTCGACGACGGTGCCGTAATAATGCGCGCCGTCGGGGTACATGTAGAAGAAGTCGAAGCTATCGTTGCCATTGAGATGCGCTGCCTCATAGGCGCCACCAGATCCGAAGGCGTGTAGAGCGTGATTGATGTCTTCAACATAATCATGATCGTTGCCGAGGCCGCTTCCGAGCGAATGGCCGAGGATGCTGGTATAGATCGGCGCGTGACTCTGATTGGCTGAATCGATGTAAACGGTTTCGGTCACGGTGCCTAAGGCTTGGTTCGTCGGACCGGCATCGTCGTAGATGTAATAGTAGCCGCCGTTCGCTCCGTTGATCTGTTGGCCGACGTGATACCCGGCACCGCCGTCGTCGACGACGGTGCCGTAGTAATGCGCGCCGTCGGGGTACATATAGAAGAAATTGAAACTGTCTCTGCTATTCAGATGCGCTGCCTCGTAGGCGCCGCCAGAACCGAAGGCATGCAGGGCGTGATTGACGTCCTCAACATAGTCATGATCGTTGCCGAGGCCGTTTCCGAGCGAATGGCCGAATATGCTCGTATAGACTGGCGCATGATTCTGATTGGCGGAATCAATGTAGACGGTTTCGGTCACGGTCCCTACGGCTTGGTTGGTCGAGCCGGCGTTGCCGTAGATGTAATAGTAGCCGCCGTTCGCTCCATCGATTTGCTGGCCAACGTGATAGCCAAACCTGCCGTCGTCGACGACCGTACCGTGATAGCGCGCGCCGTCGGGATACAAGTAGAAGAAGTTGTACAGCGATGGGGCCGAGAAGATGAAATCCGCTTCGTTCAGTGTGGCACCGTTCACGCCTCCAACGGTCAGTGTGTCACCATTGCCAAAATCGAGGATGGTATCGGGTGAATTCTGCGCAATCCTCGGCTGCAAGTCAGCCAAACTGTGAATATGCGCTACACCCGTCAGATCAATCCTGTCGGCCTCGCTGTGATGAAAATCGGTGATGAAATCGGTCCCGCCGCCGGTAGCATAGACAAATGTATCAGCGCCTCCGCCACCGGTTAGTGTGTCGTTGCCCACGGCTCCATTGAGAACATCTCCTGCCGCCCCTCCCACCAGGAGGTCACCGCCGCTGCCGCCGATCGCGACGATACTGGTGTCGGTGGCGCTGGCATCGAGGTTGTCGCCGCCATCAGCTCCGTTGAAATAGACGGTGTGACCAAGGAGGCCAGTGCCATTTAGCGCGCCAACGATCAGGTTTCTGAAATTGTTGAGCACCATCTCGCCAAAATTGGTGGCTTGCGTCACCAGTTTACCGAGATCGGTATCAGTAAGGTTTGCAAAATGCCCTTCTGTAGTTAGCGAAGCACTGGACGTACCGACTTGGTCAGCACTAACAGTAAGAGTGTTGTGTGCGCCCGAGCCGATAAGCGATTGACTGCGTGTGATGTCGGTCGGATCAAAAATCTCATTGTCGACATCATATAAAACGCCGTTATTGCTCAGTTCTCCATCAAGAAATCTAACTGGCCCACCTACGGGATTAGCGTCGAAAGAGCCGTCGGCCATCGCAATAGTATCGCCGTCTCCATTGTGGTAAGCGGTTAACTCATTGCCGTAAGTAACGTGAAGGTGCGGCACCCCAGGTATCCCTGTGTCACCGCTGTATCCGATCAATTGTCCAACAACTACACCTGTGTCCGCTGCCGGTATGTATCTGCTGTTGAGGTGGCCTTCCAAATGCATATAGGTTGCGTAAAAATGTCCACCTGGTCTCTGGTACTCAACGGTTACATAATTGCCAAATCCGTCCGAGGGACCTTTTTCGCCTTCTCTTACAGTGTCCCTAGATTCAACAACTCTTCCTATGCCTTGTGAGAGAACCCTTGTGCCAGGATCGGCATGGAAGTCGATCGCATAGTACAGAAATTTGTCTGCCGTAAAAATTGGATCATTCTTTCCATGATCATTCGTTCCTTGGACAAATCCGTGTGTTCCATCAGGATCCGTAACACCCTCTCCAAATTGCTGATTAACTCGCACACCATTTGGATTGTCTGTCTCGCTAAAGGGTAATCTCAGGGTTGGCGTCTGCGAGCTAAACATGTCCAAGAAGGTCTGAGCGGCTGCTTGGATTGCGAAGTTAGTTTGCGCCAAGATATGGCTGGCGCTGTTCTGTGCCCGCTGAACAATAAATCCGAAATCCTGCAGAGCAGTTGTGGCAGATGCGACATTTGCCAAATTCAAGGAAATGGTGGAACTCGCTGTTGTTGAGCCAGCGAGAAATTCTACCGGTTGAAAATGAACGCTGTTCGTCCAGTCACCCGCGTTTATGGCGTAACCGTTGATGCCTTCCACAGTGCTCGCGTAAACTGTCTCCGCGGGTAGATCGGTGCCAGTTCGCGCAACCGTAAACGTGATCGTTCCTTGATCGACATTTACTACGCGCGCGCTTGGAGTGACTGAATAGTCTGCAATCGTGCCTGTGTCGTTGTCATGGATGGCCCAGTTCGTCTGCGCCAGATAGGTTGCCACCGAATCGCTGGGATTGCGCTGGACGATAAAGCCGAAGGTCTCATCGTTCTCGGGCACTGTGTCGTTGTTGATGGGGATCGTGACTTGCGCCGAGGTCTGGTTCGCGGCAAAGGGCACCGGCTGATTGACGATGCCGCTGTAGTCGCTGACGTTGCCGGAATAGCCAACTAAAGATCCGTTCAACGTGCTGGCGTAAAGGATTTCCGCGGGCAGGCCGCCGGAACGTGTGATGGTAAAGGTCGCCGTTCCCGCGTTCTCAGTCACCGGGTTCGGATTTGCGACTACCGTGTAACTGGTCGCTGTGGTGGTATCATCGTCGTGAATGGTCCAGTTGGCCCTGGCAAGGAACGTCGAGACGGGATCGCTGGCATTGCGTTGGACGATTAGGCCGAAGGTATCGTCCGATTCGGATACAGAGTCGTTGGTGACCGAAACCGTAATCTGCGCCGATGTTTGATTCGCGATAAAGCTCACCGGCCGGTTGAGCAGCCCGTTATAATCGTTGCTGTTGGCCGCGTAACCGTTCGATGCTCCCTGCAATGTGCTGGCAAACACTGTCTCTGCCGGGAGGCTGGCGCCTGAACGGGTGATCGTAAATGTCTCCGTTCCGACGTTTTCGTTCACCGGGTTCGGGCTCGAAGAGATCGAATAGCTGGTCCCGGCCGCGTCATCATCGTGAACAGTCCAGTTCGCTCTTGCAAGAAACGTCGCGACTGGATCGCTCGCGTTGCGTTGTACGATGAAGCCGAATGTTTCATCGGGCTCGGGAGTAGCGTTATTAACTACGGAGATAGTCACCTGAGCGCTTGTCTGGTTAGCGCCGAACGATACTTGCTGGTTCACCAGTCCATTATAATCGCTGGTGTTGGCGTCATAGCCGTTTGCGGCACCTTGCAACGTGCTGGCGAACACCGTCTCCGCAGGCAAACTTCCCGTGCGCGTGATCGTGAAAGTTTCAGTTCCGGCATTTTCGTTCACCGGATTGGGTGTCGGCGAGATTGAGTAAATAGTCCCTGCCGCATCATCGTCCGCAATGGTGAACGTCGACTTGGCAAGGAATGTGGCCGCCGAGTCGCTGGCATTGCGTTGCACTAGCAGTCCGAAGGTCTCGTTAGTCTCAGGCACCAAATCGTTGGTGATAGGTACCGTCACAGTTCTGGAGCTCTGCCCGGCGGCGAACGTCAACTGCTCGTTTAGCTTGCCGGTATAGTCGGCATTGTTTGCTGAGCCTTCTCCTGTCTCGGTGCTGACGAAAAGCGTCTCCGCCGGCAGGCTGCCTGATCGCGTCACCGTGAATGTTACGGTGCCGGCGCTCTCGTTCACCGTGGTTGAGTTAGGAGAAATGGAATAGGTCGTCGTTGCCGCTACGTCGTCGTCCGCAATGGTGAACGTCGACTTGGCGAGGAACGTGGTGGCCGGGTCGCTGGCGTTCCGTTGTATCAGGAGTCCAAAGGTTTCGGAGCTCTCGGTCACCGCATCATTGGTGATCGACACGGTCACCGTTCTGGAGCTTTGTCCTGAGCTGAAGGTCAATTGCTCATTCAGCTTGCCGGTATAGTCGGCATTGTTTGCTGAGCCTTCTCCTGTCTCGGTGCTGACGAAAAGCGTCTCCGCCGGCAGGCTGCCTGATCGCGTCACCGTGAATGTTACGGTGCCGGCGCTCTCGTTCACCGTGGTTGAGTTAGGAGAAATGGAATAGGTCGTCGTTGCCGCTACGTCGTCGTCCGCAATGGTGAACGTCGACTTGGCGAGGAACGTGGTGGCCGGATCGCTGGCGTTCCGTTGTATCAGAAGTCCAAAGGTTTCGGAGCTCTCGGTCACCGCATCGTTGGTGATCGACACGGTCACTGTTCTGGAGCTTTGTCCTGAGCTGAAGGTCAATTGCTCGTTCAGCTTACCGGTATAGTCGGCATTGTTTGCTGAGCCTTCTCCTGTCTCGGTGCTGACGAAAAGCGTCTCCGCCGGCAGGCTGCCTGATCGCGTCACCGTGAACGTTACGGTGCCGGCGCTCTCGTTCACCGTGGTCGAGTTAGGAGAGATGGAATAGGTCGTGGTTGCCGCATCGTTGTCGACGATGGTGAAGCTGGAGCTTGCCAAAAAGGTGCTTACAGGATCGCTGGAATTACGTTGGACGATGAAGCCAAATGTCTCGTTATTCTCAACGACAGAGTCGTTAAGAATGGAAATCGAAACGGTCTGGGATGTTTGATTGGAAGCGAATGAAACAGGCTGGTTTAGAAGGGGGTTGTAATCGCTGCTGTTTGTGGACCCTTGGTTCGTCGTTGTACTGGCAAAGATCGTTTCGGCGGGGAGGGTGCCGGATCGCGTTATAGTGAAAGTAAGAGTGCCTGTACCCTCGTTCACGCTCGCCGGATTCGGCGATATTGAATAGCTGGTCGCCATAACGCCCCCAATAAAAGCGGTTGTGCAAAATTTTTTCTACAATCCTCAAGCGTACTGGAAGTGCCACAGCGCGATCAAGGGGTGCGCAGTTCGAGGACGAGTCCAAGTTTTTTCTGTAAAATCTAAGAGGCGTTAGTCCGCTGCCCGTTCATCGTTGGCCTGCCGGAATCGGCTCGATTTGGCGGGTCCCTATTCTTCCCACTTTGTGCTCTTAATGACCCGCAGCGGTCCCTTAGCTGCGGAATTCCAATTCCCCGATCACCAGCCTGGGAGGCAATGCGTTTTTTAGTTTTGGCGCGGCCGACCCCACGGACCGGGAGAAGGACCAGGGTCGGAGCCGCTCGGTCTCTCTCCGCCCAGCGTTACGGGCGGCTCGTTCGGCAGAAACGGCTTGGGCGCGGAATTGGGCGCGGAATTGGGAGAGGGCGAGTTGCCGCCCCAAGGGCCGCTCTGTGAATCGGGAGCTTGTTCGTCTTGCTCCGGTGCCTCCAACTGCGATTGCTTGTCCTCGGGAAGGCTGAGCGGGCCAGGATCGTGGCCGCCGGCAAACTGGATAAGGGCGGCGATCCGGCTTTCGATTGAAGGATGAGTGGCGAACAGGTCGGCGAAGCCCTCGCGAGGATTGTCG
>JADMIO011718050.1_pt1 | contig 17066 bp, 13 predicted proteins | sample 8958161 | NCBI WGS metagenome assembly JADMIO01 (sample SAMN16585339, study PRJNA669376) | soil metagenome | isolation source: Crop rotation soil | place: USA: Cullars Rotation, Alabama | collected 2011
CGCGACAACTTGTCCACGTGGAATTCTAAGCTTAGGATCCCAATGTGCTGGAAAGACGCTCGTCAGCTCCGGCAGGATCTGTCGGATCGTCGGCAGATATTTCTGCTGCACAATGATCGCCGACGGCGTGTTGTTGTTGATGATGTAGGCAAGCTCGCGTGCCGTCAGGCGATAGTTGAGAAACGTCAGGCACATCCCCGCGCCCGGCACGCCGTAATAGCACTCGGCATATTCGGTACAGTTCTCCGACAGGATCGCGATGCGGTCGCCCTGTTTCGCGATGGTCGCCAGTGCATTCGACAGCTTCCAGGAGCGGTCGCGCAATTGCGTATAGGTCCAGGACTTCCCCTCGAACCACATCGCGATCTTGTCCGGCTCGTGATGGGCCGCAATTTCTGGAATTTCACTCAGCAGCATGGCATTTCCCCGATCCACCGCGCCGTTACGTCAAGGGCGGTTCGCTGAGAAAATTATATCATGCTCCACTTTTCCTGCACCTCCCGGGGGCGTAGCGTTCGCGCCGCTTGGTGAGGGGATGGCATGAGTTTCAAGGGCAAGACGCTGTTCATGACCGGCGGCTCGCGCGGCATCGGCCTCGCGATCGCGCTGCGTCTCGCGCGCGACGGCGCCAATATCGCCATCGCCGCCAAGACCGCGAGCCCGCACAAGCATCTCCCCGGTACGATCTACAGCGCGGCGGAAGAGATTGAGAAAGCCGGCGGCAAGGCGCTCCCGCTCGTCGTCGACGTCCGCAACGACGCGCAAGTGTATGAAGCCGTCGACAAAACCGCACAGACCTTCGGCGGCATCGACATCTGCCTCAACAACGCCTCGGCGATCAGCCTCACCGGCACGCTCGAAACCGATATGAAGAAATACGATCTGATGCATCAGATCACCGCCCGCGGCACCTTCCTCACCTCGAAGGCCTGCATCCCGTATCTGATGAAGGCCGCCAACCCGCATGTCCTCAACATGTCGCCGCCGCTCGACGTAAGCACCAAATACCTCGGCCGTCACGTCGCGTACACCAGCGCGAAACTCGTCATGGCGATGTGCACCGCCGGCATGGCGGAGGAATTTAAGAAAGACGGCATCGCCTTCAACTCGCTGTGGCCGCGCACCGGCATCGCCACCGCCGCCATCGAATTCGCGGTCTCGGGCCAGGAAGGCCTGCGCCGCTGCCGCACCGTCGACATTATGTCGGATGCCGCCTATGTGATGCTCAGCAAACCGTCGCGTGAATTCACAGGCAATTTCTGCATCGACGACATCGTGCTCTACGAAGCGGGCGAGCGCGACTTCGACAAATACCGCGTCGATCCCACCTGCGATCTCGGCAGCGGCGACTACATGATCCCCGACACCATGCCGCTGCCGCCCGGCGTCAGCCTCAAGGCGAGCAAGAAAGCATAACGTTCACTTTCACGAAGGGAGGAATGCGATGCGTGTCAAAGCCTATCTAGCGCTTCTCGCGGAGTTGGTTGTGTTCGCCGCCGTGTTGTTCGGTGCCGCCGGTACGATGAACTGGATAGAGGGCTGGGCCTTTCTCGCCGTCTTCTTCCTCTGCTCCCTGATCGTGACCGAACTCATCTACCAACGCGATCCCGCGCTTCTCGCCGAACGCATGTCTTCGCCGGTACAGAAAGACCAGCCGATCTGGGACCGCATCTTCCTCCCCGTCGTCGGCCTTCTCTTCTTCGGTTGGATCGCGGCGATGGGCTACGACGCCGGCCGCATGCATTGGTCGCACATGCCCGTGTGGTTGGAGGTTGTCGGCGCCGTCGGTGTGGCGCTCGGTTTCTGGATCGTCGGGCGCGTGTTTTTCGAAAACACCTTCCTTGCACCGGTGGTGAAGATCCAGGGGGATCGCGGCCACAAGGTCATCTCTACCGGCCCCTACGCCGTGGTGCGCCATCCGATGTATTCCGGCGCCGCGCTCCTCATCGTATGCAGCGCATTGTTGCTCGGCTCGTGGATTGGCGTCGCCGCATCGCTCGCGCTGCTCTTCGCCATCGCCATCCGCGCCGTGTTCGAGGAGCGCCTGCTGCGCACTTCGCTCGATGGCTACAACGACTACGCCGCACGGGTGCGCTATCGCCTCGTGCCACACATCTGGTAACGACATTCACCACCATCAAAGGAAACACCGTGGCCGACATCATCCTGCATCACTACGACTCATCGCCGTTCTCGGAGAAGTGCCGGCTGCTCCTCGGTCTCAAGGGGCTCGCGTGGAAGTCGGTCATCCAGCCCGTTATCATGCCGAAGCCGGACCTCGTGCCGCTTACCGGCGGCTATCGCCGTATCCCGGTGATGCAGATCGGCGCCGATGTGTTTCTCGACAGCCAGGTGATCCTCGCCGAGATCGAACGCCGCGCGCCGGAGCCGAAGGCGCTGCTGGGCGCAAGCTTCGCCGTGAACCTGTGGGCCGACCGCCTGTTTTTCCAGACCACGATCCCTGTGTTGTTTGGCGCCTTCAAGGAAGGCCAGCTCGATCAGGCGTTCATCGACGACCGCACCGCGCTTTCCGGCCGTCCGTTCGATATGGCCGCGTTGAAGCAGGCGGCGCCGCTGATGCGTGGCCAATGGCGTGCGCAATGCGCATGGCTGGAGCAGGCGCTGGCGACCAGCGGCGGCGACTTCCTGTTCGGCAACGCGCCCAGCATCGGCGACTTCTCCGCCTACATGAACTTCTGGTTTCTCGGCGGCGCGCTGCCGCATGAAGTCGAAGAGCTCACACACGGCATGCCGAAGGTGCAGGCGTGGCGCAAGCGCGTCGCCGCCATCGGCCACGGCAAGCGCACCGACAGCACGCCGGCCGAAGCGCTCGCCGTCGCGAAAGCGGCGGAGCCGAACATCACGGTACCGCACGATCCGAAAGACCCCTCCGGCATTCAGCCCGGTGAGGCCGCGATGGTCATGGCCGACGACTACGGCCGCGAACCGATTGTCGGCAAGCTGATCGCCGCCAACGAAGACCGCGTCATCATCGCCCGCACCGATCCCGCGCTCGGCAACATGGCGATCCACACCCCACGCATGGGATACATTCTGATGCGTGCGGGTTAGCACCGGATGGTACGCACACTCGAAATCGTCGCCGGCCTGATCCTGGCCTTGATCGCCTTCGTGGTGATCAAGGTCCTCGGCCTCCTGCTGAAGTTCGCCCTGATCGCAGCAGTGCTGGGCTTCGTTGTCGGCTTCGGCATCGCCATGATGTTTCGGTCGAAAGCCAGCTAAACCCACCGAATTCGGGGCCACTTGCATCCGTGCACAGCCGGGCTAGCCTTACCCCATGCTAAGACGTGTCTACGGCAATCTCCGCCTCGCCAAGAACCCGGCGCCCGCCGCTGCAACCCAGCTCGAGCAGGAGGGCTACGCCCACATCAAAGGTGTCCTCACTGCCGACGAAATCTCAGCCCTCGCCGCCGAGATGACCGAAGTCTTCGACAGCTCAGACGCCGACCGTCCGCACGACGTGAACAACGAATTTCGCCACGGCATGTTCAACCGCTCGCCGCTGGCGCAGAAGGCGATCGCCAACCGCGCGATTCTCGATGCCATCGAGCCGCTGCTCGGCGAAGACTGCCACGTCATCGCCAACACCGCCTGGCGCAACATCAAGGGGCATCAGGGCGGCCGCTGGCACATCGACGCCGGCCCGCACGTCCCGCGCCCCGAAGGCGTGGAGTGGCCCGATGCGATCCCCTATCCGGTGTTCGCCATCGGCGTGCACATCTTCGTCGAAGACTGCCCGATGGAGGCCGGCCCCACCGCGGTCCTGCCGAAGTCGCACCGCTCCGGCCGCACCCCGCCGCACGACCGCGCAATGGACATGACCCTATCGTTCGACAACCAGAGCGCCGTCTACCTCCCGGCCAAAGCCGGCGACGCGATCCTCTTCGTCTCCGACATCTGGCACCGCGGCACGCCGGCGAAAGACGGCATCCGCCGCTTCTTCTTGCAGTGCCACTATGGCCGCCGCGATATCCAGCAGCGCATTTTCACCACGGCTGATGTCAGCCACGTCCTGCCCGAAGCCGCGGAGCGCGCTACAACAGATCGTGAGCGGCAGCTCATCGGCCTGCACAACATGGGATTCTACGACGCATAACCGCAGAATCTCTTGTGCGCGTAACACAATCCTGCCCCAAATCGTATCCACCGTAGCGCTCGCGCATCTTGCGCGGGGGGATGCCGGCGTGTTGCTGCCGGCGGGGACGAGTGTCGCTATGTCGTTAAGCATAGCCGGACCGCAATACGAAGACCGTGTCCTGTTCGAAACGGGGCTCGTACGCATCGGCTTGTTTCGCTGCGACCGTGAGCATCCGACATTCAACAACACTGGCCCGGCCGACAATTTCTGCTTCGTCTTCCCCCGCACCGCCGTCGCTATTGCGCATGAGCACGAGCAGCCGTTTCTCGCCAACCCCACCGTCGCGACGTTCTACAATATGGGGCAGGTCTATGAGCGCGCCGCGGTTAGCGCCACCGGCGACTATTGCGACTGGTTCGCCATCAAGCCGCAGGCGATCGCCGATGTGCGAGAAACGTTGAATCTAAAGGACGGAAAGTCTCATCAGCTGTTCGTCCAGACGCATGCGTTCGCCGATGACGCAACCTATCTACGCCAACGCCAGGTGTTCGCGCATGTCGTTTCCGGCGCGCCGATCGACGCGCTCTATGTCGAGGAGAATGTCCTGCTGCTGCTCGAAAAACTGTTGCGCGGCGCTGCCCCGAAAAATCGCACGGCGCCGGTCTCCGCCCGCCAAAGGGCCGTCGTTCGCAATGTCGAGGCGCTCCTCAGCCAGCGCTACGATGACGCGCTCTCTATCGGCGAGATCGCGCAAACCGTCGATATCTCCGAATATCACCTCGCGCGGCTCTTTCGGAAGGTAACGGGCCGCACGCTGCATGGTTACCGCCATGCGCTGCGCACCCGCGGCGCGCTGGGCGCCATTGCACAAGACGATTCCAGTCTGACCACCATCGCACTCAGCCTCGGCTATTCGAGCCAAAGTCATTTCACCGAGACCTTCCGGCGCACCTTTGGTCTTCTTCCGTCGGAGTTCCGTCGCACCGCAGCCGCGGGGCCAATCGCATTCTAGGGATTTCGTTGGCTCCATCGGTGCGGAGCAGGATTTTGATATTCGCCCGCCCATCCGTGCTTTTAGCGTTGCGACAGACATCCAGGATGCTTCGTCGCTACGCCCATGAAACCTGCGTCCTCTCTTTCCGATAACGATCCCAAATCGCGCGCCGGATTTCCCCCGGCGCTGGCCGATATGTCCGTTTCGGCCGCGTCGCCCATCGCGATGAACGAGCAGATTGGTGCCTATTTGCGCGACGCCATTTCCAACGGCACGCTCGCCCCCGACACACTGCTGCCCACCAGCCGCGAACTCGCCGTCGCCCTCGGCGTCGGCCGCAACACCGTCGTTGCTGCCTATTCGCGACTCGTCGCCGACGGCTTTCTTGTCGCCAAGGTCCGCCGCGGCACCCGCGTCGCCTCGATCCACAAACCCGTCGAACGCCCCCGCACGATTGCGTCATCACCGGCCCGGAGCCAATCGGTCCAATCCGAACCGTTCCCGCGCTTTGACATGCAAGGCGCCGTCGAGATCGGCTTCGCGGCGCGCCGCTTGCTCGAGCATCCTGCATTGCTGCAGGAGGGCACGCTCCCCTTCGCGCTTGGGGAGCCGGATCCATCCTTCTTCCCGCGCACTGTGATCGGCCGGCTGCTCGCGGAAGGCATGCGCACGGCCGCGCTCGAAAGCACGCCGCTCGGTCAGGCCGAACTTGCGCGTTTTCAGAGCGCCGTTGCCGCCCGGGTGCGCCAGTCGCGCGGCGTTGTCTGCGAGCCCGAGCAGGTGATTCCGACGAACGGCCTCGAAGGCGCCGCCGATCTCGTCGCGCGCCTGCTGATCGATCCCGGTCACGTCGTGCAGATCGAAGATCCATCACAGGATTTCATCCGCGCCGCATTCCGCGGTGCTGGCGCGCGTCTTCTCCCGCTGCCGAACGATGCGCAGGGCGCTGTGGTAGGGCAGGCCGGTGGTCCGCCGCCCCGCCTTATCGTCGTTTCTCCGTGCGTCAGTTTCCCGCTGGGCGCCCAGATGCCGACACAGCGTCTGCAGGATATCGCCGTCTATGCCGGCCAAACCGGCGCGATTGTGTTCGAGAACGATGCGGCTGGCGAACTCCTCTATCGCGGCGCTCCCAACGCAGCGCTGCAGGCAAGCGATCCGGAGCGCGTCATCTATTACGGCAGCCTCAAGAACCTCGTCGGCCCTCATATGAACACTGGCTACCTCGTGGTGCCGCGCGGATTGGTTGCGCCGCTCGTCGCCCTGATCCGCCGCACCGGCGCTTGGCCGGAACCGCTGACACTTTCCGCGCTCGCCAGCTTCATCGAAGACGGTCACTGCGCCATGCACAGGAAGCGCGTGCGCGGCGCCTACGCCGAGCGCCTGCGCCTCATTGTCGATGCCTGCCGCCGCCAGATTCCGCTTGCCGCCATCGTCGAACCGCTGGGCGGTCTGCACCTGACCCTGCGCCTGCCCACTTGGGTGGATGACGTCGCGATCTGCGATGCCGCCGTTGCCCGTGGTCTTCGTCCTGCGCCGCTGTCGCGATTCTATGCCAATCCGCAAAGCGTCAGCGGTGTGGTCCTCGGCATCGGCACGGTGCCGGAGCGCGCGATCGATGCGCTGGTCGAGAAACTGGCGGAAGTCGTCGTGCAGGTGACACGCGACGGCACGCACGAAACCGCATTGCGCCGCACCGCCTGACACGCATCAAACGTAGAAATCGCAGGCGCAAGTCGCATTGCGCGCACGCGGCCGCTTGCCAACGCGCCTCGCCCTGTCGCAAGCCTGCAACAAAATCGACTGTTCCCTTTGGCTCCATCGAATACACGTCGACTGGTTTCTCGCGCGATTTCTACGGTCGCCGCATGAAGTTCGCTGGCCGGCGCGGGTGTTCGCGCATGGGGGATTTCGGCGGACGCCACAAAGGGGAACACATGTCCTATCGCGTCACAAACACCCGCGCACTGCGCTCGTTTCTGCTCTTGGGAACAGCGTCGGTCGTAGCGGCGGCTCTTGCTGTGCCGGCCGCCGCCGACACGGTGGAAACCGTTGTCGTCACCGGCTCGCTGATTCCGACACCGAACGCCACCAGCAATAGCCCGATCCAGACGGTCGGCAGCGAGGCGATCGATCTTTCCGGCCGCGCCAACGTCGAAGACATCATGAATTCGCAGCCGCAGATCGTCGCGGCGCTCAACCGCTTCAGCAACAATCCCGGCGGTGAGACGCTGATCGATCTTCGCGGCCTCGGTGCGAACCGCAATCTCGTGCTGGTCGACGGCCGTCGCGCGATGTCATCGTCGCCGGCTGGCGAGGTCGATATCGAAACGATCCCCGCCTCGCTGATCGACCATGTCGATATTGTGTCGGGCGGCGGTGCCGCGACCTACGGCTCGGACGCGATCTCCGGCGTCATCAACTTCGTTCTCAAGAAGGATTTCGAAGGTCTGCAGAGCCAATTCCGCTACGGACAGGAAATCGCCAACGCTTTCTCGCCGGAGAAAGATATCAACGTCACGCTGGGCGTGAACACGGCCGACGGCAAAGGCAACGTCACGATCTTCGGCGAATGGTACAAGCGCGCCGGTACGTTGCAGTCGGAAGACTCGCGCTTTGCAATCGACTTCGCCACCGGTTCGTCGCGCGTGCCGCAAGGTTCGCTGTCGAGTCCCAACGAAGGCTTCAATCCGCTGTCGCAGGGCGGCGCCTCCGCCTTTTGTTCGGGCCTGAATTCGCAGTATTCGTTCAAGAGCAATGGCGATCCCGAAGGCCTCTGCGCGGCGCTCGCCCCGATTCCGGGCGATCCGCTGGCGACGGCGTTGGCGAACGATCCAACCCTCAGCGCCTCCACGGTCGCGCTGGGCGGCGATCGCTACAACTTCGCGCCGGTGAACTACCTGCTGGCGCCGGAAACGCGCTTCAGCTTCGCCGGCATGGGCCATTACGACATCTTCCCCGGCATAGAGTTGTTCGGCTCGCTTCGCCTGACCAACAACGTGATCACGACGCAGCTTGCCCCGACGCCGGTGTTCACCCAGACCGGCATCGATGTGCATGTCACGCCGAATCCGGCATGCGCCGGCATCGGCACGCGTCCGGGCAACGGCAACGCGCTATGTGATCCTGACTTCTTCGGCGTCGGCACGCACAACCCGAACATGGAGGGCTTCACGTCCTACATCACCCCAGCCTTCCAGGCGCAGATCGATGCGCGCGCCGCAAACATCAATCCGGCGACTGGGTTGCCGTACGGCTATTCCAATTTCCAGGTGGTGTGGCGGTCGGCGCAGCTCGGGGCGCGCACTTCCATCACGACGACCGACGCCTATCAGGGTACGCTGGGTCTGCGCGGTCAGTTCGGCAAGGCGCTCGGCGGTTGGGATTGGACGGCGTACTACGATTTCGGCAAGAACGATCTCACCACCCAGTTCCTGCACAACGTCCAGTCAAGTCACTTTACGAGCGGCATGGCGAGCTGTCCTGCGGGCTCGCCGAACGGCTGCGTGCCGATCAACATCTTCGGCTTCGGCAACCTTTCGCCGGCGGCGATTTCGTACCTGAACTACGACACGCATGACATCACATTCTATCAGCGCCAGATCGCGCATGCCGAAACGCATGGCGATGTGTTCGACCTTCCGGCCGGACCGGTCGCCGTCGCGCTCGGCGCCGAGTATCGCAAAGATGAGGCGCAGTTCCTTCCGGACGCATCGAAGTCGGCGCTGGATGTCGTCGGTGGCACGCCGGCTAAGCCGACACGCGGCAGCTACGACATCTCCGAATTCTTCGGCGAAGCGCGCATCCCGCTCCTCTCGGATATGCCGTTCGTGCAGTATCTCGGCCTCGACGGCGGCTATCGCTATTCGGACTATTCGAACGCGGGAAGCCAGAGCACCTGGAAGGCCGGCGGCGAGTGGCAGCCGGTGGACGATATCCGCTTCCGCGTGATGTGGCAGCGTGCGCTGCGTGCACCGAACGTCTCCGAACTGTTCGCGGGTGGCACCTCGTCGGCGCTCAGCTACGTCGATCCGTGCGCCTCACGTCCGGCGACGCCAACCTCACCGGCCTATACGCCGTCGGCGGCGACACAGGCTGCTTGCGCGGCGCAGTTCACTGCGGCGGGCTTGTCCTATCCGGGCGCGGGTTTCGTGCAGCAGAACAACCAGGCTGACGGCGTGGTGGCGCTCGGCAATCCGAATCTGACGCCGGAAATCTCCAACACCTTCAGCGTGGGTGCGGTCGTTACGCCGTCCTTCCTGGACGGGTTCACGCTGTCGGTCGACTACACGCATCTCGTCGTCACCAACTTCATCGGCGGCGCGTTCGGCGGTCAGCAGCAGATTCTCGACAATTGCATCAACAACGACGGTGGTTTGGGCACGCGTCCGTTCACGCTCTTCGCCACGAGCTTCGCGAACGAGTGCGATCTCGTCACCCGTCTTCCGGATGGGGCGCCGCAGTTCAACATTCCGAGCATCAACTCGGCGTCGTTGGGTGCGGTTCGGGTCGGCAGCCTCGACATGCAGATTTCGGCACAGCACGACCTGGCCGATCTGTTCGGATCGAGTGAAGACCTCGGCGCCGTCGACGTGTCGGCATCGGGCAGCATGCTGACGCAGTGGTTCGACCCGTCGTTGGGCAGCCTCGCCGGAAAGTCGAGCGGCGGTTCGGGCTTGACGGACAGTGTCGCGGCGCTTTCCGAATTGCGTCCGCGCTTCAACTCGACAGTGTCCCTCGGCTATACGCTCGAGGACTGGCGGGTGATCGGCACGTGGCGTCACATCAGCCGGATCGACGACTCGTTGGGCGCCGGCGCCAACGTTCCCGCTTACAACAAGTTTGATGCGGCCGTGCGTTGGAACTTCAGCGAAAACTACTCGGCCACGCTGACGATGACCAACGTCTTCAACAAAGGACCCCAGCTTGGTCCGTACAGTGCCGAGGGCCAGGTCAACGCCCTCTGCACGACCTACGACTGCTTCGGGCGCGAGGCATCCATCGCCCTCACAGCCAAGCTGTAAGGCGCACCAGCGACAGAGGAAGGCGGCGGGCGAAAGCTCCGCCGCTTTTTCTTTTGCGCCTTCAGGAGGTTGGGAAACGCCGCACCGCTAGTCGTTTTTCCAACTATTGAAACCACCCCGGCCGGTTCCGAGATAAGCTCCCGAACGGGACAGCGGCGTTGTCAGCCGCGGACAGGGGCATCTCATGAAGACGTACCTCGCGCTCGCGGCGGTGTTGCTGGCTGCCTTGCCGGCCGTTGCGCACGCCAAAGACGCCGCCCCGGCGACGATCCCGCAGCTCGACCAGAAGCTCGCGGCGATGTTCAAGGAGGCCGCGATCCCCGGCGCAACCGTCGCGCTGATCGAGAACGGCAAGGTCGTGTTCGCGAAAGGTTACGGCTATGCCGACGTCGCGAAAAAGACTCCCGCAACCGCCGACACGCCGTTTCGCGCCGGCTCGATCTCCAAAAGCTTCACCTCCGTCGCCATCATGACTCTGGTGGAGCAGGGCAAGCTGTCGCTGGACGACAAGCTCGCCGACCGCGCCCCGGAAATCCGCTTCGTCAATCCGTGGGAGAAGACCAATCCGATCCGGCTGGTGAATCTGCTGGAGCACACGACCGGCTGGCCCGATATCTCGACGCGCGTTCTGTCGGCTGACGAGAAGACGTGGTCGACGCTCCGGGGCGTGCAGTTCAGCAGCTACGATTTCGTCAGCCGCTGGAAGCCGGGCGCGCTCACCGTCTACAACAATGCCGGTCCCGCGGTGGCCGGTGTGTTGCTGGAGAAGGCCAGTGGCAAGACCTTCGACGCCTATCTCCGCGACGCGGTCCTGCGGCCCATGGGCATGGCGACGGCCGATTTCGATCTGTCACCGGATCTCGCAGGCCGCATCGCCAAAAGCTATGGACCCGACGGCACTGTCACGCCGTATCAGTACATCGTCCTGAAGCCGGCCGGATCGCTCAATGTCAGCGCCCGCGAACTCGCCCAGCTGGTGTGCTTGTATCTTGGCCGCGGCACGGTCGACGGTCACCGCATCCTCTCGCCAGGGTCCGTCGCGCGCATCGAGCGCAGCGAATCCAACCTCGGCTCAAAGGACGGCTTTACCCAGGCCTATGCGCTCGGCAACGCGATCTTCCCGGATTCCGGCATTACATTCCGTGGCCACAACGGCAGCATCGACTCGTTCACCGCCGTCATGGGCTACAACACGCGCACGCAAAGCGGTTATGTGCTGATGGCCAACGGTGGTCAGGGCGTTGACTTCGCCACGCCGGTCGCCGGCATGGTGCAGGCCTATCTCACCCGCAACACAAAGATGCAGCCTGTGCCGACGGCGAAAGTCGGTGGAGATGACCTGGCCCGCTATGCCGGCTTCTATCGCATCGTCACCCCGCCCAACGCGCTGCTGCGTCCGTATACCGAAGTCCTCGGCATCAGCCGTGTCTCGGCGGGCGAAGGGCGATTGGTGGTCAGCGGTAACGATTTCTTCCCAACCTCGGCGCACGTCTTCCGCCGGTTCGACCGTGAAGACCCGAGCCTCGCTTTCGTCGAGGATGACGGCAACATTTACAAGCTCGGCGCTTTCAACGCCGCAGTGAAAACGTCTCTCGCGCTCGTCATCGCCATCTTCGCCGTTGGCGGTCTGATCGCGCTCGGCGCGCTCATCGGTATCGTCATGCTGATCCCATGGATTGTCGGCGCAGCGCGCGGCCATCTTGCCGCCCGCGGCGGTATCCTGATGCGCCTCTTGCCGCTGGCTGCCGTCGCCGCGCTCGTGGTGACGATGGTCTTGCCGTTTCTGGCGGTATCCGACTCCGGCGCGACCGCCGTGCGCCAGCTTGCCGAGGTTGGGCCGTATTCGCTTGCGATCCTGACTGCCAGCATCCTGTTGCCGCTGTTCGCGCTCGCAGGTTTGGTCCTCGCGATCCGCAACGCCCATGCGCCCGTATTTGTGCGGGGCTATGCCGGCCTCAGTTCCTTCGCGCTGGTGCTGGCCTCCGGTTACCTCGCGTCCATCGGCTGGTTCGCGGTGCGCACCTGGACCATGTAGGCGTGACGGGGACGGTAGGGCGCGCTAGCCTTGGCGCATGAAACAGGGCCACTACGATACCGTCCGGCTGGAACGCGTCCGCTGGGGCACACCGGCCGCCGAAGCCGTGGTACAGGAAGCCGACCGCCTCGGCGCCAGCCGCGTCTTCACCGTTGCCTCCGGCACGCTGTCGCGAAAGACCAATGTTGTCTCGACGATCCGCAAAGCTCTCGGCGCGCGCGACGCCGGCGTGTTCGATCAGATCGGCGAGCACACACCGCTCGAATCCGTCATCGCCTGCCTCACCGCCGCGCGCGATGCGAGGGCCAACCTCCTGCTTACCGTCGGTGGCGGCTCACCGATCGACGCCGTGAAGGTCGTGCAGCTCGGCCTCACGCACGACATCCGCAACATCGATCAGCTGAAGACCTTCGCTGGAAAGCCGACGCGCGAGCCCTCCAGCATCCGTCAGATCATCGTGCCGACCACGCTCTCCGGCGGCGAATACTCCAGCATCGCCGGCGCTACCGACACCGCGCGCAAGATGAAGGATATGTACATGGCGCCCGACATGGTCGGCCGCGTCGTCATCCTCGATCCTGCGCTTGCCATACACACGCCCGAATGGCTCTGGCTCTCCACCGCCATCCGCGCGCTCGATCATGCCGTCGAAGGCTATTGTTCGCCGCAGACCAATCCGCTGGTTGAGGCCAATGCCCTGCACGCGATGAAGCTCTTCGCGCAGTCCCTGCCGCGCACCAAAGCCGATCCCGCCGATCTCGATGCACGCCAGCAATCGCAAATGGCCGTCTGGCTCGCAGCATCCAGCCTCGGCCGCGTCCCCATGGGCGCGAGCCACGGCATCGGTTACTTGCTGGGCACACTGCACGGCGTCCCGCACGGCTATACGTCCTGCGTGATGATGCCCGCGGTGCTGAAGTGGAACGCGAGCGTCAACGGCCCAAAGGATGGCGATATCGCGTCGGCCCTCGGCAAGCCGAACAGCTCTGCCAGCGACGCTGTGCGCTCGCTGTTGCAATCACTCGGCCTGCCGAACCGGCTCGGCGACGTCGGCGTCAAGGAAAGCGACATCCCCAAGATCGCCGACTACGCCGCCCGCCATCCGGTCGTCCGCGCCAACCCGCGCAAGATCGAAAGCGCGGGCGACGCGGAAGAAATCCTGCGGCTGGCGCTCTAGCAGACCCGCACCATCAGCTTGCCCTTGTTCTTGCCGGCAAACATCCCAGCCAGCGCGCTCGGCATCTTCTCGAAGCCCTCGACGATATCGACCGGCGCCTTGAGTTCGCCGCTCTCGACCCAGCGCGCCAGTTGCGCTTCCGCCTGCGCACGGCGGTTGTAGAAGTCCATCACGACAAAGCCTTCCATGCGGATGCGCTTCGTCACCAGAAAGCCCGGCACGCCCGCCGGTCCGCCCTGCGGCGTGCCCGTGTTGTATTGCGAGACGTTGCCACAGCACGCCACGCGTCCGAACAGGTTCATCCGCGACAGCGCCGCCGCTAGAACATCGCCGCCGGTGTTGTCGAAATAGACGTCGAGGCCGTTCGGCGTGACCTCCTTCAATTTCTTGTAGATGCCGCCGGCCTTGTAATCGATCGCCGCATCGAACCCGAGTTCTTTGACGATCCACTCGCACTTCTCCGGCCCGCCCGTCGTGCCGATCACGCGACAACCGTTGATCTTCGCGATCTGTCCCGCAATCGCACCGACCGCGCCCGCCGCCGTCGACACCAGCACCGTCTCACCCGCGCGCGGTTTGCCGACATCCAGCATGCCAAAATAGGCGGTGAGCCCCGTGATACCCAGCACACCGATGATGTGCTCCGGCTTGTGCTTCTTGTCGTGCTTGGTCAGCACGCGCCCCGGCACCGTCGCGTATTCCTGCCAGCCGAATTCCGACGAAACCAGATCGCCCGCCTCAAACCCTTTCGCGTTGGACTTCACCACTTCGCCCAGGCCCCAGCCCGCCATCACGTCGCCGGGGTTGAGCGCCGAGCGGTACGTCGCGCCCTGCATCCACGCGCGGCTCGCTGGATCGAGCGACAGCAGGGTCGATTTCACCAGCACCTGGCCTTCGCCCGGCTCGACGATCTCGCTGTCCTTCAGATCGAAATTCTCCGGCCCCACTTCCGCGTTCGGTTTGCGCGCGTAAATCCACTGCCTGTTCTTCGCCATGACGTCTCTCCCACTTATTGTCGTTGTGAATAGCCTATCAGAACCTCCGCGAACCACCGCGCCGCGGTCAGTGCGCCGATCGCGTTCACGTCCATCGACGGATCGAACTCCGTCAAATCCACGCAAGCCACCTTCGGATGCGCCGCGATCACCCGCGCCGCTGCGAAGAAGTCGCGCGCCGAAATCCCGCCCAGCCGCGCCCCCGGCGCCGACGGCATCTGCGCCCGGTCGATCACGTCGATGTCGAAATCGACATAGATGCGCGAACACAATCCCGACAGCCGCGCCAACTCCTCGCGCACCACCGCCACAAACCCGCGCTCGAAAGATTCGCCCAGCGGGCGCACGGAAATCCCCGCCGCCTTCGCCTTGCCGTGCGCCTTCTTCGTATTGGCAAACGGTGCGATACCGACCTGGCTGATATGCCCGCCGGGCAGTCCGTCTTCCAGCAACGCCTGAATCGGATTGCCGTTGTTGAGCCCGCCGTCGGTGTCGCGCAGGTCGAAATGCGCATCCAGCGTCATCACGCCGACATCCTTCAGCGACGCATCGACACCATGCACCCCCGGCCGCGTCACCGCATTGTCGCCACCCAGCAGCAGCGTCAGATCGCGACGCGCCACCTCGCGCGCCACCGCCTCCCGGATAGGCGCCAGCGCCTCTTTCAGCGACGGCACGTCGAGCGGGACATCGCCGGCATCGAACACACGCATCGCGCGCAGCTCCGTCTCTGCCTCGATGTCGTACGCACTCATCCGTTTCAGCGCCGCGCGCACCGTCGCCGGCGCCTGATCGCAGTGTCCCGGCGTGATCGAGAATTTGCCGACCGGCGCCCCCACCACCGCCACCTTCGCGCCGTCGAAATTGCCGACAAGATCGGCCACGGAAAGCCAGGTGCGGCTTTCGGACAGATTCGGATCGAACGGATCGCTGTTCGGCATATGAAAAATCACGCGCTTTGGCGGGTGGCGAAGGCTAAATTAGGCGCGATTCCGGCCCCAAGCGACACCTATATGTGGGACGTCCTTTTCACCGATTGCCATGCCGCCACCATGACGCCGGGCGGCACGCCCTATGGCGCCATCAAGAATGCTGCGCTCGCGATCGAGGACGGCCACATCGCCTGGATCGGCTCTGCGAAAGACGTGCCGCAAACCCAGGTGAAGAAAACACGCCGCCTCGATGGCGCATGGATCACGCCGGGCCTGATCGACTGTCACACCCATATCGTCTTCGGCGGCAACCGCGCCCGCGAATGGGAGATGCGTGCGCAGGGCAAATCGTATGAAGAGATCGCCCGCGCCGGCGGTGGCATCGTCTCCACCGTCCGCGCCACGCGCGAAACCTCCGAAGACGATCTCGCAGCGTCCGCCGCCGCCCGCGCCCGCACCATGGTGGGGCAGGGCGCGACGACCATCGAAATCAAATCCGGCTACGGCCTCGACCTCGCGACGGAGACGAAGATGCTCCGCGCCGCCGCTCGCGTCGGCGATCTCGCCAGCGTCCGCGTCCGCCGCACGTTTTTGGGGGCGCACGCCTTGCCGCCGGAATACAAAGACGACCGGTCGGGCTACGTCGATCTCGTCGTGAACGCGATGATCCCCGCCATCGCGCGCGAGCATCTTGCCGATGCCGTCGATGCCTTCTGCGAAACCATCGCCTTCACACCCGCCGAAACTGAGCGCGTCTTCGCCGCTGCGAAAGCGCATGGCCTGCCCGTGAAGCTGCACGCCGAACAACTCTCCGATCAGCAGGGCACCTCACTCGCGTGCCGCCACGGCGCACTCTCCGCCGATCACCTCGAACATGTCGGTGACGACTGCATCGCCGCGATGAAGCGCTCTGGTACCGTAGCCGTCGTATTGCCCTGCGCCTTCTACTTCCTGCGCGAAACGAGGAAGCCGCCGATCGCAAAGCTGCGCGACGCCGGCGTCCCCATCGCCATCGCGACGGACTGCAATCCCGGTACTTCGCCAACCGCCTCGCCGCTGATGGCGCTCAACATGGCATGCACGCTCTATGGCCTGACACCAGAAGAAGCACTCACCGGGATGACCCGCCATGCCGCCCGCGCATTGGACCTCGAAGATGAAACCGGTGCATTGCAGCCCGGAAAATCCGCCGACCTCGCCATCTGGCACATCGCCGATCCGTCCGAGCTTTCCTACTGGATCGGCGCCGATCTCCTCGCCGGCCGCTATCTCCAAGGCCGCAACGTTCACGAGACACGCACATGACCGACGCCAACGCCCGCATCATCCGTTCGCCGCACGGCTCCGAAATCACCTGCAAGAATTGGTACAGCGAAGCCGCGATGCGGATGCTGATGAACAACCTCGATCCCGAGGTGGCGGAGCGGCCGCAGGATCTCGTCGTCTATGGCGGCATCGGCAAAGCCGCGCGCAACTGGGACGCCTTCGACCGCATCGTCGAAACGCTCAAGAAACTCGAAGCCGACGAAACCCTGCTGGTGCAATCCGGCAAGCCGGTCGGCGTGTTCAAGACCCACACCGGTGCGCCGCGCGTCCTCATCGCGAACTCCAACCTCGTGCCGAAATGGGCGAATTGGGAGCATTTCAACGAGCTCGATAAGAAGGGCCTGATGATGTACGGCCAGATGACGGCCGGTTCGTGGATCTACATCGGCAGCCAGGGCATCGTTCAGGGCACTTACGAAACCTTCGTCGAAATGGGCCGCCAGCATTTCGGCGGTGATCTTTCCGGCAAATGGATTCTCACCGCCGG
>JADMIO011711169.1_pt1 | contig 17065 bp, 11 predicted proteins | sample 8958161 | NCBI WGS metagenome assembly JADMIO01 (sample SAMN16585339, study PRJNA669376) | soil metagenome | isolation source: Crop rotation soil | place: USA: Cullars Rotation, Alabama | collected 2011
AACCCCGCCGGAACGGCCGTAGTGGGATCGGCCGGCATCAGCCACACGTCGCCGCGCAACATCGGTTCGACGTAATACACGCCGTCGCGCGTCCAATCCATCGGCCACGGCATCGCGCCCTCGGCAGCCAGTTGCTTCGCCGCTCCAGTCGCTCGGGCCTCGCCGCCGTCAGGCCTCGCAACGTACCAGTCGAAGCGACCGTCGCCGTCCATGCCGAGCAGCAGAATCGATTTGCCGTCGGGCGCCCACACCGCGTCGCCCGCGTTACGAAGCGCGCGGGCAATCGCAATCTCTGCGCCGCCGATGGCCGGAACCACGAATACTTCGCGGCCGACCGCGGGACGCCGCGGCGCGATCGGCGCCCCTCTCCAGAACACAATCGACTTGCCGTCCGGCGAAAATCGAGGCGCGAAACCGCCGCGCGCGATCAGCCTGGCGTCACCACCCAGGGCCGGCATGACATAAATGCCGCCGCCGTCGCCGTCAGAGCGGAACGCGATCATCGATCCGTCAGGCGACAGCGATGGTTGCGATTCGTTGGCGAGCGTCGAAGTCAACCTGATCGCCGCGCCGCCGGACAGCTGCCGCACCCAGATGTCGAGGTCGCCGTGCCCGGCGCGATCGGACGCGTACGCCATGAGCCGGCCATCGGCGCTCAGTGCTGGTTGCGTGGCGAGACTGGGGTCGGTCGTGACTTGCGCGGGCCGCTCAATCGAGATGGTCGCCGCCGGGCTGCGTCCCCAGGGCGAACCGGCCACGGCCACGATCGCGGCGCCGAACAGGGCGGCACCCGCAGCGAGCGCCCATGGCGATGCCGTGCCGCCGTGCCGGACGTCGACTCCACGGGCGGACGTATCGAGCTCCTGCAATTCGATCCGCGCATCGCCGATGTGCTGCAGGCGCTGCTGCGGATCCTTTCGCAACAACCGGAGGAGCAAGAGCCGCAACCGTGGCGGCGTTTCCCGCGGGAGCAGCTGCCAGTTCGGTTCGCGTTCGAGGATCGAGGCAATCCGATCGGCCGACGATTGGCCGTCGAATGCGCCGCGCCCGGTCAGCAACTCGAACAGCACGCATCCAAATGCCCACACGTCCGTGCGTGCGTCAATCGTCTGGCCGCGCGCCTGTTCGGGGCTCATGTAACCGGACGTTCCCGCGACGACACCATCACGCGTGAGCGCGGTCTGCGTTGCCGCCAGATGTACGTCGGTATCGAGGGCCTTCGCGATGCCAAAATCCAGAACCTTCACGACGCCCTTCGAGGTGATCTTGATATTGGCGGGCTTCAGGTCGCGGTGAATGATGCCGCGCTCGTGCGCGGCCTCGAGCGCGAGTGCAATCTGAATGGCGATCGCCACGGCCTCGCGGATCGGGAGCGCACCGCGTGCCAGTCGATCGGTCAGCGTCTCGCCATCAACGAGCTCCAGCACCAGCGCCGGCGCGCCATCGGCGTACTCGACACCGTAGATCGACGCAATGTGGGGGTGATTGAGCGCGGCGAGCAGGCGTGCTTCACGATCGAGACGCGCGCGGCGTTGGTCGTCGGCGACCACGTCAGGCGACAGCACTTTGATCGCCACCTCACGGCCGAGGCGGGTGTCGCGCGCCCTGTAGACCTCGCCCATTCCGCCGGCACCCAGCCGCTCACCGATCTGATAGTGGCCGATGGCCGTGCCCGACAAGCGCGAAGGCTCGCTCAACGCTGCCATCTAATCGCAATCGCCGGCCTGGCGCAAATTCACCGCGCCTGCCCGCGCGGCGCCCGGGGCCGCATATAATTCGGGGAAATCATGAATCGTACGGATACCAACGATCCGAATTATTACCACCGGGTCGTCGATTGCCAGTGGGCATGCCCAGCGCACACCAACGTGCCGGAATACATCCGGATGATCGCGCAGGGGCGGTTTGACGATGCGTACATCCTGAATCGGGAATCGAACGTGTTTCCGGGCATCCTCGGACGCACGTGCGATCGGCCGTGCGAGCCGGCGTGCCGCCGCGGCCGCGTCGACGGCAAGCCGGTCGCGATCTGCCGGTTGAAGCGCGTCGCCGCCGATCACAAGGACGACATCCGCGATCGGCTGCCGCAGATTCCCGCGGCGAAGAACGGAAAGAAGGTGGCGTTGATCGGCGCCGGTCCGGCGTCGCTGACCGTGGCGAACGACCTGATGCCGCTCGGCTATCAATGCACCATATTCGAAAAGGGGCCGCGCCCCGGCGGCCTGATGCGCGTCAACATCCCCGCCTTCCGCCTCCCCGAAGAAGTGCTCGACGAAGAGATCGGCTACATCGTGAACATGGGCGTCACGATGAAGTACGACTCGCCGGTCACCAGCCTGAAGGCGCTGGCCGAGTCGAAAGAGTTCGATGCGATCTTCGTCGGCACCGGCGCGCCGAAAGGCAAGGAGCTCGATCTGCCGGGACGGCGGGAGACCGATCAGATCTTCATCGGCATCGAATGGCTCGAGTCGATTCACTTCGGCCACGTCAATTCGATCGGCAAGCGCGTGTTGATCATCGGCGTCGGCAATACCGCGATGGATTGTTGCCGCTCGGCCAAGCGCCTGGGTGCGACCGACGTGAAAGTGATCTCGCGCCGCACGCGCAAGTATTTCAAGGCGTCGCCGTGGGAACTCGAGGATGCGGAAGAAGAGCAGGTCGAGATCCTCGAGAACCTGTCTCCGGTGCGGTTCATCGTCGACAACGGCACGCTGACCGGCATGGAATTCGACAGGTTCACGTCGCGCGAGGAGAACGGCAAGTTCATCCAGGAGCCGGCCGGGCGCGTCACGCTGCCGTGCGATTCGGTGGTGCTGGCGATCGGCCAGGAAAACGCGTTTCCATGGATCGAGCGCGACATGGGCGTCGAGTTCGACAAGAAATGGGACATGCCCGTGGTCGACAAGACGACGTTCATGTCGAGCAGGCCGGGGATTTTCTTTGGCGGTGATGCGGCGTTTGGCCCGGCCAACATCATCTGGGCCGTCGAGCACGGCCACCAGGCGGCAATTTCAGTGCATCAGTTCTGCCAGGGGCAGGATGTCGCCGAGCGTCCGCCGCACGGCCTGACGCTCTCCAGCACCAAGATGGGGCTGCACGAGTGGTCGTACAGCAACAACTACGATCCGGTGCAGCGCCAGAAGATGAAGCACGTCGCGCTGCCGGTGCGCTTCTCGAAGATGACCGTCGAAGTCGAAGAGGGCTTCACCGAGGAGCAGACCCGGCACGAAGTCGAACGCTGCCTGAACTGCGACGTGCAGACGCATTTCAGCGACTCGCTGTGCATTGAATGCGACGCGTGCATCGACATCTGCCCGACCGACTGCCTGACGATCGTGCCCAACGCCGAGTCGGAAGGCGAGCTGCGGACGATGACGATCGCGCCGACGATCAATCCGGAGCAGCCGCTGTTTCACTCCTTGCCGCTGAAACAGACCGGGCGCGTGATGGTCAAGGACGAAAACGTCTGCCTGCACTGCGGCCTGTGCGCGGAACGCTGCCCGACGTATGCGTGGGACATGCGCAAGTCCGTGATCGAGCTGCCGCACGCGGGAACGGCGTTCATTCCGGTGGAGGCCGTCGCACGGTAATGGATCGAGTCAACGATTTCGCTTTCAAGATCGCGACCGCCAACGGCACCGGCTCGGCCTCGGCCAACGGCCTGATCATGCAGGCCATCTTCCGGATGGGCGTGCCGGTCACCGGCAAGAACGTGTTTCCGTCGAACATCCAGGGCCTGCCGACGTGGTACGAGATCCGCGTCAACAAGCACGGCTACACCGCCCGCACGCCGCACTTCGACATGATGCTGGCGCTCAATGCCGCCACGTATGCCAAGGATGTCGCCGAGGTGCGCTCCGGCGGCTACCTGTTCTACGATTCGAGCTGGCCGCTCGACGACAAACTGAAGCGCGCCGACGTCACCTACATCGGCGTGCCGCTCGCCGAGATGTGCAACGCGACGTTCAAGGGCGTGCGCGAGCGCATCCTGATGAAGAACATCGCCTATGCCGGCGCGCTGGCGGCGCTGATCGGCATGGACACCGAGATCATCGCCGCGCTGACCAAGGAGAAATACGCCGCCAAGAAGGCGCTGCTCGACTCGAACGAAAAGGCGATCGCGCTCGGCTACGACTACGCCAAAGCGCACTTCGAGTGCCCGCTGCCGATCCATCTCGAGAAGATGGACAAGACCAGGGACAGCATCCTGATTGACGGCAACACCGCCGCGGCGCTCGGCGCCGTCTACGCCGGCGCGACCGTCGGCGCGTGGTACCCGATCACGCCGGCGACCTCGGTGATGGAAGCGTTCAAGAGCTTCTGCATGAAGTACCGCCGCGATCCTGAAACCAAGAAGAAGAAATTCGCCATCCTGCAGGCGGAAGACGAGCTGGCCGCGCTGGGCATGGTCGTCGGCGCCTCGTGGGCCGGCGCGCGCGCATTCACCCCGACCGCGGGCCCCGGCATCTCGCTGATGAACGAATTCATCGGCCTGGCCTACTACGCCGAAATTCCGGCGGTGATCGTCGACGTCCAGCGCACCGGCCCGTCAACCGGCATGCCGACCCGCACCCAGCAAGGCGACCTGCTGGAATGCGCCTACGCGTCGCACGGCGACACGCGCCACATCTGCCTCTATCCCGCGGATCCGAAAGAGGCGTTCGAGTTTGCGGCGAAAGCGTTCGACATCGCCGAGCGCTTCCAGACGCCGACCTTCCTGGTCAGCGATCTCGACATCGGCATGAACGACTGGATGATCCCGAAGCTGCAATGGGACGACAGTTACCGTCCCGATCGCGGCAAGGTGCTCTCGGCCGACGAGCTCGAGAAGGCCAAGAACTTCTGGCGCTATTACGATCACGACGGCGACGGTATCCCGCAGCGCTCGCTGCCGGGCGTGCACCCGAAGGGCGCCTACTTCACGCGCGGCTCGGGTCACAACAAGTACGGCGGCTACACCGAGGACGCGGCGGAATACCAGGAGGTGCTCGATCGCCTGGCGAGAAAAATCCAGGGCGCGACCAAGGCGGTGCCGCAGCCGCTGATCAAGCAGACGCCGGGCGCGACGCTGGGACTGGTAACGGTCGGCGGCTGTCATGCCGCGTGCGTCGAGGCGATGGACCTGCTCGCGCAGGACGGCATCAAGGTCAATTACCTGCGCGTCCGCGGGTTCCCGTTCGGCGACGAGGTCCGCCAGTTCCTCGAACAGCACGAGGTCAACTTCATCGTCGAGCAGAACCGCGATGCGCAATTGCGCAGCCTGTTGATGCTCGACCTCGGCGTCAACATCGGCAAGCTCCACTCGGTGCGCTATTACGCGGGCTTCCCGATGAGCGCCCATCACGTGATCAGCGGCGTCAAGGCGAAGCTGGAGAAAGTTGCATGACCTACATCGCAAAACCGAAGGTCCACCATCCTTCGCTGAAGCCCAACGCGATCGGCCTGACGCGCCGCGACTACGAAGGCGCGATCACGACGCTGTGCGCCGGATGCGGCCACGATTCGATCACCGCGGCGATCATCCAGGCGTTTTACGAGTTGAGCATTCCGCCGCACAAGGTCGCCAAGCTGTCGGGCATCGGCTGCTCGTCAAAGACGCCGGCGTATTTCCTGCGCGAAGCGCACGGCTTCAACAGCGTCCACGGCCGCATGCCGGCGGTGGCCACCGGCGCCAATGCCGCCAACGGCGATCTGATCATGATCGGCGTGTCGGGCGACGGCGATTCGCTGTCGATCGGCCTCGGCCAGCTGTGTCATGCGATCCGCCGCAACGTCAACATGCTCTACGTGCTCGAGAACAACGGCGTCTACGGCCTGACCAAAGGGCAGTTCTCCGCGTCGGCCGACAGGGGCTCGACCGCGAAGAAGGGCGAGGCCAACCAGATGGAGCCGATCGACGGCGCGCTGCTGGCGCTGACGCTCGGCGCGACGTTCGTGGCGCGCAGCTTCTCGGGCGACAAGGGCCAGCTGGTGCCGATCATCAAGGCCGGCATCGCGCATCGCGGCTTTGCATTCGTCGACGTGATCTCGCCGTGCGTGACCTTCAACGATCATGAAGGATCGACCAAGAGCTACGCCTACACGCGCGAGCACGCCGTCGAGGTCGTCCATGCCGACTTCGTGCCGCTGCGCGATCCGATCGAGACCGATTACGCCGAAGGCACGGTGCAGAGCGTCACGCTGCACGACGGCAGCATCGTCAAGCTTCGCAAGGTGGCGTCGGATTACGATGCGACCAACCGCGACGCCGCCTACGCGGCGATCCGCGATCACCAGCGCAGGGGCGAGGTGATGACCGGCCTGCTGTATCTGTCCGCCGATTCACAGGACGTGCACGACCAGAACGAGACAGTCGATACACCGTTGTTCAATCTTCCGCACGAGCAGCTGTGCCCGGGGAACGACGCGTTGCAGAAGTTGATGGGACAGTTCAGATAGGTCAATAGGCCAATAGGCCACGTTTGCCGCCGTCCCGGTGCGCGTCGTCGCGTTGCCGCTCTTCCTGGTCACGCAGAATCCCGTTGTCGCGGTCACCTTGACGTTCTGGAGCTGGCCGCTGAACCTGATGTGTGCCGAATTTCTCGTCCGCCGCGCCTCGCCCGTGACAGTGCGGGCGGCCGCGCGGCCCGCAGCCTGATTTCGCGACCGTCAACTCTCCGTCTGAAGCGCTTCTATCCTTCCGTTGTTGCCAGCGGCGGGACCTTGGTATCCGGCTGCAGCGGCGGCGTTCGGATGTGCCACGGCGTCGCCCGCTCGAAAGCACTGGCGAGTGCGAGAACTTTCCCTTCGGAGAAGCGTCGTCCGGCAATCATCAGTCCGATCGAACATGGCTATCTCGCCACCAGGAACAGCGTCAGCGCAGGGACATAGGTAATCAGCAGAACAACGACCGCCAGCACGAGCAACATCGGCAGCGTCGCCCGCGCGATCTCGAATACCGTGCGATCGAATCGGGACGAAGCCAAGAAAAGGTTGAGGCCCACCGGCGGCGTCAGATAACCAAGTTCGAGATTCGCCACGAAAATAATCCCGAGATGGACCGGGTGGACGCCGAAGGTCGCCGCAATCGGCGCCACCAGCGGCACGACGACCACGATCGCCGAGAAGACGTCCATCAAGCAGCCGACCAGGATCAGGAACGCGTTCAGGGCAAGCAGAAACGCCGCTTGCGAATGCAGGTAGTTCCCGGCGAGGTCGATCATCCGCATCGGCACCTGCGCGTCGATCAAGTACGTCGTCAAGCCGACTGCAACGGCGAGAATCAGCAGCACCCCTCCAACCATGGCGATCGCTGCGCTGACGACCCGTAGGACCTCGCCCGGGCTTTTCAGTTCCCGATGGATGAAGCATTGGACGATCAAGGCGAAGCCGGCGGCGAGTGCGGATGACTGCACCGTTGTCGCACCGGTCGCCAGCGATCCGAGAATGACGACCGGCATCAGCAGTTCCCATTTGGCGTCGGCAAATGCGGTGATCGCATCGCGCAGCGCGAAGGCGGAGGTGTTGCGCTGCACGGCAAGCCCTTCGCGGATGCCGAGCGCCATGATCGCCGCCAGCATGATGCCTCCCGGCAGCAGACCGCCGATGAACAGATCGCCGATCGCTACGCCGGCGACGACGCCGTAAAGCATGAGAGGCAGTGCCGGTGGAAACAGAAGACCCAACGATCCGGCGGTCGTGACCAGGCCGAGCGCAAAGCGATCGCGGTAGCCGTCATCGCGCAGCGTCGAAAACAGCAGGCCGCCGAGCGCAAGGATCGTCACGCCGGAGCCGCCGGTCAGCGCCGTGAAGAATGCCGACACGACGGCGGTCACCACTGCAGTGCCCCCCGGCATCCAACCGAAGCCGGCGCGGAAGACGCGCAGCAGGCGCGCCGACGCGTGACCTTCGGCCAGCACGAATCCGGCGAGCGTAAACAGCGGAATCGCCGGCAGATCGGTTGAGGTCAGTTGATCGTATCCGCCGATCACCGCGTTCGCCGGGCTGTCGCCCTGGACCAGGAACAGCACGGCGGCGGCGCCGCCCAACAGCGCGAAGATCGGCATTCCGAGGATCGCCGCAACGATCAGCGGTGACAGCCATAGCAGCGGCGACGCATCGAGCGCGGCCTGCGGGTGCAGCCACAACCACCCGCCAGCGACGACACCGAGCGCCGCCGCCGAGCGGCCCGCGATCGACTTGGCGGCGCTCAGTACCATCCGCATCGCGATCAAGGCAAACGCGACTGGAAAGGCGAGGTCGGCAATCCAGACCGGGACGCCCAGAGCGATTTCTTTGCCACCGGCGCGATGGACCTGCAGCAACTCGGCGCCGCCACATGCAAACAGCGTCGCGATCGACGAGCCGATCGCGGCAACGACGATCGACGCAATGCGGCGGAGCCGGCCGTCCGGCATCAGCGTGCCGCTCGCCAGCGCCAACAGCTTGCCGTCCCGCGCGGCAATGGCGCCGCCGAGCAGGCCGACGACCAGGGTCAGATGCGTGGTGAGCGGCGCGCTGCCGGGAATGCCGGTGCTGAACAGCCGGCGCAGCACGATCTCGCTGAGCGGCAGCACCATGATGCCGAGCGCCGCCGCCGCGGCCGCGAAGTTCTCAATCGTCGGCGCGAACCCGCCCTGCGGCGCCGCTCCGATCGTCATCGGCCGGCTCGAAATGCGGCGCGCGCGCGGCTTGCGGCGTCGAAGATATCCGCCGGCACGATCGTCCCTCGCTGCGACGCGATCTGTTCTTCCGCCGCGACGCGGAAAGCCTCGCGCCGGGCTCCGTCGATGGCGATCACGTTCAGGCCGGCGCCTTTCATCTCGTCGATCGCTCTGGCGTCCAATGCCGGCGCGCGCGCGCTCAGTTCGTTCTGCATCACGGCGGCGGCCGCCAGCATCCGCGCCTGATCGTCGGCGCCGATTCGATTCCACGCCGCGGCCGTCATGACCGTCGCGCTGACCAGCGGCGCAACACGAAGATCGAGCATGTTTGGCGCGTCGCGGAAGATCTGCAGCGTCAGCGCGAAGACCGGCGGGCTTGGCGCGGCGTCGATTGCGCCGGTCGGCAGCTTGAGTTGTTTCGGGATTTCGCCTGCGCTCAGCGGCACCGCGTGGAAGCCGCGGCTGGTGTACCACTGCACGGCGTCCGGCGATCCTTCACTCGTATAGAGCTTCGCATTCTGCAGCTCGGTGATGGTGCGGATCGGCTTCTTCGAGAACAGCTGCACCCAGCCGGCGCTGCACCAGTTGATCAAACGGAAGCCCTTGGCTTCGAGCCGTTGCATGATCATCGGCGCCAACTGCGCCTGCACGTAGGCGAGCTCGGCATCCGACGCGAAGAAGAACGGCATCGCGAAGACGTTGAAGACCGGATCGATCTCGGCAAGACCGGCGGCGGTGAGCGTCGCTGCCTGCAGTCCGCCGACGGACATGCGCGCCAGGGCGGACGATTCGCTGGCAATCGTGCCCGCATATACCGTCAGCCGAATGCGCCCGCCCGTAGCGGTCGACCACGCGGCGCCCATGCTGCGCAGCGCACTCGTCCACGGCGAGTTTTCCGGCGCCAGCGTCGCCAGCTTGATGGTGACCGGCGCCTGCGCGACGGCGGCCGCCGGCGCCGCCAGCGCGCACATGACGACGATGACGATGGTTCTAACGAACATGGCGGTCCTCCAGGAAGAGTTCATCGACGTGATCGAGAAGATGTCGCGCACGCTTTTGCGTCATCAGCGTGACCAGGCGCGTCTCGGGCCTTCGATCGGGATCGATCGCGATCGCGGAACGCAGCAACGTTTCGAATTCCTGACGATCCTGCCGCGAGCGTGCCAGCCCCATCGCCAAGCCGACGTACGGGCCCGGCGACAATCCGTGCTGCAGCGCAACGGCGCGCGCAAAGTACTGACGCGCGCGTGGCTCCGAACCACCGAGTGCCTCACCCTGGCTCTCCACCGTCATGAGCAGCTCGAGGATTGCGCCGTTGCCCCAGTTCTCGTCGAGATCGCGCGCGCGTTCGGCGAGCGCGCGGACGATCGGCCAGTGGATCAGCAGTTCGGGATGATCGACGCCGCCGAGCGCGATCGCCGAGGCCAGGGACGCGGCAGACCAGTAGATCAAGGGAACGTGCGACCTGGTCGATGCGGCGACTGCCGCCGCCGGATCCCGCTGCAGCCTTGGCGCGATGTCGCCGAACCGCACCGCCAGTCCGCGCCAGCAGTAGTCACGGCCGCGCCCGATCAATGAGAGCGCCCGCCGCGTGTAGCGTTGCGAGCGTTCGTAGTCGACGAACTGCGTTTCCTCGGCATGCGCCTGCACGAATCCAAAGCCGAACTGCGTATACGCCGCGCAGGTTGCGGTCAACAACGGTTCGTGCTTCGGCACCGATCCGAGCAACGATTCATACAACGTCAACGCGAACGGCAGCGCGTCCTCGATCAATTCGGGATCGTTATGCGACGTCAGGCCGCCGCCGCCGGAGGCCAGTGTGTCAGCCACGCTCCTGATGGCCGACGTGCGGACGGCGCCGCATGCCGCGCCGCTCATCGCCATGACCAGCGCAGCAGTGCGAAACATGACGGCCGTCATTTGCGCACGTTGAAGCCGGTCAGCAGGCTGACGCGCACGCCAGCGCTCGACGGGACGACGGCGAGATTGATCGGGAAGTTGATGTTTCCGGAGCGCAGCGTCTTGCCCGCGGTGATCGCCAGCGACACCGAGGCGGGCGTGAGGTTGGGACCGACGCCGAACTCGAGCCCGCCGGCGGTACGCATCCCGACCAGCCAGGTCAGGCTCGGAATGGCCACACCCTGATCGAGCCCGCCGAGCAGCAAGACCCACTCGGTGACCGGCGTCAGGCGGCTGCCGCCGCTCGAGAATGCCTTTTCGAACTGCCAACCGAACTGTGAGACGAGCGGGTTGAGCGTTGCGAACTCGGGATCGATCTCGCCAAGCTTGTCGATGACGCCGTCGCTCAGGAACGTCATGCCGACTCGCGGGCCCGACAATTTGACGGGCCGGGCCGCCGCCGTGTCCGCTGACTGTGCGCTGGCAATTGCCGACGCGGCCAGGATCGTCATGGCGGCCATGAAGCCCCGCGAAACGATCGATGAAGGTGCTGAAGCTCGTGTCATGTGTCCCTCCTTGCGGGTGAGCTACCGTCCCACCCCGCACGCGGATCGCGCGCGAGGGTCATCGTGTTGCCGACGGCGGAGGAAGTCCTGACGCGGGGGCTGAAAAACGCTGAAGAGGCGCGGAACTACGCGGAACGGCTGCGCAACAGGGTCAACGCCGGACCCCATTCCTGCGAATGCGCGCCGACATCGAGGAACGGGTCGACCGGCACCATCCATCCCGAGCTGGCAACGGGCGCGGCCTCGAGTGCCGCGTAGAGGCGCGCGGCCGCGCGCGCGTGATCGCCGCGCAATGCATCGATCACCGCCTCAATCGCGGCCGCTTCGACCGTCGCGCCCGACTCGCGCAGGTAATTCAGTCGCGACTGCAGCGCGGCGTTGCCGTCACCGCCCGGCGTCGCGGCCACGGCCAGCGGGTACCCCGGTACGACCGCTTGCGCGCGCTCGAACGCGGTCGCCGCCGCGGTCGCATCGTGATGGCGCAGGTGCAGCGCGCCGGCGGCGCACCACGTGTGCGCGCAGACCTCGCGCGTGTAGATGTGCGGCGCGGCTTCGAGTGCCAACTCGCGTTCGAATTCGACGAGTGCCGCCGCTTCGTCGCCCCTGGCGAGGCGCACCAGCCCGAGCAGAAAGTGCAGGCCTGACGTGCCGAATCGCGATCCCGGCGGTTGCCCGTCCTGCGCGATGGTGCCGGCTTCGAGTTCGCTTTGCGCGGCATCGAGCGCGCCGCGCGCGACATGCACGGTCGCCGCCAGCCAGTGGCCGAACGCAAACCCCGGCAACAGCTTCAGCGCCCGCCGCGCCGCGCGCAGCCGTTCTTCGCCCCAGCTGACATAGGCGAGGCGCAGGTGATGACGCCAGTTCTCGTCCTCGAGACTGATCGATCGCCGCGCCGCCGCGATCCCTTCCGCGCTCAGCCGGGCCTGGGCGAGGATGGCGCCGAGCGTCGCCCACGCTTCGCCGGATTCCGGATGGAGACGGCAGGCTTCACGCGCATGGTGCAGCGCCTGCGTCAGCGCGTCGCGGTCCGGCACATGGTCGGCGCGCGTCGACTCATAGCGCAGCGAATACGCATTGGCGAGGCCGATGTGCGCCGGCGCGTAATCGGGCGTCGACGACAGGATGCTGGCGAAGGCGGCGTGCGCGCGCGCGATCGCGGATCGCTCGAACGATTCCAGCGCGGTGCGGCCCTCGATGAAAGCGCGATGCGGCGCCAGCAGGTTCTCGAGCGCGGCGTCCTCGGCACGCGGCGTGACGCGCCTCACCGCCGCGCGAAACCGGTAGCCGCGCCGGGCCAGCGTTTCGATGTACGGCTCGCCGTCGGGCGCCGGGCCGAGCACGCGCCGCATGTTGGAGATCGCCTGCTCGAGGCTGTTGTCGCCGACGGCGACGTCCTTCCAGGCGACATCGAGCAGCACGTCCTTGGCGACAACTTTTCCGGCCCGCGCCACCAGCAGGGCGAGAATCGCCGCCTGGCGATCCGGCAGCGCAACGGGCTCGCCGTCGCGCGACAGGCGCGACGACCCCGCGTCGAGGCGAAACGGGCCGAACGCGTAAGACTGATCGCGCAACGCGCCAATCTTATTAGCTCGACCGCCGGGGCCGTCAGGGTTTTTCAGGCATCCCGTCAGGACTCCATCACGGCATTCGCTGCAGGATTCGGGCTATGCGAAACGTCCTGATGCAAACCACGGTGGCAGTGATGACGGCGGGCGTCCTTTCAACGTGCGACGTGACGCCGGCCTGGGCGGGACAGGCGGCTCCGTCCGAAGATCGACGCGCGGTGTCGAGCGAGCTGCGCGGTCAAATCGGCGGCTCGATCAACAACGCCGGCGCGCAATTACTGGTCGAATATTCGCGCAGCCGGCCGCTGTTTGCCTCGCAAGACGCGCTGCTCGCCGGAGCGCACATCTCCGGCGGCGCGGTAACGGCGATGACGCCCGCCAGCGTTCGTGGCGGCGCGTGGATCGAGGCGGCGCCGCTGTCGATCATCTCGGTCCGCGCCGGCGTCGAGCCGGCGTATTACTTCGGCACCTTCGATTCGCTGGCCAGCTTCAGCGGTCGCTTCGATGCGTTCGATGCCGCGACGCGACGGGATCGCGGCGGCGCCGAGCCAGGTTCGGCGCGCCGCTTGTATCTGACGCCGTCCCTGCGTGGCCGCGCCGGCCGGTTCATCGCGGTGGCGAGCGCGGACTTCGAATGGTGGTCGTCGACGGCTGCGGGCCCGCTGTTTTATGAACCGACCCGAGACACCCTGCTCGACGTCAGCGGCGATCGCCTGACCGTAATCAACGCAGCTGCACTCTACGAGCATTCCGAGGGGCGGCCGCTGCGCACCGGCGTGATGTATTCACGGATGCGCGTCGCCGGCGGATCACGCAACGAAGTGGAGCGTCTTGGCGTCGTGTCGACCTACCAGGCCGGCGGCCGGCTGCTGTCATTCGCGCGGCCGAACGTCACGATGTCGGCGTATCGCTACCTGGAAGATTCCTCGAAGCGCGGCCAGTGGGCGGCGTCGGCCGCAATCGGTTTTTCGCTGCGGCAGCGCGGACGCGCGAACAACTAGCCCCAGGCGCGCCTGCAGGACTGTCCAGCGCGATTCAGTTTTTGACAGCGTCAGCGGAGACGGGCGACATTTGGCGCAACCAGTTTGAATCGCGTGAACACCGACGGATCGTGGCCCGGTATCACCCGCCCGGGGTCGCCGCCCAGCTCGATCATGCGCTGCTGCGCCGCGACATTCGAGGCGGCGTCGAGCGTTTGCGCGATGGCGACGCCGCTTTCGATGTTCTTGTACAGATACGCATTGTCGGACGCCAGAATCAGTGTGCCGTCCGTCGCCGTCACACCGACGAACTGCGAGGCAAACGTATGCTTGCCGCCGGTGTAGACGCGAATGCCGGGGAGGATTTCCCGGTTGTCGCCGTCGATCAATCTCAACCGGCCTTCGGCATGAAGCTTCGCGAGCATCGGTGCGCCAACCGGATCCAGGCCGCCCTTGTTCCGCACGGTACCGTCAGCACCAAGGTAATAGTCGAACTCGTCCTGCTGAATCCAGATCGTCGCTTTGGGAAACAAGTCGGCGCCGTCGAAGTGGTCCCAGTGCGAGTGCGTGACGACGATGTCGGTGACGCGATCGGGCGCGATGTCGAGGCCGCGCTGCAGCGCCAGGTCGGGCCGCACGTAGTCCTGCGGTTTCCAGGACGCGAGAAACTTGTCTCGATAGAAGCCCGCATCGACCAGGATGACGCGACCGCCGGCGGCGTCAACGATCGGCCAGATCGTGAACGCGATGTCGACCTGCGGTCCCTTCGCCGCGCCGGCCACCAGCGATGATTCGGCGTAGGGTACGTGCGCGAAGCGGACGGCGTAGATGTCGTAGCGCGGCACGCCGGCCGGCTGGGCGGCCATCAGTACAACGAGAGCAAGCACGGTCGCGCGCATGAATCGCTAGTACTTGCGCACGTCGAGGCCGGGCACGCGCTCGAAGTGCTTGACGTCGGCGGTGACGACCGGCATCCCATGCGCGAGTGCGGTCGCCGCAATCCATAAATCGTTGGCGCCGATCATCTGGCGAGTTTTGCTGAGATGACGAAACGCCCTGCCGTACTCCCATGCGACATCGGGTGTGGACGGCAACACGTAAAACGGCGCGAGAAAGTCCTGCCACGTGTCGCGGTTCGACAACGACTTGCCGGCGGCAAGTTCGCCTGCGGTCATGAATGCCACGTAGCAGCGCGCCTCGGCATGTGCCTCGAAGAACGCCAGGGCCTTGCCGGGCCGGCCGCGACTATGTTCGCGCTCGAGATCGATCAGGACCGACGTATCAAGGATCAGCGCTTCGCCCATGGGTCGTCTGGAGGCTGATCAGCGGCATTAATCGCGGCCAGTTCGTCAAGCGCGGCTTCCGACAACCGCGGTCGGCGACCGGATCGATACAAGTCGAGCAATTGGTGCCCAGTGATCGTGTCTGCCGGCCAGGTAGCCCGCAACACAACCTCGCTGAATGATTCCGTCGGATAGCGGCGCGCCGCACGCAGGCGGTTGTAGGCCTCGAGTTTCAGCGTAATCGTCTTGCTGGCCATAAATGCAATATGCACATTGCATGCACATCGTGTCAACCGCCGCGCCGGCAACTCGTGGTTTATGCTTCCTGTCCTTCGTGGTTGCCGTTTAGGAGGTCCCTGTGGCGTCACCGATCAGGCTGTTCGGCGGGCTCGTCGTCGTTCTCCTTTCAGTTTCCTCGATCACTTCGGGACAGGCTGGCCCGCCGTCGACGGCCAAAGGCGACTGGACCTACTACAACGCTGACATCAAGGGCACGAAGTACTCGCCGCTCGATCAGATCAACGCCGCCAACTTCAACAAGCTCGAGGTCGCGTGGCGATTCAAGACCGACATGCTCGGGCCGCGCGCCGAGTACAAGCTCGAAGGCACGCCGCTGGCGATCAACGGCATCCTCTACACGACCGGCGGCACGCGCCGCTCCGTCGTCGCGCTGGACGGTGCGACCGGCGAGCTGATCTGGGCGCACAGTTATCGTGAGGGCATCCGCGCCGGCGTCTCGCCGCGCCAGTTATCGGGACGCGGCGTGTCGTACTGGACCGACGGCAAAGGCGACGAGCGGATCCTCTACATCACCACCGGCTATCGGCTGATTGCGCTCAACGCGAAGACCGGCGCGATGGTGCCGTCGTTCGGCACCAACGGCGTCGTCGACTTGAAGGTCGGCGCCGTCAAGGGCCGCGGCGAGCAGATCAATCTCGAGCGCGGGGAGATCGGATTGCACGCCACGCCGGCGATCGTGAAGGACGTGGCGATCATCGGCTCGTCGTTCCGCGAAGGCGCGACGGTCGAGACCCACAACAATACGAAGGGCCTGGTGCGCGCCTTCGACGTGCGCACGGGGAAACTGCTGTGGACGTTCAACACCATTCCCCGTCCCGGCGAATTCGGCAACGACACGTGGGAGAACGAGTCGTGGGCGGAGAACGGCAACGTCGGTGTCTGGACACAGATCACCGTCGATGAAGAGCTCGGCCTCGTCTATCTTCCCGTCGAAACGCCGACCTCCGATTTCTACGGCGGCCATCGTCCCGGCAACAACCTGTTCGCCGAAAGCATCGTGTGCGTTGATTTGAAGACCGGCCAGCGCAAGTGGCATTTCCAGCTCGTTCACCATCCGTTGTGGAACTACGACATGTCGTCAGCGGCGATCCTCGCGGACATCACGGTCAGCGGAAAACCCGTCAAGGCGCTGGCGGTGCCGGGCAAGCAGGGCTTCGTGTGGGTGTTTGATCGCGTCACCGGACAGCCGGTGTGGCCGATCGAAGAGCGTCCGGTGCCGCAGAGCGACGTGCCCGGTGAGAAGAGCAGCCCGACGCAGCCGTACCCGACAAAGCCGCCCGCATACTCGCGAAATATCCTGACGCTTCCCGACGACCTGATCGATTTCACGCCGGAGCTTCGCGCCAAAGCCCTCGAACAGATCAAGTACTACAAGGTCGGCCCGTGGATGTACAACCCGCCGATCCTCGGCAAAGCCGATGGACTTCAGGGCGCGATCAACATGGGCAACGCCATCGGCGGCACGAACTGGCCCGGTGTTGCCTACGACCCGGAACTGCACACGGTGTTCGCGCAGGCCAACAACGTCAACATCACATCAGGATCGCTGGTCACGCCGCCGAAGGGCTTCTCGGACATCCGCTATGTGTCGGGGGTCGAAGGCCGCGAGTTCCGAGAAGTGATCGGGCCTGGAGATTGTTGCGCGGCGGATTCGCCGCGCGCCGTCGCGCAGATCGAGGCGCAACGCGCCGCCGCCGTCGCCGGCGGCACCACTCCGGCAGCGACGGCGCCGGTGGCCGGCGCCGCAGCCGCTGCCGCCAACCCCGCGCCGCAGCTCGGTGGGCTCACGGTGGAAGGCCTGTCGATCCTGAAGCCGCCGTACGGGACGAT